>Ga0224508_10000874_pt1 | contig 27855 bp, 29 predicted proteins | sample SF_Jan12_sed_USG_4_FD_170157 | JGI IMG/M metagenome (GOLD analysis project Ga0224508, IMG submission 170157) | Sediment microbial communities from San Francisco Bay, California, United States - SF_Jan12_sed_USGS_21 | ecosystem: Environmental > Aquatic > Marine > Sediment | place: USA... | reverse complement strand
ACCGCAATACGAAAGCCACTTTGCCCGAGCGCGCTAGCGAGACTCATACCCACCAGCCCACCACCTACGATCACGATGTCATAATCAGTTTGCATGCCGATCCATTGCCACTCGTCGTCGACGTCCGCGTGTGATTGTAGCCGTAACTGCGAACTCGGGTACACGCAACGATTAGGGTGCGGCCGGGAGCGACCAGCGGGTAGGGTTTCTAAAATATGCCCAAATGCCCGCTAATGTCCCTAGGGGTGGCAAAAACGAGACACTCGCTGGGGTGTTTGATGAACCTCGACCCTGGCGTTTTCGACGTCAGGCTAGACGGTATTCTGGTTGCAACCGGTACCCCGATGCACCCGGATCCGATAACTTCGATCGCCCGGGTGGGACCGATCGCGGTCGGTAAGCTTAGACCATCTTGTCGGAACAAGGATTGAATTGGTAAGCCAATAACAGAACGGCGGGCAACGAAATCATCGGTGCCCGCCGGTTATTGATTCATTAGCGCCTCAATGTCATCGATCGACTTCGGTACCTCACGTGTGAGCACCTCATTGCCGTCGCGCGTTACCAATACATCGTCCTCGATGCGAATACCTATGTTCCACCATCGCGGGTCAACCCCTTTGCTTTCGGCTGGGATGTAGATGCCAGGCTCGACGGTCATCGTCATCCCCGGCTCCAACAATCGCCAGACGTCATCCACCTTGTAATCACCCACATCGTGGACGTCCATGCCCAACCAGTGACCAGTACGGTGGCTATAGAATTGCTTGTAGGTCTCGTCGCGTATGAGGTCATCCGTACTGCCCTTAAGTAGACCGATATCGACAAGCCCTTCGGTAAGTATACGCACGGCTGTTTCATGCGGATTATTCCATTGATTCTTGGGTTTAACCTGATCGATGGCGGCGAGCTGGGCTGATAGCACGACCTCATATACAGCCCGTTGCTCGCGGCTGAACTTTCCGTTGACTGGGAATGTGCGTGTAATATCCGCCGCATAGCAATCGATTTCAGCGCCGGCATCGATGAGCAATAGATCACCACCCTTGAGTTCGGCGTTGTTTTGCGTGTAGTGCAGGATACAGCTATTTGCACCACCGCCGACGATTGGCGGGTAAGCGGGAAATGCGCTACCGTTGCGCTTAAAAACGTACAACAACTCCGCTTCTATTTCGTATTCCATCATACCGGGCCGACACATCTGCATTGCACGCTTATGCGCTTGCGCAGAAATCTTGCAAGCCCGCTTCATCACGCGGATATCTTCTGGCCGCTTATATAAGCGCATTTCATGCAGGATATGATTCAGATCGACGAATTCGCCAGGGGCCTTTACGCCAGTGCGCGATTTGTCACGCACTTCATTCACCCAACCCATGAGCCGGGCGTCAAACTCCCGATACCGACCTATGCTGTAAAAAACCTTGTCACAGTTTTCTAGCAGGCCCGGCAAGATCTCATCGATATCGTCGATGGGAAAGGCATCATCGGCGCCATAGATATCTTTTGCGCCCTGCAAACCAGCACGCCTTCCGTCCCAAATCTCTTTTTCTGCGTCGTTTTCGCGACAAAATAGAATATATTCACCATTAGCGCGCCCAGGGACTAGCACCGCGACCGCCTCCGGCTCGGGGAAATTAGTGACATAGTAAAAGTCGCTATCGGGCCGAAACGGGAAGTTCACATCGCGGTTACGGCTGCGGATAGGTGCAGTCGGGACAATAGCCACCCCGCTTGCCATCTGGTCCATGACGTTACGACGCCGCTTTTCGACGAATTTGGTGTCCATTCGCTACATTATGCCCGAACTGCCGGCACCTAAGCGACGCGCCCGATGAAGTGGTTGTGACCGTTTGTCGACGGAGAATAAGGGGAATATGGGGTAACAGCGCTAAATACGTGGTTGCAGAACGATTAATTATAACACCCAAAAAAGGTAGAGAAACCGTTGACCCAGATCGAAGTCAGCCCTATATTTGATTGAAAATAAAGTGATTGTCGATGAACAGACGTGGACCGTAACGAAGACATCAAGGACTTAGAGGGTCGAATCGACCAGCTGATCGATGTCTGTCAACGTCTCAGGCAGGAGAACAGCTCGCTCAAGTCAGAGAACCAGGGTCTGACAGACGAGCACATCAAACTCGTGGAGAAAACCCGACTTGCGAGAACTCGCATTGAGGACATGATTGGACGTCTCAAAGCGCTGGAGCGCGGCTGAGGTGAAGACAGTGCAAGACGGCATAAGCGTCAATATTATGGGCAAGGAATTTATGGTCGCCTGCCCGGAAGACGAGCGCGAGGCATTGTCGGCGGCGGCAAGCTTTCTCGACCGCAAGATGCGCGAGATCCAAGACAGTGGCAGAGTCATTGGCACTGAGCGCTGTGCGATCATGGCCGCGCTAAATATCGCCAACGATCTGTTGGATTTGCGCAAACGCGAAACATTCGCACCTGAGGTCAATCAGAAATTGCGCTTTCTACAGAGTAAGATCGACGCTGTTCTACGTCAGGAGCAGTAGCTCAGTTCCACAACATTTTGGTTCGGGGCCATATAGGGTTATTATGGAAGCGCGCCCCCTGCGGTGTTCGTGTCGTTCTATGAAGTCCTTAGAACCTAATGCTCTGTTTCGGGGAGCCGAATCGTCGATGCTGTTGCGCATGTCCGCCTTGCAGCGGAAAGCCTGAAGCCTCGCTGAGGCACCCCACTTGAACCATACGGTTCAAGGCGCAAGAGCGAGACGGCACATGCGGAGGGCGCCTTGTTTGCGCTACTATTCTTAAGTTCTATCGTTGCCCGCAAAAAATACTAAAGCTGATTTGCGCCGCCGCTTGCGCGCCCAGCGAGCTGCGCTCTCACCCGCCGAGCAGATGCTTGCAAGCGAGCGGCTTACGTTTAATGTTACACATTCGCACCAGTTTCGTGTAAGTCGGCGAATCTCTTGTTACCTTGCCAATGACGGAGAAATCGATCCGCAAGCAGTCATGGAACGCATGTGGGACATGCGCAAGACCTGTTACCTTCCCGTGCTGCCGCGCCTTAGTGGCGATTACCTGTGGTTTGCGCCGGCAGAACCAGGTACACCTCTAGCGCAAAACCGCTTTGGCATACCCGAACCGGTGGTCCCAGCCAGAGATCTCGTGCGCGCACAACAGCTCGATCTTGTTCTTTTACCTTTGGTCGGTTTTGATGAAAACGGTAACCGTCTCGGCATGGGTGGTGGTTTCTACGACCGCAGTCTATTGTTCTTGCGCAATCGCAAAATATGGCGAAAACCAAATCTAATCGGCATTGCTCACGATTTTCAGCGCGTTGACAGCCTCGCGGCAAAACCCTGGGACATGCCGCTCGATACCGTCATAACCGACCGGGCTGTCTATACAATATCTTATGCACAATCCCCTGCTTGTAAGTAATGACAATAGACTCATGCGCTACTGGTTGATGAAATCCGAGCCGAGCACCTATGGCATCGATCAACTTGCGGCCGCCCGTCGTAAAACCGATCACTGGGACGGTGTTCGTAACTATCAGGCACGCAACTTCATACGCGAGATGCAGGTAGGTGACCAAGCACTTTTCTATCATTCGAACTGTACGGAGCCCGGTGTTGTTGGAATTGTTGAGATCGCGCGCGAACATTACCCGGATTTCACCGCCTTCGATCCCAAGAGTTCCTATTATGACGCCAAGACTAATCCTAGCAATCCGCGCTGGTATATGGTAGACGTGCGCTTTGTTCGTAAGATGAAACAGACAATTCCACTTAGTGAGATGAAACAGAACCCTTTGCTAAAAGAACTACGCTTAGTCAGACGTGGCAATCGTCTTTCGGTAATGCCGGTAACGGCCAAAGAATGGAAGGCTATTCTTAAAATGGAGAAACACTAGTGGTGCTTTAGTCAGCTTATCATTGTGGAGACAAACTTATGCATCGCTTTCGACTATTCTCACTGTTGGCGTCCATTGTCGCGTTTGCTGTGGTTTTCTCGTATCCCGCACACGCGGCCGCGAGTGGCGGCCCCATCATGCGCATGACGACCAACCTTGGCGTGATAGAAATCGAGCTCAATCGGGCCAAGGCCCCAACTACTGTCGACAACTTTCTCAAGTATGCCGATGATGGGCTCTATAATGGCACGATTTTTCATCGAGTCATTCCTGGTTTCATGATCCAGGGAGGTGGCTTTAAGCCGGGATTCGAGAAACAACCGACGCGCGAGCCGATCAAGAACGAGGCGGCCAATGGCCTCAAGAACGTGGTTGGTTCTATCGCCATGGCCCGTACTAGTGATCCCCACTCGGCGACCTCACAGTTCTTCATCAACACCGCAAGTAATGATTTTTTGGATAAGGAGAACGCCAGAGACGGTTGGGGTTATGCCGTATTCGGAAAGGTAATTAAAGGAATGGATGTGGTGCAGAAGATAGAATCTACCCCGACGGGGCGCAACGGCTCTTATCGAGACGCGCCCAAACAAGACGTCATCATCGAAAAGGTCGAACGCATTAATAAAAAAGGCGGGTCTTGATCAGCTCAAGAATAACTTGTACGCCGGATTATCTGTCTCTTCGGCGTACTCGTAACCCAAATTATCGAGGAACTCTTTAAACTGTTGCTTTTCCTTGGGTGGAACTTGCATACCCACAAGCACACGACCGAAGTCGGCGCCGTGATTACGGTAGTGAAATAAGCTAATATTCCAAGTCTGGCCCATCTTGCTTAAGAAGTTGCGTAGCGCACCTGGGCGCTCTGGAAACTCAAACCGATAGAGCATCTCATTCATAGCATTTGGCGCACGTCCACCCACGAGATGGCGAACATGTAGCTTAGCCATCTCATTGTCGATCATATCGAGTGCCTCGTATCCGTTCCGGCGTAACGCATTAATGATTTTCCTAACTTCTTTGGCGTCGCTGGTCTCGATTCCGACAAAAACGTGCGCCTTCTTAGGGTCGGCATACCTATAGTTGAACTCGGTAACACTGTGATTGCCAATCACGGCACAGAATTTTCGAAAACTTCCAGGGCGCTCAGGTATGGTCACAGCCAGGATCGCTTCGCGGCGCTCGCCAAGCTCGGCTCGCTCAGACACATGTCGCAAACGATCGAAGTTTACGTTGGCCCCCGACGCAATCGCGACAAGATTCGCATTCTTAAGTCGCTCTCGCTCTACATAGCGCTTGAGACCAGCAAACGCCAATGCGCCAGCTGGCTCTAGTACCGAGCGCTGATCTTCAAAGATGTCCTTGATCGCGGCACAGATCTCATCATTGCTCACCACCACCACTTCATCGACGAATTTTTTGGCAAGCCGGAACGGCTCCTTACCCGGGGCCCGTACGGTAACGCCATCCGCAAATATTCCGACATGATCGAGATGGACGCGTTTGCCAGCTAACAGTGATCGATGCATGCCGTCCGCATCTTCGGGTTCAACCCCGATTATCTTTACATCTGGACGCAGCTGCTTGACGTAAACGGCGATGCCGGCGATCAATCCGCCGCCGCCGACTGGCGCGAAAATGGCATTCAGCTCGCCCGTATGCTGCTTCAAAATCTCAAAACCAATCGTGCCCTGGCCGGCAATGATATCCGGGTCATCGTAAGGATGGATGAAGGTCAGTTTGCGGATCTCGCTTATTTCGCGCGCGTGCTTATAGGCCTCGTCGTAGTTGTCGCCCTTTAATATCACCTTGCCCCCAAGGGCGCGCACCGCATCTACCTTGATGCGGGGCGTAGTTAGTGGCATGACGATGATGGACTTCGCCTTTAGGCGGGTAGCGGCAAGCGCCACCCCCTGTGCGTGATTCCCGGCCGAAGCCGCCACGACGCCCTTTTTAAGGGCGTCGCGTGGTAGCCCGATCATTTTGTTATAGGCACCCCGCAGCTTAAACGAAAAGATGGGTTGCTCATCCTCGCGCTTAAGCCAAACCCGGTTACTAAGCCGCCGCGACAACGTCGGCGCGAACTCAAGCGGGGTCTCGTCGGCGACGTCATAGACGCGGGCAATGAGTATTTTATTGATGTAGTTTCTTGGCACAACCCTAATTTATCAGATATTGTAAGCCGAGGTGATAGTCCTTGCCGGCGACACGCGTCGCGTCCACCAACTGACAAGGCCTACTTCTTTCGACCTGCGAGAGGGGGTATGCTGAGCCACACGTAATCTTTACGGGTGCAACCATGAATCAGGATGAAATGAAACAAGCGGCGGCGCGGGCGGCGTTGGATTACATAGAGCTAGGCATGATAGTGGGCGTCGGTAGCGGCTCGACCGCCAATCACTTCATCGACGCCTTGGCGGGGATAAAGGGCAAGATCGACGGCGCCGTGGCCAGCTCGGAAGCGAGCGCCGAGCGTCTAAAGAAGCATGGCATAGCGGTGCTTGCTCTCAACGAGACCGGCGACCTGCCGCTCTACGTAGACGGGGCCGACGAGGCCACGAAACATCTACACCTCATCAAGGGTGGAGGTGGAGCACTGACCCGAGAAAAGATCGTTGCCCAGGCCAGTGAAAAATTTGTTTGCATCGCCGATGAATCGAAACTAGTTGACGTACTGGGCGCGTTTCCATTGCCGGTCGAGGTAATCCCGATGGCACAAAGCCTGGTAGCGAGACAGATCGTCAAACTCGGGGGCCAACCGGCGTTGCGCCCTAACTTCACCACTGACAATGGCAACATCATCTTGGATGTAAGAAACCTCAAAATCCATAACCCGGTGGAGATGGAAGAGCAGCTCAATAACCTCCCGGGCGTGGTCACCAATGGCCTTTTTGCCCGCCGTGGGGCCGACGTACTGATTCTCGGAACCGCCGCTGGCACCGAGGTCCTGGGCTAAGCGTATCGCCGGGCCAGCGGGCCGCGATGTATCGTAACCGTACCCTTCCGACTGCAGAATGCCTTAATATTGGGGTCTTGAACCCCGCAGGGGCGGGACTTGCACCGGGTGTGGGATGCAGTCATTTGCACAGACCAGGGAGAATATCATGCAAGCAAAACGGGTGACTATTTGTTCAGCAGTGGCTTTGTTGTTTGTTTGCTTTGCCAATGGCGCTGCGAGTCAACAAGTCAAAGAGTCATTGTTTCAGGACGCCACCGCGGCATTCGAAGCAGCCAAATCGACACGGGCGGAAATCTTGGCCCCGCGAAGCTATGCCAAGGCGGTAAAACATTACCGCAGTGCGGAACAGAAGTTTAAGCGTGGCCGCCCTCTCGGCACAATTCGCGACGATTTGGTGATAGCGGCTGACTATTTTAAGCGGGCATCGCGAGCCAGCAGGCTCGCCCAATCCAAGATGGGGACACTAATCAAGACCCGCGGCGACGCCGAAACGGTAGAGGCCAGTAAGCACGCGAAAGATTCGTGGCGCCGGGCAGAGGAGAAATTTTCTAAGGCCATGATCGATCTGGAGCGCGGCTCTACAAAAGCGGCCGAGAAGAATGCGAAGGACGCGGAGAAATACTATCGTGACGCCGAACTCACGGCAATCAAGACCAATTACCTTGATGAAACTCGCGTGCTACTAGCTAAGGCTGACAAGCTCAAGGTCAAAAAGTATGCACCTAAGACCCTGCAAAAAGCACACAAGCTTTTGCAACAAGCCGACAAAGCGCTGAGTGAAAATCGCTACGACACGGATGTGCCGCGAAGCCTCGCCCAACAGGCGAGATACGAGGCCAAGCACGCGCTTTATCTGGCAAAGACAGTACGCGACGCCCAGACCAAGAAACTAAGCATCGAAGACCTAATCCTTGATTGGGAGATTCCAATTTCGCAGATTGCCGCCGCTACCGATAAGGCCGCCGCCCTAGACAATGGCTGGGCAGCGCCCACGAAGGAGATTGTCGGCTATATCGAGGATCAACAGTCGAACTCGCAGAAGCTCAACCAGAATGTGAACGAGTTGCGGGGAGAAATAAAACAACTGAAGCAAATCCTAGGTGGTGCATCAGAAGAGCGTGTGGCACTTTCAGAGCGCTTACAGGCTCAGGCGCGGATCCGCGAACGATTTCGGCGCGTCGAAGGAATGTTTACGCGAAATGAAGCGCGTGTGCTGCGCGAAGCCGACGATATTATCATCCGTCTTATTGGACTGAATTTTAAAAGCGGACAATCCTCGATTGCGGCGAATCACTTTCGATTGCTAACCAAGGTACAAAATGCGATTAAGACCTTTCCTAACAGCAAGCTAAGGATCGAAGGACACACCGATTCGCACGGCGGTGACTCAGCGAACTTTCTACTCTCGGAGCAACGCGCAAATGCTGTAAAACAGTACTTGCGTGCCAGTATGCGCATCGATCCTGCGAAGATCGCGGCTATTGGTTATGGTGAGACCCGACCGGTTGCCAACAACGAGACCAAAACGGGGCGTGCAAAGAATCGTCGAATTGACATTGTCATAATGCCATAACTAAGTACCGACTACCTAAACGAGATAGATTTCGAGCACGTCCATGCATATAACTTGCGCCGATTTTAAAAAATGGGATAACAAGGCAATCACATTGCTCGGTATGTCCGGGGTCGGTAAGACCACGCTCGCCAATAAACTGCCGAAATGTGCATGGTTTCATTATTCCGGTGACTACCGTATCGGAACCAAGTATCTACAAGAAGCAATTCTCGATAACGTAAAAAAGGAGGCAATGAAGGTCGATTTCCTGCGCGACCTGTTATGCAGCGACTCGATCTACATCGGCAGCAACATTACGGTACACAACCTCGAGCCAATCTCGACATTTTTGGGAAAGATCGGTAACCCGCAGTTGGGTGGACTCTCATTGGAAGAATTTGAAGCCCGACAACGTCTGCATCGACAGGCAGAGATCGAGGCGATGCGGGACGTTGCATCGTTCATCGCCAAGGCCAAAGATATTTATCGTTACGCCCATTTCATCAATGACATGGGTGGCAGCGTGTGTGAACTGGACGATGATGATGTGCTCGAGATCCTGGCACAACACACGTTGATAATTTACGTCCGCCCCGGCAAAGATATGGAAGATAAGTTGATCACGCGGCAAATCGAAAATCCCAAACCACTTTATTACCAAGAGAATTTCTTTGAGAGTCAGCTCGCGGAGTATTTGCGCCAGGAAGACCTAAAAGAGGTCGAGGACATCGATCCGGACAAATTCGTGCGCTGGATTTTCCCCAAGTTGGTTGCGCATCGTCGCCCGCTATACCAAGCCATCGCTGACCAGTATGGCTATACGGTCGAAGCCCGTGACGCGGAAAAGGTCCAAGATGAGGCCGATTTCATTAGACTCATCTGTGAGACCTTAGAGAAACAGGTAGCCGCATAGTCGCAGAGGTTTAAGGCATGCCACTGGTTGCACATTCTAATCTGCCTGCGTTTGAGCGGCTGCGTGAAGATGGACAAGAGGTGCTGAACGCAGACCGGGCGAAACAGCAGGACATCCGCGAGCTACATATCGGCTTACTCAACATGATGCCCGATGCCGCCTTGCAGGCAACCGAACGCCAGTTTTTGCGACTTATCGGATCCTGTAACCGTATTGCCCAGTTCTATGTTCATCTATTCACGATCGGGAGGATCGAGCGCCGGGGTGAGGCGAAAATACACGTCGAGCGCTATTACGAAGATTTTCGTCAGCTACAGCAAGATGGCCTGGATGCACTTGTCATAACCGGCACGAATCCGGCCCACGATGACATTACAGACGAACCGTACTGGAAGCCGATGGCGGAAGTTTTGGCCTGGGGTCGTGAACATGTTTGCTCGATCGTTTGCTCGTGTCTCGCTACCCATGCCGATCTGAAATTGTATCACAACATCGATCGCATACGCCTACCGCAGAAACGTTGGGGCGTGTACTCGCACCGGCTTCTCGAGCGCACGCATCCGCTTGTCAGTAACATCAACACACGCTTCGACGCGCCACACTCTCATCTTAACGAGGTGACGCGTGAACAGATTGAGGCAGCCGGATTGACGGTGCTTGCGTACAGCGAACAGGCGGATGTGCACCTTGCGGTCAGCCCCGATCAATTTCGGCTGATCTACTTTCAAGGTCACCCGGAGTACGATATCAACAGCCTGCTAAAGGAATACAAACGCGAGCTCGGCCGCTTTATTAACGATGAACGAGCTGATTACCCCCCTTATCCCGAGAACTACTTCGCACCCGAGGCAATCGCTATTCTGGAAAAACACAAACGGCAGGTGGAAAGCGCCAAGTCTGGTGGTAAGACAATTCCTCGGCTTCCTGAGAAGCGCTTACACGCACACGTGGATAACACCTGGACCGATACCGGCAAAGCCATGTTTAACAACTGGTTGGGTTTGGTTTATCAGTTGACCAACCGAGATCGCCAACAACCGTTTATGGCGGGTGTCGATCCTCATGATCCACTGGGATTGAAACATCGACGCCAGCTTGCGGGATCGGGCTAGTAGATCACGCCTTATCGAGCGCTTGCTCCAAATCCGCAACAATATCTTCCACGTCTTCGATACCCACAGACAGTCGCACCAACCCATCGGTGAGACCGCGTGCTTCACGCTCTTCCGCGGGGACGTCCGCGTGAGTCATGGTGGCGGGGTGAGTGATCATAGTTTCTACCGCACCAAGGCTCTCGGCCAGATCGCATAATTTGACGTTGTTCATCACTGCCTTACCAGCGGCGATTCCACCTTTTAACTCAAACGAGATCATCCCGCTAAACCCCGACATCTGTGACTTGGCGATTTCGTGCTGCGGGTGCGATGCGAGCCCCGGGTAAGTGACCCTGGAAACCTTTGGGTGATCCTCCAAGTATGCGGCCACCCGCTGGGCGCTAACGGTATGACGCTGCATACGCAGATGTAACGTTTTCAGCCCGAGAAGTGTCAACCAGCAGTCGAACGGGCTGGGAACAGCACCGATGGTCTTTTGTATGAATTTCATTTCATCATAGATGTCTTGGCGATTGGTGATGACGGCACCGCCGATGATTTGATTGTGACCGCTAAGGTACTTCGTCGTGCTGTGCATGACGATGTCCACGCCATACTCTAGCGGACGCAGGAACACCGGTGTGGCAAACGTTGAGTCGACCCCCAGATACAGGCCATGCTGTTTAGCGATATCGGCCATCGCTGCCAAATCAGTCACCTTGAGCAACGGGTTCGTAGGTGTTTCCACCCACAACATTTTCGTTTCCGGGCGTATTGCCTTACGCACCGCCTCGGGCTCAGAGGAATTGACATAACTAAAGGTCAGTCCATAGCGCGCGAGGACACGGTTGAAGTGACGCGAAACTCCGCCATAGACATCGTCGGAACTAATGACATGGTCGCCAGCGCTAAGGAGTTTCATGGCGCTATCCACGGCTGACATGCCACTAGCAAAACATATGGCGTACTCACCACCCTCGATGGCGGCGAGATTCTGTTCGAGCACTTGGCGCGTAGGATTGGACGAGCGCGTGTAGTCAAAACCTTTGTCCTTACCGATTTCTTCGAGGACGTAAGTGGCAGTTTCGTAAATGGGCGGCAAGATGGACCCGGTGGTAGGGTCGGGCGTAATTCCGGCTCGTACGACTCTGGTATCGAATTTCACACTGTGCTCCTGGTTAGTTATCGCAAAGGGTTATAACAGAAGTCCGGTTGGCATGTAATACTTCGCCGGGAATGACCAGTAACAAAATATCGGTTTGGTCGGGAGACGATCGGCGTAGTAGGGAAAGACTTGGCGAGCGCGCTGCCAAAAACAGCGAGACACCCCTATCAGCCTTTTACTAGCTCGGTGACACCAGCAATGGCCTGATCGATATCCTCGTCGTCGGTGAAGTACCCGGGTGAGAAACGCACGGTCCCCTTCTTGTCGACCGTGTTTTCGTCTTTATGCGTTAGTGGTGCACAGTGGACGCCGGTTCTCACACACACATGATGATCGGCATCTAGCATCACACCGGCTTGGTCGGCCGGCATGGTGTCGATATTAATCGACAGCGTCGCCACTCGATGCCGGCCTCCATTTGGGCCGTATACAGTAATGCCGTCGAGATCACGAAATGCTGACTCCAGCCGCTCCGTGTGGGCACGTTCTACCGAATGCACGTGCGCCAATGCCGCCTGGCACGCCTGCGTATGCGAAACATTACCGGCGCTGCTGCCCAGTAACTTTCTACCCAGATCGGCGAACCATTTCTGGGCCGCGTTCAGACCGGCAATGCCTGGCACCGACACCGTGCCCGCCTCCAGATGATAAGGATACGCATCGGGATGAAACGGTGACACTGAATCGACCCCGGTTCCGCCAACGCGTGCCGGGCGCACCTCGACCCCTTGAGCCACGATCATGCCGCCGATCCCCATCGGTCCCAATAGCCCCTTGTGCCCGGTAAATGTCAGCACATCGATACCGAGGTTATCCATGTCTATCGGCAACACGCCGGCGCTCTGACAGGTGTCGACCACAAACACACTTCCCGCTTCACGTGAAAACTTACCGATTGCCTCCAGGTCTTGGACAGAGCCGAGTACATTGGACGCGTGATTGACGACGACTACTTTGGTCTTTGACGTTATCGCGCGACCGATATCGTCTGGATCAAGGTACCCTTGGGCATCGCGGGCGACAAAAGTGACATCGACACCATGGTCGCGTTGTAGATGGTTCAGCGGTCGCAACACAGAGTTGTGCTCCAGCCGCGTGGTCACCACATGGTCACCTTCGTCTAGCAGGCCGTACAGCGCAACGTTTAGTGAATCGGTTGCATTTTGTGTAAACACGACCCGATTCGGATCGCCGCCGAAATTGAAGAATGCGGCCAACATGCGGCGCGTCCCGCTAACCATGCTCTCCGCTTCCACCGCCATCTCGTGGCCACCGCGCCCAGGGTTCACGCCATAACTACGGAAGAATTTGTCCATAGTCGTGTACACCGGCTCTGGCTTAGGCCAGCTGGTGGCAGCATTGTCGAGATAATAGTGTTCCTTCATTTGAATCAGCGCCGGGCAGCGAGAAATTCGACAACATCTATCTTACTAATCACACCGACGACACTACCTTTCTCAACTACAATAGCGACATTGTTGGCATCAAATACGGCTTGTACTTTAGTAAGCGGGTCATCCATGCTTACTTCGCCTTCGAGTTCCTTGGCGGCCTTGTCGACCGTGTCATCGGGGGTGCATTTACCGCTCACCAGGTTCTGCAGTAAGTCCAATTCATGGATCATCATGAAACGGTTCTCGCCGTTACGCTTCACGGGCATTTGCGAGATACCGAGTTCCGCCATCCGACTGGCAACATGACCGAGGGTTTCATCGGGTAGTGCGAACTCCACATTACCACCCTTGAAATTAATGACTTCACGGACGGTTCCGAGACGTTGCTCGGGCCCGAGAAACCCCATATCTTTCATCCAATCGTCGTCGAAACATTTGCTCAGGTAACGGTCGCCAGAGTCGGCGAGTATGACAATGAGCATCTTTCCCGGGCCCAACTCTGTCGCCACCTTGAGGGCGCCAAAGACGGCGGTGCCGGTGGAACCACCGACGAATATGCCTTCTTCGCGGGCCAGGCGCCTGGCGGTTAGAAACGAATCGCGATCGGATACCTGCATCACTTCATCGATAACCGAGAAGTCTAGCGTGCCCACCATAAAGTCATGGCCGATACCTTCGACGCGATAGATGCCCGGCTCTCCAGATTTGCCCTCGTAGAACTCGTCGTAGTAGATACTGCCCATTGGGTCGGGACAAACGATCTTTATCTCACGACCGGCCTCGGCCGCCTTCTCTTTTAGATACTTGCCAGCCCCCGATATGGTGCCACCGGTACCAATGCCCCCGACGAGGCAATCGATCTTACCGTCGGTGTCCTCCCAGATTTCGGGGCCAGTGGTCAAATAATGTGCCTCCGGGTTGCTCATGTTGTAGTACTGATCTGTATAAAACCCACCTGGCCGCTCTCGTGCAATCCGCTTCGCCACCTCGACATAACTATCGGGATGATCATGCGGCAAGTCTGTTCGTGTGATGATCACTTCGGCGCCGTAGGCCTTGAGCATGTCAATCTTCTCTTTGCTCATCTTGTCGGGCATGGTGCACACGCAACGGTAGCCCCGTACAGCCGCGGTTATGGCAAGACCGAGACCGGTATTGCCGGAGGTGCTCTCCACCAGGGTGGCCCCGGGTTTCAGTAACCCGGCCTCTTCTGCGCGCCTAACCATGTTGACGGCCATGCGATCCTTAACCGAGCCACCGGGGTTAAGGTTTTCCATTTTGGCGCATACGGTGGCCATACTTGCGTCGGCTAACCGATTCAACTTCACAAGCGGCGTCTTGCCAATTAAGTCAAGGATGTTCTCGTAGCACTTCATATCGAATCCCGGCGTTGCGCCGCTGCGTGGCTGACGCTTTAGTATACGCTCGGGTCAACTATGGCGCCTACCTGGTTGGTATCTCCGGGCGCTACCTCAGGGCCCGTGTAATGATCACCCTGTTGCAGCCATAATCTTCATGAACGCTGGCCTGGCATATACCCGCTTCAGGTGCGGTTTAGTAGGGTTCAGCCCCCAGGTCCCGTAGCGGGTAGGTGACAAACGGCAGCGACGGTGTCGGCTGTCGAAGTGGCTTTCGCGAGACAATGATTACTAACCCTTGCCACCATAAAGCAAAGCCCCCTGATTCCCAGAACGCGTCATGGGGATCGCCAAAAAACCGGGACCAGCACATTTGACAAGCGCGGCTTAAAGTAGAAAGGGTTTCGCTGAGTCGGCAGCGACCGCAACCGCTATGTACGGGCCTCTAGGCTAGCTGCGACAAACATCTATCGGTGGGTCGTGGCTGGCCGAGACCGGGCTTGGGGCTAACCATATAATCGGCCACCACCTAGCGGCCGTCGGCGCAGAAACGAGGCTGCCCGCGTCGCTATATTGCTGATATCTATGGCAAAACCTTGCTCTCAAGCAGATTTCCCCCGAGCCCGAGCGTTGCCCAAAGCCTGAATCCCACGTTAGAATCTCCCGAGGGCACCCAGGTCCATCGTTTCGCCAGGGAAGTCGCCCACGGTCTCGTCGGTGTTTTAAGCACACAGCTACCCGTGGCCAGGCACAATCTCCGCTTTTTGGTATTGGGGGTGATGAAATGGTCTGGCTATCAAAGGTTGGCGTCATTACCACGGTTTGTGTGCTGGTGTTTCGACCGGATATCGTCACCGCGTTTTGGGCAACTGTCACCATCCTTTTTGTGATCTACGTTGTGATCGATCTGTTCGGTGACTCGATCGACCGTATACTGCTCGGCAAGAACTCGAGAAAGGAAGACCGTCGCGGGCGTCGCAAAGAAGACCGTGCTGCGTCGTCCTAGATCGTCGTCCAGCCTCTAGTGTCGCCATGGCTGTCCCCATCCCGTCGGCCAGCCGCGGCATGTTACACTTTGCGTGAACACCAACCGGGCTTAGTTCACATGGAGGAAGCAACGATGACCAAGTATTTGCCCCTATTACTTGTTCCCGTGATACCTCTACTGATCGCGGCGAGCACACCCAGCGTGTCTACCAGTTCAGCCAAGCACGAGAAGTTTTACAATCAGGGCGTGGAGGCGCAGAAGCAGGGTGACTACCAACGTGCGGTAAAACTCTATGAGAGGGCGCTGAAGGCCAAACCTGACTTCGCAGACGCGTTAAACAACCTAGGATACAGCCTGCGCAATATAGCCAAGCAATACATGGAGCAATCAATGCAGTCCTATAGCAAGGCATTGCAGATCGAGAAGGATCACCAACAGGCGCTAGAATACCAGGGGGAACTATATGTCTGGCACGGCCAACTCCTTAAAGCCAATGAGAACTATAAACAACTCAAGCGCATGAACTCGCCCGAGGCGGCAGAACTCAAAGCGCATTTGGATCGCGTAGTCGCCGAGGCCAAACAACTACGCTGACCGACCTGCGGTGCAGGTTCTAGCTATTCTGAGTGACTACTGGGCATCTTTTTGCGCATTCGCACTGTTTGGTGTTCTCCATTCAGTTTGTGCACAAGAGCCATTCAAAGACACATTAGCGCGTTGGATCTCGCAGTTTTTTGTCGATCACTATTGGCGATCTATCTATAACGCACTGAGCTTTGCTGGTCTCTACTATTGGATCGCAGTGCTGCACTGGGGCCAACACCCCGACGATAACGTCTGGCTCATCGATTATCCTCAGCCTCTATGGCGTGCCCTTGTCATCCTGCACCTATTCTCAATCGCGCTGGCCTATGTGTCGTTTATCCAGAGCGACTATCTTGAGTTCCTAGGCTTCAAGCAGCTGTGGCAAGGCATACGCCGGTTGTCTAGGCCGAAGACCTCGACCGAGGGACTTGATCTATTCGGCACCCAGCGCTTAGAGATCAAAGGCATCTACGGGTGGGTCCGCCACCCCATGTTATTGGCTGGCTTTCTATTCTTGGCAACCAGCGGGCCATCGCAAAACAATCTTATATTCTTGTTCATGTACACGACCTATATGCTGATCGGTGCCTACTATGAGGAACGGCGTTTGATCCGTATCTTTGGTGAGCAATATGTCGAGTACCGGCGACAGGTCGGGGCGTTTTTTCCGCGTTTACGGCGTACGCCGGTTAACGCCTAAGCACGTGGAAGCCTGGGCACTGTTGGAGCGGCTTGCGAACCTCTTCTACGATCCCTACGTTTTCTGGGGCATCCCTATAGTGCTTGCTATCGTATGGACGGTGTTTCGTAACTATCGATAGCGTTGTCTGCGCCGACAGATAGATCAGTTATTTCTCTTCGTCTTTCTTCTCCGCGCGTTCCTGCGCCAGTGCGTACCACTTTTCAATGTACTCTTGTGCCTTGGCGTGCGCTTGTCCGGTCGGGGTCACGTACTTGCTTTTCTTAAAGTACTTTTTAACTTTTGAATCGTCCGCTTCCACAAATTTCACATGTGCCCTGAAGCCGCCGGGCCGTACCTTTTGTTGCAGATAATAGGTCTTTCCCGCCTCCACATTCATTTTAAACGCACTGACGTTTTCGGCCTTTGCCCAGAACACATGTTCGCCGGGCTCGACTAGGACATAAGTGTAATTCTTTCCATGGGTAACGCCAATAAATTGGTCATCCACAAAAGCCCACATTTTAATCGCGATGCCGGCAAAGGCAGGCCGTAAGATGTAAACCAGAGCCTTATCAGCCGTCGCTTGCCCCATTTGCTTAGTCTTATGTTTGATAGTGTATTTGGTCGGTTCCTTCTCATCGCTCTGCGCAAAGACGTCTGCGGAAGTTCCCACGAATAGCAAAGCCGAAAGAACTGCAGTGGAGATCGTGAGTGTGCGCATCAGATTTTCCTCTCAGATATGGTGCTGGGGTGCCACCATCAGAAAAAATGCATTTTAATCAGTATAGCCGTTACATCCAAATAGTAGTGTCGCTATAGTCGGAATCGCGAGACATCGATCCCATTTACACTTATGACTTTCCAAGCCAATCGCTGTTTCACCAAGGTTATAGTTATAAAATCTGGGGTGCCTGACTCGGCGATCAGGTATACGTTTTCGCCCTGGTTAAGGACAAGCACCTGCAACTGCCCTGTGGCTTTAGCCATATCACCGTCGATGGTGATGGAAATGTCATGGAGCCGAACGTCAAAGCCATCAAACCTATTGAAGGCCCATCCCATGACCCGTCTAACCCCAAGATAATTGAGACCGATTTCATCAATATACTGGCGCGAGACATGCGACAGAGTTCGTGTTATGTCTTCGGCCTCAACTGCAGCCTCGCCGTCAGCCAGTAATTTACGTATATCGCGCTCTGCCGAATCCCAGAAATACCAGGCAAGCAGTACGACAACAACGAATGATCCGATTACGACGTTTCTGCCTTTTAGCTTCATACAGCTATTATGACCCGGACTCGTCGGCTGCTGTCCAGTTCTAACTAAGCAGGATTAACCCAAAAATTTGGCCGATACGTTATTGTATTCGGCACGTGAATACTGGTTTCGGTGCGCGCCCACTCTGACCCCGAAGTTGACGCCGTTAGTGGCGATTGGAGATTAATATGAAGAAAGCTGTCTGGATATCACCGGCTGCCTTGGTGCTCGTGTTTAGCATATTCGGCGTACCACCGGCCGCCGCGCAATCGGACAAAGCTAGAGAACATCGGAGCACACTCACGGATCAGCAAGAGGTCGCGGTAACCATCTACAACCAAGATCTGGCACTGGTAAAGGACCTGCGGATTATCAAATTAGATAAGGGCTTCAATAAACTGGCCATGCGCGAGGTAAGCGCCAATATTCGACCGGAGACCGCCCTGCTCCGTAGCATCGATGGCAATTCGGGCCTACACGTGATCGAGCAGAATTTTGACTTCGATCTACTTACTCCCCGCAAGCTATTAGAGAAATACGTAGGACGTACGGTGCGCTTGGTTAAAACGCACCCGCAGACCGGCGAAGAGCGAATCGAGGAAGCCACCGTGCTTAGCGCCAATAATGGGGTTGTATTGAAGGTCGGCGATCGAATCGAAATGGGTGTCCCGGGAAGATTGGTGTTTGCAACCGTCCCCGAAAACCTCCGTGACCGCCCCACCCTGGTCATGCAGTTGCACAGCCCCACGTCGCACCCACAGAAACTCGAGCTTAGCTATTTGACGGGCGGGCTCTCGTGGAAGGCCGATTATGTCGCCGAACTAAATGCCGACGATAATCGATTGGACTTGCATGGGTGGGTAACGCTCACCAATAAGAGTGGTACGACCTACAAGAAAGCAAAACTGCAATTGGTGGCCGGCGATGTGAACCGGGTGCGCCGTGAGATGGATGAGCTCGCGCGCGACCGCAAGATGGCAATGGCCGCCGAATCCGAGGTAAGAGCAGATATGGCGCAAGAAAGCCTGTTCGAATACCACCTGTACACCCTGAATCGCCCAACCACTATCGCCGACAATCAAACCAAGCAGGTAACGCTGCTAACCGCCCGAGACGTCCCTATCAAGAAGCAGTTCCTACTAAAGGGCAAGAACTACTATTACAGCCGTAGCTATGGTGATCTCGGGCAGAAGCTCAAGGTCGGCGTGTATGTCCAGTTCGAGAACAAAAGAAAGGCAAACCTCGGCAAACCGCTGCCAAGAGGCGTCATCCGGGTCTACAAGAAGGACAGCGCTGGCAATGCACAGTTTGTCGGCGAAGATAGTATTGACCACACGCCGAACAATGAAAAAGTGCGCTTAAAGCTGGGCGATGCCTTCGACGTTACCGCCGACAAGAAGCAAACCGACTTCACAAAGCGGGCCACGACCCGCAAATACCATTACACGTTTGAAAGCGCTTATGAGATCAGCCTCAAAAACGCCAAAGAAGAGCCGGTAACCGTGACCATACACGAGCCGGTGCCGGGTGATTGGCAGATATTGAGCGAAACCCACCGACACCAGAAGGCGGCGGCTGGCACCGCCCTGTGGCGCATTACGGTGCCGGCCGAAGGCACGACTACACTGCGTTATCGTGTATTGGTTCGATACTAGTCTCGGACCTGAATGCCTTGCGGCATGCACATAGTTGTCACCCGGGATTTGGCCCGCCCGTAAACTCACTCAAGTCGCTGGCGCTGGCGTCGTGAATTTGACGTTCGCGTTCGCGGCCGCCCTAAACCCTATATCTAAAGGGCGGTGATGAAGAAGGCCACCGGCTGGGGGCTACACAGGAATATTTGCCCTATGCGGTGGCCTTCGCAAGGACGCGATGTAGACACGACAACGAGCCATAACAAAAATCGAGGGCCAGGCCATCACAGCCCAACCCGCCCGCCCAACCGGCCCCGAGCGGAACGATGCGGGATGCTACCATGTCTAACTGGTCAGTCACTGGCACCCGTGGACATGCGACCTTTTGCTCAAGCTCTAACTATTTCCGTTGGCACGGCACTATTAGCGATGGGCTGCACGCTGGTCCCGGTGCAGCCGGCATTCGAAGAAGTCAGTAACTCGATACAGCGGGCGCAGCTGCAAGCCTGCAGTAGATTGTTCGCACGCATCGATCAGGCGATCTCACGGGCAGCTGTTAAAGATACCCAGGCAGTACGCATTGCCGGTTTCCCGTATTTGCGACTAAACCGTTTCCTTGCGAGCTTCCGTGACGAGGTGACGACCGATGCTGCTTTCGATGCATGGCTGGATCTATTACAGCGTCTGGGTGAGCAAGGCTACGACGCAGAGTTACGAAACCTGCCACAAGCACAAACCATTGAGCTTAAGCATTCACTGCCCAGTGACATTGCCGAGCATAGAGATCTATCGACGATTTTGCGCGACTGTGGCACGCGCCTACGACATCATCAATTTGCTGAGCCCGCTACGCGGGCACATTTGCGCAAGGTCGTGCGGGCGCCTACCGAATACACGAACTGGCGCAGAGCGCTCGGCCTGTATCCGATTACCGCGCTTGTGGTAAGAAAGAGTATCGCCCGATGGCATCGAATCACGCACGATAAGTATGCGCAGCCTGTCGACACCCTACCGGTAGCAGGTGAGCTGGTAAGCTACGCACCGCCAACAGACTTGACGCCACTGACGGCGGAAGCGATTGAGGCGGTGTTAGAACGTAGCGCCGGGAATGCCCTGGGCATACCTGAACCATCGGCTGCAGACAAGGAGCGCTTGTTTGCCACGTTCGCACCAGTCTGGCAGGTAGACGTAGTCACGAATGACGATCGCATTGGTGCCCCTACTTGGTTCGCTCGCGGCGGGTCGAAACCAACGATCGATACCACAAGACCGACGGTGTATCGCCATATTTCTCATGCCCGTGCCGGCCGTGATGTGTTATTGCAGCTCAATTACATCATATGGTTTCCAGCGCGCCCACGAACCTCGGCCTTCGACACCTTGGGCGGACATCTAGACGGCGTTACCTGGCGCGTAACCCTGTCGCGTGACGGTCATCCGTTGTTACACGATTCGATGCATAACTGTGGTTGTTATCACATGTTTTTTCCGTCCCCGAAACTGCGGCCACGAAAGTATGTTGAGTCCCCAGAAAGACCGCTGCGAGAGTCGATTTTGATACCGCAGCCAGTGCCGCAATCGACCGATAGTTTCAGTAGGCTAACGGTTCGTATTGCCCACCGCACTCACTATGTCGAACGCGTGATTAGCCGGCCCATCCAATATGGCCGCGTCGTCACTTATGACTGGGACAATTACCACAACCTACGTTCGCTGTCGTTGGTCAATGGTGGGCATCGCAGCCTGTTCCGTCAGGACGGTGTGGTACCCGGTACCAAACGCCTAGAGCGATTCTATTTGTGGCCAATGGGCATTCCTCACCCAGGCGAAATGCGGCAATGGGGCCACCACGCGACCGCATTCGTAGGTCGTCGGCATTTTGATGACCCCTATCTGTTGGAAGATGTGTTTGAATTCAACGATCAAGAATAGTAATTAATACTTGTAGGTGTGCTTGGCGATGGTAGCCAGCGCTAGCCCATGCGCTAACACAACTTGCAAACATGATCCGGGTCTGAAAAGCTTGTAGCTGTCGCGGGGGGCACATTGGATGTCCATGCTCGTCGTTAAACACGTTCGCTGTCCTTATTGTGACGAGGATTTTGAGGCTCATATAGATACCTCGGCTGGCAGCCAACTCTATGTCGAGGATTGCTACGTGTGTTGCCGTCCAATCTCGTTCCACACGCTGATTGATCGCGATGGAAAATTAATGAGTATCGAGTTGCACAGGGACGATGACTGATTACATCCCGATACCTTGTAGTCAATATGATCGCTATGAGGTCGCGATCATGCATGGCTGTCGGCTTCGATTGATATGGCACGCCGATAATGTTGTCTATCGGCGTATTGTCAAGCCGATCGACCTGCAAACCCGAAATGGCGAAGAATTTCTGATCTGTCGCAAAGGTGTCGAAACGTTTTCTATCCGACTCGATCAAATACGCGAGGTGGAAACGTTGTGAATGTACGGCCGTGGCTTACAGGCCTGTTGGCGTCGTGGATGTCAGCGGCAGGTGCGGCAACCTGTGACTCCGACGGTGTATGGGTACAGGTTATCGGCGCCGGCAAACCAGCCTCAAGCGGGTACATTATGTGGATAAACGGAAAGGCACGGGCGCTGATCGATGCCGGTAGCGGCAGTGCCATAAACTTTAAAAACAGCAAGGCACGGGTTGCCGATCTAGATCTAGTGCTGTTTACGCACTTGCACGTCAACCACACGGCTGACCTTGTCACCTTAGTCCAATCATCCCTGGCTGAGGGGCGCTCGAGTCCGCTGCCGATCTACGGCCCCGCGCGCAGCAAACTCATGCCATCGACGGTCACCTTTGTTCGCACTCTATTTGACAGGAAAGGAGGCCTCTATCGATACCTGGGCGAACTTGTGAGCCCGCTCGGCAAGACGACGTACAAACTACAGCCTCACGACGTACCCGTAAAGCGCAATAATACGGTAGAGGTCTACGCCAATGAGCGCTTACGGGTCAGCGCCGCCGCCGTGATGCGCAAACCACTACCCTCACTGGCCTGGCGCTTAGAGGCAGGCGGCAAGTCTTTGGTGTTCAGCAGTGATTTAGATAGTGAAGTTAACGGCCTGCAAACACTGGCCCGCAACGCAGACCTACTTATCGTGCATAACCCGAGCCGCATCGATACGAGGGATCTTTGGCAATTGCGCTATCTCTCGCCCGATGCCGTCGGCCGCACCGCCAACGCCGCTAACGTCAAGAAACTGGTACTAGCACACCACAACGCACAGGACCAGCGAGCCATCGATGCCATCAAAGCGAACTACTCCGGACTAAGTATCATCGCCGATGAACTTGACTGTGTAAAACCTTGAAGTAGGTACTGGCGTTCGCTGGCCGGGGTAAAAGCAATCTTGTCAGAACTTTTTCGAAGATCGATGCTTACTCAGGAACGCCACAGCGATAGTCAGACAACCCGTCGAAACACAAGATCCCATACTTGATGCCCAAGTGCCTGGCCGCGACGCTCAAATCGCGTCAACAAGCGTTCGTCAGGCCGTGGCACGTAAGCGTGCTGGCCAGCCGTGTTCTCGAGCTTCGGTGTCTGTGACGCCACCGCTAGCGCGTATTCAGCATAGTCTTGCCAATCGGTAGCGATATGCAGACAGCCGCCGGCTCGCAGACTGCGCGCCACGCGGGCGACGAAATCTGGCTGTATGAGGCGGCGCTTGTGATGGCGTTTCTTTGGCCATGGATCGGGAAAAAACAGATAGACCGCATCAAGCGAATCAGCCGGCACGTGCTCGACAAACACGTGCTCGGCATCGTCACCAACCACACGCACGTTGCGCAGCATCAGGGTCTCCAACTTCAATAACAGACTACCAATGCCAGGGCGATACACCTCAATACCGACATAATCATTCTGCGGGTGGGTGCGGGCCAACTCGCACAATGCCTCACCGTTGCCAAAACCAATTTCGAACATCACCGGTGCTCGACGTCCGAACAAAGCGGCAAAATCGAACGGTTCGTCGGCTAGGTCAACACCATATTGGGGCCAGAGCTCACGTAGGGCGCGTCGTTGCGCGTCCGTAATACGCCCTTCGCGGCGCACATAACTGCGAACAGTACGGACATGCTTTTCGACTTTGACCATCTCTAAACTAGATAGCGCGGCAGTGGTACGTGAACGCACCGCACCATTCCCGGAGCGAGGCACTCAAAGCTAGATTAGAAGAAGGTACCGTCGATGGGCGATGAAGCAGACCCGTAGCGTTTACGAGGCATACGCCCGGCAAGATAGGCTTCACGTCCAGCCTCTATGGCCTTGCGCATGGCCGATGCCATGAGCTCCGGGTTTTGGGCGCTGGCGATAGCCGTATTCATCAATACACCGTCACAGCCGAGCTCCATGGCGACGGCGGCATCACTGGCGGTACCGACGCCAGCATCGACCAGGATCGGAACCCCCGCCGCCTCGACAATGAACTGGATATTGTAGGGATTGCGGATCCCTAGGCCGGAACCGATAGGCGCCGCCAGCGGCATCACCGCTACGCACCCCATTTCTTCAAAACGCTTGGCCACAATGGGATCATCGTTGGTGTAGACCATGACCTTAAAGCCCTCCTTGATCAACACCTCGGCCGCATTCAACGTGTCCGGTATATGTGGAAATAGGGTTTTCTCGTCGCCGAGGACTTCGAGCTTAACGAGCTCGTGACCATCCAATAATTCACGCGCTAGCCGGCAAGTGCGAATGGCGTCCTCCGCCGTGTAGCAGCCGGCGGTGTTGGGCAAGATCGTGTACTTCTCCGGCGAAATCACGTCGAGCAAATTTGGCTCACCCGGCGTTTGCCCTATATTGGTTCGTCGGATCGCGACGGTAACGATTTCGGCCCCGCTTGCCTCGATAGCACGTGCGGTTTCTGCCAGGTCCTTATACTTACCCGTGCCCACCAGCAGACGTGACTGATAGGCAACCCCCGCGACCATTAACGGTCCATCCCTGGTCCCGGCCTGGTGGATTTCCTCAACGCGTGTGCTCATCAGCCTCCCCCTATCGCGCGCACGATTTCCACTCGATCGGCATTACGTAATTGATGCGCCCGATAGCGGCTGCGTGGCACGATTTCCTGGTTAACCTCAACTGCGACGCGCTTGTCGGCCAACTCCAGCTCTTCGAGCAATCGGGCCACCGTCTGTGGCGCGACCATAGCCCTTTGTTCGCCATTAACAAAAATAGTCGTGATTTCGGAATCCCTCATACCAAAAACGATGCTATCAACGGATGTCCTATTCTATTGCGAAGTGCGACGTAACGCACGTGGTTCGAAGCCTGCTACAACGACTGCACATGGGCAATCATGCGTTTGCGCATGGCCGCGTCAGGCAGGCGTCCGAATCCAGCCGCCATGTTGTCCGCCATGTGGTGAGGTTTAGAGGTGGCTGGAATTACGCACGTGGTGGCCGGGTGCGACAACGTAAACTTGAGAAAAAACTGTCCCCAGCTCGCGCAGTCAAACTCGCGCGCCCACTCGGGCAATGGCACCCCCTTTACCTGATGGAACAGCCGACTCCGCTGGAACGGGCGGTTGATAAGGGTGGCAATTCCCCTATCCTGAGCCAGCGGTAACAGCCGTTTCTCGCTTTCGCGGTTAGCGATGTTATAAGTGAATTGAACGAAATCGAAAGACTCGGCCTTTAGTGCCCTTATTAGTTCATCATGGGCGCGGTTGTGAGAGGTCGTGATGCCGAGATAACGGATCTTGTCCTGCTCTTTCCAGGCCTTCAGTGTCTTGATGTGGATCTTCCAATCCCTAAGGTTATGAATCTGCATCAGATCAAATCGGTCCACGCGCATGCGCGCCATCGACTGACCCATTTGCTGGATGCCGGACGCCTTACCGTTGGTCCACACCTTGGTGGCGGCAAATAACGCGTCCCGGTTGCTGATACCGGTTAGTAACTCGCCCAACACGCTTTCGGCCGCGCCATACATCGGCGACGAATCGATTACCGCCCCGCCCTGGTCAAAGAAATGTCGCAACACTTCGGTAAGCTGCGCACGCGTTGCGCCATCGAGATGAACATCGAAGGTGCGAGACGAACCCATGCCCATGACCGGTAACATCTCCCCGCTACTCGGGATTACGCGTTTGATGGCATTAGCCGACCCAGCTAGCGACAGTCTGGCAGGCAACGTTAAGGCGGCGCTGGCGGCGAATAATGTCTTGATCATGTCTCTTCGTGAAATCATTCTTACCTCCGCTTTATGCAAACTGCTTCGCAGGAAGGGTGTCCAATGCGACGGGTTGTTGTGCCATGGCCTCGCGTTTTCTACCAAGCATATAGGCAACGCCGGCCCAGACCCCGGCCAGCGGCACAGCTACAAAGGCTATGGCGGACAGGCCTAAACCGAGCGCACTTAGGCCCGCATAGGCCCACGCGCTAACCGCATCGCCGCCCCGGTAGACAGCGGTATCGATGAAGTTCTTGGCCTTGTATTTCTCTTCTTTACCCAAGACCGTATACAGCATCTCTCTGGCTGGGCGCATGATGGCGTAATTTCCTGCCCGTCGTAACACTTGTACCACAACGAGTACAGTTAATACGGGCGAAAACCCGAGGATCAAAAAACCGGCGCCGAGCAACACCGGGATTAGCGCCAACGCCAAACCCAAACCCAGGAATCGCACCAACCGCCCAGTCAGAAAAACCTGGATGGTAATGGTTAAGGCATTGACCGCGAAATCAATATTCGCGAACACGGCCGTGCGCTGGGCTGAATCTACAAAGGCGTCGCGGATGATTGTCGCTTGTTGGAAATACAGGAATGTGGCGAGGGTGGTAAACAGAAGCATCAGTAAGCAAATCCCCAGCAAGTAGGGCGAACTCAACACCAAACGCAATCCGGCGAAGAGACCGCCGCCCATGGCCTTGTCTTCATCGGTCTGCACGTCGTTCGTGGTGGCGTTCGGTGCGGCAACACCCGTCTGCTGCCAGGCGATCAGCTTTTTCACACAGAGAACGGCCAGGCCCAAAAACATAGCGGAGATCAGCAGCAAATTGGTCACGCCTAAGTGGATCGCCAAACCCGCCGTCAGCACCGGGCCCAGGAGCGCCCCCGTTGTACCGCCGGCAGCGATGAACCCGAATAATCGTTTCGCTTGCGCCGAGCCAAACGTATCGGCCATAAAACTCCAGAATACGGAGACAATGAACAAGTTAAATACGCTCGCCCAGATAAAAAATGCCCGCGCTATATAGGCATGGGTAATGTCCGACTCGAATAACACGAAAAAGATTAAGATCTGGGCGATAAAAAAATAATAAACATAGGGTAAGAACTGTCGGCGCGGATAACGCGATGTGACCCAACCAAACAAAGGTACCGCGGCCAGCATCACCAAAAAGGTACCGGCGAACAACCATTGGAGATTCTCGACGCCACCGGCGATGCCCATTTCGTCGCGCATAGGGCGGACAATGTAGTAGCTACATAATAGGCAAAAGAAATATGCGAATGACCACAACAACGCCTTAACTTCGGCAGGCTCGACATCGACCAATCGCCGCAACCGGGCGTAGAAAGGTGAATTACGGACCAATGTCGATGTAGCCTCAGATAGGGGGGATTCTGTCACGGTTGCAACCGAGGTTACGTGGATGCTCTATCATAAAGACTCAGACTGCCAAACTCGAGCGTCGTTTCATACCCCTTTACCCACGCGCCGACCGCAGAAAAAGGAAGGGTATTTTCAGACGAGTCCGGCACCCTCAGCCCTGTCTCAACATGTGACGTTGTCGCCGCCAGCCGGTATCATGGCTTGGTTGTGAGTGCGTCTTGCTGCACATAGAATCTGCGACGACGCGGGTGTAGTTCAATGGCAGAACCTCAGCTTCCCAAGCTGATGACGTGGGTTCGATTCCCATCACCCGCTCCAAGCAAAAAGTAGGGGTTGCGCTAACGTCGGGGGGATGAAAGGCGTGGGTCAAACCCAAGCCGAGCAATCGGGGTGCGGTAAATAGCGGTGCCAGCTGCTCAACGTCTAATGGAACCGCCTCACGCCCGTCTCGCCGGCACCACCGGTACGGTTTCAACTAGGAGATCCCGGCTTGCCGTCGTCTCCAGCACAGTGATTGGCTGCGGTTTGGCAATACCGTAACCCTGGGCATAATCGACACCAATCGCCCGCAGCTGCTCTAAGATGGCGTCATTCTCGACGAACTCGGCGATTGTCTGCTTGCCCATGACGTGGCCCATGTCGTTGATGGATTTCACCATCGCCAGGTCGATGGGATCATCGACGATGTCCCGCACAAACATGCCATCGATCTTTAGGAAGTCCACCGGTAGGTTCTTGAGATAGGCAAACGAGGACAAGCCACTGCCAAAGTCATC
>Ga0224508_10000873_pt1 | contig 27862 bp, 21 predicted proteins | sample SF_Jan12_sed_USG_4_FD_170157 | JGI IMG/M metagenome (GOLD analysis project Ga0224508, IMG submission 170157) | Sediment microbial communities from San Francisco Bay, California, United States - SF_Jan12_sed_USGS_21 | ecosystem: Environmental > Aquatic > Marine > Sediment | place: USA... | reverse complement strand
CAGAAGGGGCTTGATTAGGTCCTCTTTTCTGGCAGAATAGACATTGACCTCGGCTGCGTTCAATCCTGAGGCCGATAGACAGCAGACAAGACAAATGAGGTATTTCAAACAGTTAACATGAGCGTATAGCATTATTTTGATCCTCTACCGATATCATCACGAAACAGTAACACGAATGATAGCAATTCTTATTTACTAATATAATACATCAATTGCGAGCTATATGTGTCAGCTTCGGTGAGTTAGTCCATTGATATATGTCAAGCAATCCATCGGCTCGCCTGGCGCATCCACACCTTGATGAACTCAACCTGAGACAGGCCGTGGCCACCCTAGTCGTTCCAAAAGTTGGATCGACACTGAGGGGTCGGTAACCGACTGATATGTTTATATTTTCACAAATATTTTGCACTAACAGTGGCACCAGATGGATCAGCATCTACATTTTCTAAAGTATGACGTGGATTATCGTGGCTTTGATAATGGGGTTGCTGGGCTATTTGTTCTGGTCGACGGGCTATGCTCCTTTTAGACAAAAACGACCGGTCCACGAATACGGTTCGAGCAGCGAACTTTACGAGGCAGCGATACGCTTAGCAGACGCAACTCAAGTCATACAAGGCACTGGGTCACCAACTACAAATGCAATGACGAGCGAGAGCGAGCCTATTGTTGGGGCAACCACTCAACCAAACATGATCACAGATGTGTCGTCAGCATCTGGATTACCCTCGGCTGATACCCGAGACGATTCAAGGGATGATGCGTTTGTGCAATCTAGTGAAATGTTTCGGGACCCACATCTCAGAGATTCCATTCGCGCGATCGAAGTAACTGAGTCGAGCCTCGACGATCAAATGGACAATGAGGACGTCATCAAACTATTACAGGGTCTGCTTGAGAGATCTCCGGACGATGCACACAATCGTCATAGATTGCTATCGTTGTTGTATGCAGCAGGGGAAAAGAGTGAGTTCGTGCGACAGGTACAAGAGTTCAAACAACGATGCAAGTCCATTGATAAACAAAGCTGGAATAACATTTGCGAGATGGGAAGAAGCCTCGCTCCAGAGAGCGATTTGTTCAACGTTCAAAGCGATATCGCAGAGGATCCGGATCAAAACAGCGACGAAGACCCTGACAAGAATGAACACCGTGCCGGTGTTGAACGACGTAAAGCTGATAGACGAGTGAACACTTCAAGCTGGCTCGGAGTGGAGCGACGCAAGCGGCATCGACGCAGGCATTATCGTCGCACGAGTGACCTGGCCAGTCGTGGCAAGCATTAATTGATGGGTCAGATCGCTGGGTCGATTCTGTCGATTTCACTAAGAAACATAGAACGTGTCAGATAACAAAGAAACGAGAGCCCCATAGAAATCCATCTTGTCGCTGTTCAGCGGCTAGCTGCACCCATCACACTCCGATGAGATAATATGCCTCGAAGACGGGTTCGGGACTTGGCGATAGTGTTAGCTTCTCTCATAATACTCTTCGGCACGCAAAAAAGAGGCGACCATGAACGAAACCGTGAAAAATTCGGATCAATATCGACTCGCACACACCATGATACGTGTGGTGAACCTGGAGAAGTCCCTAGCCTTTTATACAGGTCTATTGGGAATGCAGGTGCTGCGTAGTACGGACTACCCTGACGGAAAGTTCACCAACGTTTTTATCGGCTATGGTCCTGAAGAGAGCTTCCCAGCGATTGAGATCACTCATAACTGGGATCAGCAGACGCCCTACGACAAAGGTAACGGCTGGGGACACATTTGTATCGAGGTACCCAATGTATACGAATCGTGCGAGCGCTTAGAAAAAGCGGGTGTGACGATAACGCGTCCTCCGGGTCCGATGAAGCACGGTACCCGAGTGATCGCATTCATAGAAGATCCCGATGGTTATAAAATCGAGCTGAACGAAACAATCTTGAAGCTACATCAGTAGGTCCAACCGGCGGCAAGTGACAACGATGTAACTGCGGCAAGTGTCGAAATTCGAAGCTCAAACAAAGCCCCCGGAACTTGCCCCTAAGAGACACGGATGAAATATCTTACCGGTTGTTAGATTCGAAGCTCAGCCATTTACTGCCCAGCTCTGTCAGTTTCTGCGAACCCTTTACCGTCGGACACTAGCTGCTCGAGCAGCGGAGCGGGCTCCCAGAAATCATGCTGCGTATTAAAGCGGCGGATCGCTTCGAGCATTTCTGTCAACCCTCGCCGCTCAGCCCAAAACATGGGCCCACCCCGCCAGCTCGGAAAGCCATAGCCGTTGATCCAAACCAGATCGATATCGCTAGCACGAAGCGCGATGCCTTCTTGCAGAATTCGTGCGCCCTCGTTGACCAGAGGCGCTAAACAACGCAGTAAAATCTCTTCGCTATCGATGGCTCGCCGTTCGATCCCAAGTGCTTTGGACACCTCGATTATGAGCTCCTGCACCTCAGGGTCCGAAATAGGTCTGCGGCCATCCTGCTCGTAGCGGTAGAAACCGCGTCCGATCTTTTGGCCAAACCAGCCACGTTCGCACAGTCGGTCTGCGACCACGGAGTAACGCTTGCTAGGATCGCGTTTATGCGCATTTGCCTTGCGGTTAGCCCAACTGATATCCAGGCCTGCAAGGTCAGCGACTGCAAAAGGCCCCATCGCCATACCGAACTCCGTAAGCACCTGATCCACTTGCTCCGGCATGGCGCCTTCTTCAAGAAGAAAGTGCGCCTCCCGAAAATAACCCTCTAACATTCGGTTACCGATAAAGCCGTGACACACACCGGCGACTATTGGGATCTTTCCGAGACGTCGACCGAGTTGTGTCACGCTTGCAAGGGTTCGCGGCGAAACCGCTGAGGCGCGGACAACTTCCAATAAACGCATCACATTGGCGGGACTAAAGAAATGAGTACCAACAATGTTGGGCTTGCGTTCAGACGCAACGCTGGCAATTTGATCGACGTCAAGATAGGACGTATTGGTGGCCAGTATCGCGTTGCCCTTGCAAACCTTGTCCAATTCACGAAAAACCTTCTTCTTTACATCCATCTCTTCGAACACCGCCTCGATCACAATATCGGCGTCCTTGAGTGCTCCAAAATCGAGCCGCGGTGCGATCAAGGCCATGCGCTGCTCAATGTCTTGCCGTGACAATCGACCTCGCTTGGCACTGGCTTCATAGTTGGATCGAATCCGAGATAAGCCCCGGTCCAACGCGTCTTGTTCTCGCTCAATCAAAATGACGGGCATACCGGCATTTGCAAAACACATGACGATGCCCCCCCCCATGGTCCCGGCGCCAATGACACCGCCACGCTCGATCGAGTCAATCGGAGTATCACGCGTCACGCCCGGGATCTTCCGTGCCGCGCGCTCTGCAAAGAACACGTGTCGCAGAGCAGCACCTTCAATGGATCCCTTACAGGCTTCTGCGGTTTCACGCTCGAAACGTATTCCCTGATCAAAAGACATAGTTGTCGCTGCTTCAACGCAATCGATGCAAGCAAACGGCGCTAGTTGGCCGCGTGCGCGTTTAGCGATCTTTGCGCGCGTTTTGTCAAAAATGTCAGGGTCTGGATTCTGCAGGGTCTTGTCACGCACTAAAGGGTGGGTGTCACACGTCGAGACCTTGCGTTCTGCGAAGCCACAAGCCTCGCTTAGAAAATCCCCCTCCAGCACCGCATCGACAACACCATACTGAAGTGCTTCCTGTGCAGCGATGGGCTCCCCGGTAAGAATCATGTCGAGCGCTTTGGCAACACCCGCCAAGCGCGGCAAACGTTGTGTTCCACCCGCACCCGGTGGCATCCCGAGCTTAACCTCCGGTTGGCCCACCATGCCTTTAGCGGCGATCACGCGATAATGACACGCCATGGCGAGCTCAAGCCCACCGCCGAGACAAAGGTCTGGTAGCGCTGCAACGACAGGCTTCGGCGAGGCCTCAATGCTGTCGATGACATCCCACAAGCGAGGCTCAGTCTTGGGCCATGGTTTACCGAACATACGAATGTCCGCGCCGGCAATGGTTCCGCGGCCACCCCCGGTCACGATCAACGCGGTAACCGATGGATCTGCTTGCGCGTCCGTTATCGCCTCGACGATTCCCTTCGGCACACCCACTGCTATCGCGTTTACTGGTGGGTTATCGATAATGACGATGGACACTGCACCATGTTGCTCTCGTCGAACAAGTTGAGCATCATTCATACTTATGACTGCCTCGTTGCCGATCTTAGCTATGCTTGATCCACCGGCTCATAAGCTAGCGAATATCAATAAATGCATTTGCACCCTAGCTCTACGCGCTATCAACGGCAACCCACCTTGGCGCCCCTAGCGCTTGGTATAGTGCTTCATTGTCTTTGGGACCCATTGATTTCACCCGGGCGCTCACGGCGGACTGGGTCACATTCAGATTCTGCGCAGCTCGGTTAAAGTTTCCACCGGCGGCCACTCCAGAAAGGTGCGAATATGCTCGAACTTCATGATGTTACTATCGGTACAGGTGTAAAATAAGTATCGAGTATTTCGATAGTTTCCCCCATAAAAAGTTGCTTTTCAAATCGCACGAGTCCGCGCACATATACGTCCGTCATGGCTATTTCAAATTCTGGAATCGACCGCCCTGTCACGGGGATGATGATGATCGTCGTGGGGCTTTTCCTGTTCTCACTTCAAGACGTAATCATCAAATCCTTTAGCGATCGCTACTCGGTCCTGCAGATTGTGTTCATTCGCGGGATCATTGCACTGTTGCTGATCTCAGTTGTAGTCACTATAACCAGCGGTTTGCGCGGATTTATTGCACACAGTCCTGGGCTATTGTTGTTAAAGGGGCTGTGCGGATTTCTTTCTTACCTGTGTTACTACCTGGCCATCGCCTCGCTACCCTTGGCGGAGGTGGTGACCATCGTATTCACAGCACCCATCTTTGTCACCGTGCTGTCGGCATTATTGCTAAAGGAAAACGTCGGTCCGAGAAGATGGACCGCAGTAGCCATCGGCTTTCTCGGAGTAATAATCGCGGCCGGTCCCGCCGGTCATGTCGGCAACGTCGCCGTAGTTCTCGCTTTATTGGCAGCAATTACCTACTCGTGTTACACGATTATCACTCGATTTATCGGACCCAACGATCGTCCCTGGACAGTGTCCTTGTACTCCATGGTCGTATTCTTCTTGGGCAGCATTGTCGCGAGTCTTGCGGTCTCGTTCGTTGGCGGTGATATCGTAACCGAGAGTCCGGCGCTACAGTTTCTTATTCGCCCCTGGGTGTTACCTAGCACAACGGACCTTCTCCTTATGGTATTCCTTGGCGCGAACGCTGCGGCCGGATTCTATTGTCTAGTCAAAGCGTATTGGGTCGCCCCCGCAAGCCTGATTGCGCCCTTCGAGTACACCTATATCATATGGGCGGTCTTGTTTGGTTACCTTATCTGGTCGGAAGTGCCCAAACCTACAACAGTTGTTGGGGTAGTACTGCTCATTGGCAGCAGCCTTTATGTCTTTCGCCGCGAAATTCACATTCAACGAGCCCAACGCGAAGACGTCTCGGATCAAAGCGACGTGCCTGCGAACAGGAACGAATTGTCGCTACCAGACACACAAAGCGCCACGCTGCAACCCTTACCCCGGGTAGATTTAACTCCTTCCGAAAAACAATCCGCGTGATGGTTCACACCACGCGCGATCGCGTATTTGCGTTAATGGCGCCCGTGTTTTGGAGTATCACGGGAGTCACCATTCGCTTCATCGACTCGGCCAACGAGTGGCAAATCAATTTCTACCGCTCCACTACCCTCGGCCTGTTCGTGCTAGCGCTACTGCTAGTCCGTTACCGCACGAAGACGTTCAAAATTATTACATCCACAGGAGGGGTGGGAATCTGGGCCGGAGTGTTTGTCGGGTCCGCCATGATTTGCAACATTGTCGCACTCACCCACACCACCGTTGCCAACGCTGTTCTGCTGATGGCGTCTGGACCCATCTTTGCGGCCGTCCTAGGATGGATCCTGCTCAGAGAAACAGTGACCAAGACCACGTGGATCGCCATCATCTTGGCCCTCGCTGGGATTGCGATCATGGTGGGGGGTGATCTCCATACCGGTGGTTTGCTCGGAGATATTGTGGCGCTCATCGGCGTTGCGTTTTTTGGTGCGTATGCCATAGCTCTTCGCTACGGTCAGCATACAGATATGACGCCCGCCGTACTTTATGCAGGAATATTCGGTGCTTTGGTTGGGGGATCCGTTTCATCATTGACGGGTGTAGGTCTGAGCGCACCGATTGGCGACATCGGGTTGTGTGCGATGCTCGGAATCTTTCAGTTAGGAATCGGAAGCGTGTTATTCGCCTTGGCGGCGCACTCCGTGCCCGCTGTAGAACTCACCCTATACGCACTCGGAGAACCTATCCTGGCCCCGATCTGGACCTGGATAGGTGTCGGCGAGGTGCCGGCAGTGGCGACGCTCATCGGTGGAACGATCATGTTGTCGGCATTGCTACTTCATGTACTCGGCCTGCGCCAACGCACCAAGTATAAAACAGATTGATTTTGGGACGTTGGCGGCCGCGCCCTGCCTAACCTAGCTGCGGCACAAAATTGATCACCGATGAGCCGACTCACTCAAAGCAATATAACGAGGATCAGAACCTAGCCATTGACGGGCCTGTCACGTATGGCGCATCAATGCTAATCCACTTGCGACGATAATCGAAGCCCCAATGATGCCAACAAAATCTGTCAGCTCACCGAACCAAATGTATCCGATCAAGATGGCCCACACGATCTGGGTGTATTGAAACGGTGCGACCGTAGAGGCGGGGGCCAGCTTGATAGAGCGAAGCAACATGGTATCTCCCGCCGCAGCGGCAACGCCGACAGACGCCATCAGTGTCAGCGTGCCAACACCGGGTGATTCCCAAAATGCCAGTCCCAGCGGGGTCACCACCACCGTGCCCAAGCCCGCGCTGTACAACAAAGTAGTCCAAGCGTTCTCGTCACGGGCCAGGCGTCGCGAAACGAGCTGAACAATCGCAAAACAAACAGCCGTCAAAAGGGGAAACACAGCACCCCAATGTAGAAAGCCGAGCCCTGGTCGGATAACGATCAGAGCACCAACAAAACCCGCGCAAATCATTGCCCAACGAAAGGCCCCAATGTGCTCGCCCAGCAGGGCAACGGCGAGAATTGCCACCACAAAGGGAGCCGTGCTCGCTAAAATGTTTGCTTCAGCCAGGGGTACGTAACGAAGTCCGGTGTAGAACAAGAACGTCATCAAGGTGAGGCAAAGTCCGCGCGCCGCATGCCATTTGAATGATCGGGTACGAAAACGCATCGCAATCGTGCGTTTCTGAGGAACCAGAACGCAAAGCGTGACAAAATGAAAAGCAAACCGCAGCCAAACGACCTGCACAATATGCTGCGTGCCAACAAGTCCCTTGGCGAAGCTATCCATCACTACAAAGATCAGCATCGCCAGTGAGTAGAGCGCGATTCCGGCGCGCAGGTCTGATCGAAAGATGTTAATCCCCTTTGTGTTTTTTGTGAGGGACCTTGCGCTCCCCATTATTGTCCGTTATGCCGGGGCAGAAAGACGCGTTATGAGTCCTCAGCGGGTCTGGAAAGACCAGAGACCGTTAGCTGCTAGTCACGGTTTGCGCATTGGCCCGCTCTGTTACATACCAGATCGATTTTTAGCGCGCCGACGCCGTGGCTCGAGCGAGCTCGGACTGTACTTGGTCGAGAGTTGAGCGCAAGGCGTCAAACAACTCATCGATTTGTGACGTAGTAATAATGAACGGAGGCGCGAACACAACCGAGTCGCCCAATGGTCTGATGATGAGTCCGTGAGTCAACGCGGTGTCAGCAATCAAGTCGCCCACCGCAACAGATGCAGGGAACGGCGTCTTGGTGGACTTGTCAGCGACAATCTCCAACGCCCCCATCAAGCCAACACCCCTCGCCTCGCCGACAAACGGGTGATCGGCGAACCCGTTGAGCCTGTGCTGAAAATGCGGCGCCACCTCTTTGACATTGGCGAAAATGCCACCCTCGGTGAGCAGCTCCAACACTTTCAAACCGATCGCCGCGCCCACGGGATGTCCGCCGGTGGTAAAACCATGGGGAAATTCTTCGAACTCCTTTGAGGCCCGCATCAATTTGTCATAAATATCCGGCGAGACCAGCACAGCGCCTGCCGGAAAATATCCTGCGGTCAAACACTTGGACGTGACGATCACATCGGGCTCTATGTGAAAGGTCTGCGTTCCCCACATCTCACCGGTTCGACCCAAACCACAGATCACTTCATCCGCAATAAGCGGTATGTCGTGTTTGCGAAGGACATTCTGAATCGCTTCAAAATAACCCTGCGGCGGTGGCAAAACACCGCCCGCACCCATGACCGGTTCTGCAATGAAACCCGCTATGGTACCCGCTCCCTCACGCTGGATGAGTTGCTCCAGATTGCCGGCGAGTCTTTCGACAAACGCGGACTCACTCTCCCCACTTTGGGCGTAACGCCAATGATGCGGGCAGTCCGTATAGACGACCTCCGATAACGGCAAACCAAACGCCTGGACATAGTCCTTGCCGGTCAGACTTGCGGTCAGTGCGGTGGTACCGTGATAAGCGTTCTTGCGGGAGATAATCTTGCGTCTTTCCGGCTGCTCCAAGCCGCGGTGGATCATCCACAGCATCTTGACCGCAGTGTCGTTGGCTTCGGACCCAGAGTTGGTAAAGAAAACTTTGCTGATCGGTACTGGCGCGATATCAACCAAACGCTCGGCTAGCTCGATAGTTGGCTGACAGTTGCGTCCAAAAAACGTGTGATACGCTGGGAACCTGTACAGCTGATCGCAGCCAGCCCGGGCAATGGCATCGTTGTCAAACCCAGCCACCACGTTCCACAAGCCCGAGTTGCCTTCCAGGTAGCGTCGGCCATGAACGTCGTAGACATATACGCCCTCTCCGCGTTCAATCACTAACGGTCCCGATTGTTGTAATGCATCGAGATTTGAAAAGCCGTGCAGAGAGGCGCGCAAATCACGCGCTTCCCATGAATTTGGGTTGTGCACAGTGTTCATTGATTGATACCTCTATGCTAAGTTGCGAATTACTTACCGTTGCGCAAGTTATCTCGTCACGTTTATCAAAATGTTCCCGCTTCCCGTTCCACTAGACTCAAGAATTGTTGTGTGCGCGCCTGCTTAGGATTCTCTAACACCTCTTCAGGCGGTCCTTCTTCGACGATCTTTCCTTCGTCCATAAAGATAACGCGGTCCGCAACTTCTTTTGCGAACCGTACCTCGTGGGTCACGACGATCATAGTCATTCCCGCGTCAGCCAAACGGCGAATCACTGCTAACACATCTGCAACAAGCTCGGGGTCAAGTGCAGAGGTTGGCTCGTCGAAAAGCATTAACCGGGGCGAAGTGGCCAAGGCGCGTGCGATGGCCACGCGTTGTTGCTGACCGCCGGACAGTCGGTGCGGCAAATGCTGCGCATGATGCGCGAGTCCGACGCTCTCCAACAAGGCCATGCCACGGGATTTAGCAGTGTCCACAGCTTCTCTATAAACTCGAACCGGCGCCTCGACGACGTTCTCTAGCGCGGTCAAATGATCGAACAGATTGAAGTGCTGGAACACCATACCGATCTTAGCGTCCGCCCTGGCCTTCGCCAGATCCTTGGTCGGACGCAGAACATCATTAATCCACTCATAGCCGACGTGCTTACCGTCGACGATGATCTCACCACGATCCAGTCTTTCGAGGTGGTTCACCATCCGCAGGAAGGTACTCTTTCCCGAACCACTAGGACCCATGATGGTCACCACCTCGCCACGACCTACGATTAGATCGATGCCGCACAACACCTCACGGTGCCCGTAGGATTTCCATACGTCCTTGCACACCACAAATGGCTCTCCTTCCGGGCCGTCGACGGGCGATTGCGCCGTTTCAAATGCGATCAGATCCTCCAATCGTGTTTGTGTACTGGTTGAGGCGCCCACCACAGGCGCCAACTCGGCGGTAACAGGTACCGCCTGCGGTTGCGGCAACGGTTTCCACGGCTGCAGCCGGAAGCCAAGCATCCGCTCTAGGGCTGACTCCCCCGGTCGCCGCTCGATCTCTATGTTGAAATGCCGTTCCAACATGTACTGCACAAAAGACACCACGCTAGTCATCACCAGATAGATGATTCCCGCCGCGGCAAACACGGTGAAGAATTTGAAGTTTTGCGATACGATTTGTTGACTGCGGAAGGTGAGCTCATTGACGAAAATCACCGACGCCAGCGACGTCAGCTTAATCATGCTGATTACATCGTTACCCATCGCAGGGAGGATGGCACGCATTGCCTGGGGAAGGATAATACGTCGCAGAGTAAGAACGGGGCCCATACCAAGCGATGCCGCGGCGATCGACTGATTGCGGTTGACCGACAAGATACCCCCGCGAATGATCTCCGCACTAAACGCGGCCTCGTTCAGTGCAAACCCAATCACCGCAGTGGTAAACGTATCTAGCCTGATACCAACTACCGGCAACGCGTCGTATAAGAACACCAACTGCAGCAGGTGCGGTGTACCGCGCATAAACCATATATAAGTCCACGCAATGGCATTAATCGGCGCGAAATGCGACAACCGCATCAACGCAAGGATAAGGCCGAATAACACGCCGCCAATCATCGCTAGTGCCGTTATCTGGACCGCGAGAATCGCCCCGTTAATAAGAAAAGGCGACTGTACATAACGATAGACGTCGCGGAATCCCTCTAGTATTACGCTGCTCCGTTTGGGCTCTGCCTCTGTGGCTTCGGTATCTTGTTTGGTCGCACTTTGTTCGAACGACGCACCCGGAGCGCCTTCGCCACCGCTGGGCACGTCGCCGCAGGCGACGAGAATTAGAGCCAACAAAGCGAACACGAACCAGCGGCGTGCGGTTTCGATCAGCACCGTGCTATCGCTCGAGTTCAATGTCAGCTAACCCCTCACGGAAACTTTGCGAATGGTCAGATGCCAATACAAGCAGCTTTGTCGGCTCGCACTGATAGGTAATTTTCTATGGTAGGGGACGGAACTCACGGTGCAGACCGCGTTCCGCCGCGTCTCAGCTAACTGCCGGTGATCGTGTCCTGTTTGGAAGATGATCAATAATCATGGATGTCGCCAGAAAGGCGAGCCTTCCTGGCGACATCCAACAATCAGTGGTAAGTGTCTCAGTCCCTCTGAATAGACGTAGGATGAGAAAGCACCGGGTCAATAGTGTATTTTTTAAAGATTTCGTCCTGGGTTCCGTTGCCCTGCATAACCTGCAGCCCGTCATACACCGCATTTAGCAATTCGTCATTACCGTTCTTGACCGCTACGCCGATAGTAAAATCAGTCAATAGATAGAAACCGCGCTCGAAGCTATCGGGACTATCCTTGACCAAGCGGTCCACTAACGCCAGATCGGTGAGCATCGCGGACGCCCGTTCATTGCCCACAAGACGCACCCCGGCCGCCACATCGGGATAGGTGAGGATGTTGACCTCGTCTTTACCGGCGGCTTTACACTTCTCGGTTTCCTCCCGCATCGCGGCTTCCTCGACCGTTCCCAGTCCCACTGCGATGGTGTGGCCGCACGCGGATTCAAGCGATGTGATGCCGTCAGGGTTGCCTTTTCTGACAAGGGCACCGGTTCCGGCCTTCATATAAGTCGCGTAGTCAACCTCCTTGGCACGCTCTGAGGTGTAGTACAAGTCAGACCACATGGCGTCGACCTGCCCGGCAATGACCGCTGGGAGTAGACCCGACCATGCGCCGGCGAAGAACTCAAAATCGATACCGTGACACTCAAATACCGCCCGTGCCAAGTCTGCGTCAAACCCAATGATGTTTTCGAAATTACCCTCTTCTCGATAGGTATACGGTGGAATGCCCGCATCTACACCGACCTTAATCTTTTTGTCGGCCAGACTGGGATACTTGGTGGCAAGTTTGTCCGGCTCACATGCTGCCTCGGCGCGAACAGGGGTCGAATGCACGACCAGCGCACCGACCACAAGAGATGCAATCGCAAAGTATCGGATGAACCTCATGATGAAATCTCCCCTCCAGATAGATTTGTGCTTGTAAAGCGCGTTGGCAACCAGCAAGGTCGCCACCTGTAACAGCTCAGCTCCGCGGAAACTCGCTAGGCTGAAGCTATTTGAAACTCGATTACCGGGCATGTCAAGACCTTTCCCCGGAGGCAACATGTGGAAAGTGAGAAGCGAACCGAGTGCTCGTCACCTGGTAATATGCTCCAAGTTGTGCTCGATACGTTGGGACATCAGGGCCGCTCGACGCGCCGGGCGTTGAGGCCGTTCCCATATTGATTAAGGACAGAAGCGATGAAGAATAGTGTGGAATTCGACCAATATGTCATTGATCAAGTTGTGGCACGTCGAGGTCGACTACATGCGTTTCAACACCTTGACCCACCGCGCACGGCGCTCCTGGTGGTGGATATGCAGAACGCTTTTGTTGCCGAAGGTGGCGCTGCAGAATTGCCATCAGCCCGCGATATCGTGCCCAACATCAACCGCCTCGCGCTAGCACTTCGAGAGCATGGCGGCCACGTCATATGGTTAATCTCCACCTATGGCCCCTCTTCCGAGAACGACTGGCCGGTGTTATTCGAAGAGATCCTTGGTCCCGAGCGCGCCCGGCGATTTCGTGGCGGGTTAATCGAGGGCACCCCGGGTCACGCGCTGTATCCGGCTCTAGCCCGCGAGCCAAACGATCCGGTACTCAGCAAAAATCGCTTTAGCGGATTCTGCGGCAGCCAAGGTCGCCTCACCCAGTTGCTGCGGGATCACGGAATCGATACCGTCATAGTGGTCGGCACGGTGACCAGTGTGTGTTGTGAGTCAACCGCACGAGAAGCCACCATGGAAAACTTCCGCTGCATTATGGTGGCGGATGCAAATGCCGGGCGAACTCGAGAAGAGGATATGGCGACTTTTTCGATGTTCATTCAAGTGTTCGGTGATGTCATGACAGCCGATGAAGTAATCTCGTTGATCCGAGGCACGGGCGAACTTACAGGCTGACCTTTTTCCCTTGCAGAAGCTCCCTCGCTTCTCTCCCATGCACCACTTCACTAGTAGTCAAACAGTTTCCTGTTGGGAAAGCTATATACTATAGTTGGATTTTCGGCCGAAAAGTTATGAGGGGGAGAAGAACAAATGATTCTCAACGGCAAAGAATATCTCGAACGGTTGCGCGATGGTCGGGTGGTGTATATCGGCGGCGAGCGTGTCGACGATGTCACCACCCACCCGGCATTTCGTAACGCAGCTCGCTCTTACGCCAAGATCTACGACGCCCGTTTCGATTCTCGTTACCGCGACATTTTGACCTTTGACGAAAACGGAGAACGTTTTCCCAGCTACTACTTAATGCCGCGTAGCCGTGCAGATCTTGAGCATCGCACCCGCTGCAATGAGGTCATCGCAGATCTTACCTATGGCATGATGGGTCGCTCTCCAGACTTCATCGGCGGTTATGTCAGCGGCGCAGCAATGCAAGCTGATGTACTGAACACCCCGCAACACGAATTTGCAGAACACATGCGGCAGTACTACGGGTACGCACGCCAAAATGACATATTCTTATCGCACGCGGTAACACCACCACAGGGTTCTCGCGATCAGAAGTTTTCGCAACGCGAGGCCATCAAAGTACCGAGCCTCACGGTAACGTCCGAGGATGACGACGGTGTTGTGGTGAGCGGCATGAAGATGTTAGCCACCAGCGCGGTGTTTAGCGACGAAGTGTGGATCGGCAACGTCCAACCGTTGGCCCAGGGACACGAAAGAGAATCCATTACCTGCATTGTTCCATGCAACGCGCCTGGGCTGACTCTATGGTCGCGAAAGTCGTTCGAGCGCTATGCCGTCAGCGAGTTTGACAATCCATTGGCTTACCGGTACGACGAAAGCGATTGCATCGTAATGTGCGAAAACGTCAAGGTCCCATGGGAGCGAATCTTTACCCACGACGATATTCAGTTATCACGAGACATCTACTTCAAAACGCCGGCCCATACGCTATCAAACCACCAATCAAGCGTGCGTTACCGCTCCAAGATGCGACTGTTACTTGGATTGGCACGCCGTGGTACGCAGTTGAGTGGCATCGACAAAGTGCCGGCAGTAGCCGACGAGATCGGGCACCTCGCCGCCACGTATGGCATCCTCTCGTCCATGATCGACGGACAGATTCAGGCCTTTGAGACGCTAGACAACGGCTTTGTCAATTACAACCGCTTCTACATGTACGCGGCCATCTACTTTGCCACCCAGAATTACGATGCAATCTGCAGCAAAGTACGCGAACTGTCTGGTGGTGGGGTGTTGCAAATGCCGGCCGACACCTCAGTGATGCAAACTGAGCACACCCGAGAACTGTTCGAAGACTTGTGGACTACACCAACCGCCACAGCACTTGACCGTTATAAGGTCGCCAAGTTGACGTGGGATTTAATCGGTACGGATTTCGCCGGACGTCATATGCAGTATGAGCGATTCTACATGGGCCCTGGCTACGTGGTGCGTGGCCATAACTCGCGAGAGTGTCCGTGGAGTGAGGTTGACGACTACCTGGATGGCTTACTTGGGAGCTACGACATTGGTCCGGTGTTGCATCAGGGGCGAGTCGACGAACAACAAACAACCCCAAGTGAGACAATCAGTAATAAAAACCGTGCCACCCGCAGCTCCTGAGGACCGTGCTATTAGCACATTTTTCTCCGGCGGCCTTAACACCTGTCTATAGTGGCGGATGGTTGGCGTGCCAATGTTCGGCGATGTCCACCCCACGACAAATCCAAATGTCATCGTGTCTTAGTACATAGTCCAAAAACCGCGCCAGACCCGCAGCTCGCCCAGGGCGTCCAATGAGACGATCATGCAAGCCCAGCGACATCATCTTTGGTTCAGTCTCCCCTTCGGCATAGAGCACATCGAAGGTATCTTTCATGTAGGCGAAATAATGATCGGCAGTGCTGAAACCAACATTGCTATCGAACCGATTGTCATTGGTTTCGTAGGAGTATGGGATCACTAGATGCGACTTGTCGGCCACACTCACCCAGTAAGGTAGTTCATCGTTGAGCGCGTCCCGATCATAGATGAAACCGCCTTCTTCAACTAGCAGGCGACGGGTATTAGGCCCAGGTCGGCCCGTCATCCACCCCACTGGGCGATTACCGGTAACACGCAGAACTGCATCAATCGCCAGTTGGATGTGCTCGCGCTCTACTTGTTCGGCGACGTGCTGATAGTCAATCCAGCGCCAGCCGTGGCTGACTATCTCGTGCCCTGCCTCGACTATGGCGGAAACGACTTCGGGGTTTCGCTCCAGGCCCATGGCGACTGCGAAGACGCTAATTTTAATGTCTCGCTCTTCGAACAACCGTAGTAGGCGCCACACACCACGCCGACTTCCGTATTCGAATGCCGACTCAACCAACATGCTGCGCGCGCCCTCAACCGCGGGAAACCCGATGTCGGACAGTAATCCTTCCGACGCGTCGTCACCGTGCAAGATCGAACCTTCACCGCCGGCTTCGTAGTTGAGTGCAATCTGTAACGCCAGCCGTGCGCCCTTCGGCCAACGCGGATCCGGCAGGCGACTGCCATAGCCGATCATATCGCGCGGGTAACTGTGGAGTGGCTTGGTCAACTGCTGAGCTCCACCGAGTTAGCAATTACTTTGCGTTAACACTCTGCAGCGACGCACGTATTGCCGTGGTGGCCTCCATATCGACGTCGCCTTGGGAGTTGATAACAACACCGTACACTTCCGCCGCGCGCTTAGCGCTGATCCACCCTTCCTGCACATCTTTACGCACGGCCCCGAGGTCGCGCTCCCAGATCGGACCATAACCACCACCGCCCGCGGTTTCCGACACGATGAACTCTCCCGGTTCTAATGTCGTCTGTACGCTGACTTCTGTTATCGGCTCAAGTGTGCCGTCGCGTTTACGTCGGTAGTGCCTGTTCGGGTAAGCAGACGAACCGCCGCGGGCACCTTTGGCGGGATTTACCGTGCCATCGCTGACATAACCCACTTCGAGCGTGCTATCCACCGGCCCGAACTCGATTCGTGTGCTCGGTCCGCCACGAAACTTACCGGCCCCTTCGCTATCCGGAATGATGCGCCGCTCAGTAATGCGGATTGGGTGATGGATCTCGTCAACCTCAATACTGTCAAGGTAAGGCATGCCGGCGTTACCCATGGTCAACATGGTCAGCCACCCATCGGTGAAGGGGTTCCCCGGACCGGCACCGCCGCCCAGGATAATCTCGTTACAGAAAGGTGCCCCACCGTGACGTAAATCTTTTCCCGATATCACCCCAGCGGCTGCCGGAATGGCTGCGCCACCGTCAGCCATGCCAATATCCTCACCGAGTTCAGCCAACGCACGCTGCACCGCACAGGTAACGCGATCGCCCAAGTTTGTGGTGGCCACCGAACAGCTGGTCGGATGGTTGGGCACCCCTGCTACAGAGCCTTCACGCACTAACACGTCCACACGCCGGAAACTGCCTGCGTTGGCCGGCACGGTGTGGCCGATGCAATTAAACACTCCCACCATGGCCGCGGTGAGTGCACAAGCCTGAGAGAGGTTCAGTCCACAAGGGTAGGCATCAGGATTGTCGCGCAGATCTACAGTGATGTGCGCATCCTCAGGACTTATCTCGACCGCAGCTTGCACCGTTATGCCTTCCGGCGGTGTCCCCGGCACTGGATCGTGAGTCGCCGTGGCTACCGCACGCCCTCTTGGCATGTGCCGGATCGCTTCAATCATGCGGTGCTCGCCGTAGTCGAACAACTCCCTTGTATGTTCAGCCAGCGCTTCCCAGCCTAAGTCGTTACCCATCTCCAGCATCGCACGCTCGCCGATATGGGCCGCACCGACCATGGCAAGATAGTCGCCGCGCCACTGCTCCGGCACACGGATGCGCATTTCACACATACGGATGATGTCTTGAATGTCCTGGTAATCCGACTGCACTTTTACCGCTGGAAAAATCAGCGCTCCTTCTTCATAGACGTCGCGCGCTGCACCCATGTATGTGGTCGGTAGTGAGTCACCACAATCTGCTTGATGCGCCTTCGCCAGCACAGTGAAGCGATGGATGCCCTCCTCGTCGATCACCGGAACCATGATGGTGTGATCGGCTGCATGTGAGTTGCCGTGATAGGGGGAGTTGTGAAGAAACGCATCACCGCGCTTGAGCTCGGGATGGAACTGCTTCATAGCCCGCGACATGAGGTCCGCACCGCGCAACACATGAATAGGATAGCACTCGGCCGCGGTCACCAGCTCGTGATCAGAGGTGACGATGCAACAAGAGAAGTCTCGCGCCATGTTAAGCACACCAGAACGCCCCGTGCGTAGCAGCGTGTTGGCCATTTTCCCGACAACACTTTCAAATCGCTTGTTCAATATGGCCAGACGTACACCATCGTAGGATCGTTGAGCGACCTCATGGGACGGGGTTTGATCGTTCATGCTTTACCCTCCTCCATTATTGACGGAACAATGGAAAGACTCCCGGCAGGCGTGCGTTCAACTACAGCACCCGGGTCTACCACTACAGTGGTAAAGTTTGATTCGATGACCGCTGGACCTTCGATCGGTGCACCTGGCTTCATAGACTGAAAGTCCTGCACCAGTGCCTCTACTTGACCAATCTCAGGGAAGTAGGCAAGACGCTGCCATTGTTGCGGGGTGTGGCTTTGATATTCGTAGACCTGGGTCGAGTTTGAGCGTGGAAGTTTTGCACGGGCGCGGGCACGCCAGGTTACCAATTCAATAATTGAGCCGACATCTCGGTAGCTGAAAAGCTCCTCATGTACCCGATGAAAATTTTCGACCAGCTGATCGAGCTCCGATTGACTTGTCAGCTCCGACGCCTGTAGCGGCACTTCTACTTCCCACACTTGATGAGGATAGCGGGCTTCGACTGAAAACTCGATGACATGCTCCAATACATCAGTCCCGGCTCCACTCAAGAACTCACGACATTGCTGTTCGAGTTTTCGCAACACCTCATTGACCGCGTCAAACTCAAAGCGCTCACTGGTGATGAAACGTGTTGTACTAAACTCGGTGGCCAAATCGGACATGAGTGCGCCGGCTGCGCTAAGTGCCGCACCGACCCCGGGGATAACGATGCGCGAGCATCGCAGACGCCGCGCGATACGAACAACGTTCAATCCCGCAGCGCCCCCGCCACCAACCAGTACTGCGTCTTGTGGATCCATACCCTGATTGATAGTGATATCTTCGATGGCTTGCACCATATTCTCGCTAACTAGACTTAGTATCGCATCTGCAGCAGCGTACTGATCGAGTACAAGAGGATCGCCAATTTGTGCTTGTATGGCCTGTGTCGCGCCGGCCACATCAAGTGGAATGGCGCCCCCTAAAAAGTTTTGCGGATCGATATAACCCAGCACTAAAGCCGCGTCGGTAACCGTGGGTTCGGTGCCGCCTTTTGCATAGCACACTGGACCTGGCACTGAACCTGCGCTGCGAGGACCCACATGCAACATACCCCCAACATCCACCCAAGCGATGCTACCGCCGCCTGCGCCGACGCTACGTACATCGACTGACGGGAACCCCGTCATATGACCGCGCAACCTCTCCCCTAGCCAGGTCTCGCGTGTCCACGGAATCTCAGCGCGGCGCACCAGACTCACGTCGTAAGTCGTGCCCCCGGTGTCGGCCACGATCGCAGTATCTGCGGTCGCATCTTTGCTAGAGTAAAACCGTCCTGCTACCGGCGCCATCGATGGCCCGGACTTGATAGAGTGAACGGGCGCCGCCGCCATGTCTGCTGCATCGATCACGCTACCTTGGGAGGTTACGGTCAGCAGGCGCCCGTTGAAACCGGCATCACGCAGTCGCATCTCCAGGGTGTTGAGATAGTGAGACATGATGGGTTTGAGTGACGCATCCATGCAGGTAGAGGATGCCCGTCGGTACTCCCGCAAACAGGGATTCAACCGGTGCGACAAGGTATGCGCTATGTCCGGCAGGTGTTGTGACAACAGCTCACCGACCCGCAGCTCATGTTGCGGATTAACGATAGACCATATCAGACACACACCGATCGCCTCTACCTGAGCGGCTTTTAGCTGCTGCACAACTTCCAGCACTGCCGACTCGTTAAGTGGTAGCACTACTTCTCCCCGAGATCCGATCCGTTCTTCTACTTCGAAAGTAAGGCTACGTGGCACGTAGGGCTCTGGATAAGGCACGGTATTGTTAAAAGGCTCTGTTCTGCCTCCTTCTCTGAGTAGCAAGACGTCGGGGTGTCCCTGAGTGGTGAGTAATGCCGTTCTAGCCGTCTGCCCGGTGAGAATCGCATTGGTGGCACGCGTGGTCGCATGAACAAAAAGGTTCGTCGTAGCCAGTAGTTCCTCGCTGCTGACACCAAAATCCTGGGCGGCAGTGTCGACCACTGCCAGCACACCTTTCACTGGGTCATCCGGCGTTGTTGCCGCTTTGAATTGGCGCAATAAACCGTCTTGATCTTCGATAACGAGATCAGTGAACGTACCTCCCACGTCAGTGGAGAGTCTCATGATTACGATCCCAGGCTCAACAAGACGATGCTGACTGCACAGCTTCGAGCGCGGCAGTGCAACACGAAAGCGGCACCCGCCCGTATCCTGCACCAATTTGTCCAACGCCGGCGGTGTTGTGGGCGATCCCCGTATTGAACACGGGTGTCACACCGGTTTCTACCACACGCCGTAAATCGATACCCATCGGCGTGCCGCGATAATCGAGATAAGGAATGGTAAAAGATGGGTGTTCCGCCAAAGTGATGTCGTACATCTGCATCGACATCTTCCGCGCGAGCTCCGGACTCCCTCCGACGTAACGTGCTAGCGCTGGCGCCGCCGCCATGGCAAACGCGCCAAGTCCGGAAGTCTCAGCAATCTCGCTGTCACCGATAACCGGGCTTGCGTCCACAGAACTGAAACCTTGGAAGTACTGACCCTCAATGGGTGGCACCGGTGCAGTAAACCACTCACCCTGTCGCCCGCTTACTTGGATGCCCCAGCGTACACCGTTGGCTGCCATGGCCGTAATGATAGTGCACTCGGGGATACCTTCGGCGGAGATCATGGTCGACTTTGCGGCAGCCATAGTGAGCGGTAGAAAAAAGATGTCGGTCTCGGTGAGAAACTTCAACACGCGCCCATTCGCTTGGCTGCCGAAACCACTCTCTGCAACACACGGCGCCACAGCGTTGGCAAACAGTGCCGAAGCCGCTTTATGCCGACTATGTCCGTCGTCCCCCATGTGCAGTGCCTGAGCTAATAGATCAAATATGTTGATGCCACCGGCATCGCGGATCGCCTTTCCAAGGATCTCTGCGAACTCTCCTTCCAGCCACGCGAGCCGGGAAAGCGTCGCGGCATCGTTGCAGCCGTATCGTAACGCCTTGCCTCGTCCTTCGTTGATGGCTGCAAAAGCACGCACACCTGCACTACGATTCTCCACGACAAACACCATGGTTTGACGGGTGATAACACCCGCATAGGTGGCGAGCGCGTGGTAATCGGCCGCGGCACGCAGTCGGTACTTATCAGAGCTAGCAATGGGCTCAGCCTCGGTGACACTCTCGGCCCACCCGTAGTGCAACAGTGTACCAATGATAGCACCGCGCAATGGACCACAGGCCTCCGCCCATCCACCCAGCGGCGGGCCGGCGTGAAGCATTTCGGTATCACCTAACTGCGCTATCACATCACCAGCGGGCAGTAGGTCTACAAGAATTGGCTCTGATTTTGCGATGCGCTCAAGGGCGGCTGAGTTGGCAACGTCGGCTGCGCTCACACAAAGTCTTCTGCAAGTTTTATGGTTGTAACAGTCTTAGACCAATCCAGCGGCTCTGGCGTCGAACGTTGCTCGCATTGCTTCGTCCGCTACGCTGAGCGTCCAGTCCACATCTTGTTCAGTGTGACTGTAGCTGATGTGGTTGCGTTTGAGGTTCATGGGGATTTCGAACACACCACGCCGCATCAGCTCTTGCCGGTAACGGACATACAGCGCTGCGTCGTTATCAAGCAGTGCATCAAAGTCCTCGATCGGCCGCTGCTCCATAAAGTAAACGGTAAACACAGAACCAAATCCCGCGACCATTGCGGGTACCCCAAGCCGACCGATGATCTCATTGAGCCCAGCTCGCATGCGATCGCCTAAGGCGAAGATGTGCTCATGCACCTTGCCTCCTTCAAGGGTGTCGATGGTCGCCAGCGCCGCCGCCAAACAGCTCGCATGACCATTGAAAGTACCGGAGAAGAAAACGTCACCACCCACGCGGGTGTTGAATTTCTGCATCAACTCGCGCTTACCGCCAATAGCCGCAATGGGAAAACCGTTGGCGATGGCCTTTCCCATGGTGGTGATGTCGGGAGTCACATTACAGATCGCTTGGTATCCGCCGATATGATGGCGAAATCCGGTGATCACCTCGTCGAACATCAAAACGATACCTTCGCGGTCACAGATGGCACGCAACCCTTCGAGGAATTCCTGTTTGGGCAAAATGCAACCGACGTTGTGCGGTATCGGTTCCAGCACAATGGTAGCGATCTCACTTGGATTTTTGGCTACCGCGTCTTCGACGTCTGTTAAGTTGTTGAAGCGGCACACCAGTGTGTTCTCCAGCGCCTCCTGTAACATACCGGCCGACCCCGGATCCCATTTATTGACGACTTGACGTTCGCTGATCACGTTGCGCAGTAGGTAATCGTGCCAGCCGTGGTAACAGCCTTGAAACTTGATGATCTTGCGGCGCCCCGTATACGCCCGTGCTAATCGCACTGCGTGGAAAGTCGCTTCCGAACCAGTGCAACAAAGCAACACCTGCTCCACCGAAGGAACGTAGCGTACGATCTTCTCGGAAAGCTCAAACTCGAGGTGAGTAGTAGAAATCCCATACAAGTCCGTTTGTCGGATCGCGTCGATCACACGATTGACAACTGTGGGATAACAATGCCCCAAAATGATGGGTGCGAACGCAGCGTGATAGTCGATGTAGCGCTTGTCATCTTCATCCCACATGTACGCGCCTTGCGATCGCCTTACGCAAAGCGGGGGGTCGATGATGCGAATGGCTGTGTGAAGGCCCCCTGGCGTGTATGCCTTGGCCTGTTCGTGGAGGCGTACATTGCCGTTGACGTCAGCTTCGACCGTGTTTGCGCTGATAGTCATCGGATCTCCTCCACATAGTGTTGTTGCGAACGCCCCTTCACGGTTTTCGCTTTTACATCACTCCTCGAAAACCCTTGAGGCGCCTATGTTTGGCTCGGCGGGATAGCGCTTGCGAGTTTGGCAAACTGTTGCACAGGTGTCAAATAGTTGCTCACCCAAAGAAATCAGGGGCAGTCTTGGCACGACTTCAACCGTAACCTGTTCAATAAGTAGGAGGAGTATTGATCCAGATGACGCGTGCCGCAACCTTACCCGGGTTGCGGTAGGAGTGAGGAAGATCAGAATGGAAGAAGAAAGAATCCCCGGGTTTAAGTACGTTTGTCTCACCACCAACGACCAGCTCAAGTTCGCCCTCCAAAACATAACCACACTCTTCGCCTTCGTGACGCAGAACACCGCCACTGTGGCCGCCGGGTTGCATAATGAACACGAACCCTTCGAGCATTCGCCCCGCCACGTAAGGAACCATGATCTCGGCCTGGATACCATCCCATTCGACCATCGATTGCACCTTGCCGGCAACGGGACGGTCTTTAGGATGATGGACTACTCGATCTAAGGTTTCATCCATAGCAAATACTGCTGAGATGCCAGTGCCTAGTGCCTTAGCGATACGATGAAGCGTCGATAGCGAGGGACTGACTTTGTTGTTCTCGATCTTCGATATAAAGCTTTGTGACAGACCAGTTGCCTCAGCCACATCCTTGAGCCGTAAGCCCCTAACGCAGCGTTCACGCTTTAGTTGAAACCCGATGCGCGGGGACATATCGACCTGTGAATTCTCTGTGACGCGCGTTTTACTACGACGCTTGCGTGTGTCTTTCTTCAGAGCGGCTACGTCGACCTTTGACTTAGGCATGTTTTGTCTCTCCCTGTAAACGAGTGACGCGGCAAGGTTGGCCGGCACTTATAAACGACCAGTCTACCTTTCTCGATGTGGCATCCGCGGGCCTCTAAATGGTGACCCAAGATGCGTGATGGTTCAACAATTTTCCTATAGTGCTATTATTTGACACACGGTAGAATTGTTCGATCTCAGCCCCCATCATCACGCACGCGCGACAATGCTGAGACCAAGGCAAAGGTTAATTCGCGACGCATCGATGGTGTCGTGAGTTAGCTAACACCTTTCCAGTTCACCGAGTCATTGCAGTATTCGTTGAACGTTCAACCGACAACTGCTGGAACCACTAATAGGAGGACACCATGGCAGTCCAATTCAAAGAAATCATCGATCTCGGGCACGAATACTTTAATGGAATGCTCAATATCGGTGGTACGTTAGTGGCATTCTGGCCACTTGAGACACCAGAACATCTACGCAAGATCACTCAGGGTAAGCTTGCCATGGAAGGGCGGATGATCATGATGCCAGAACACTGTGGTACACACCTTGACGTGCCGAAACATTTTGTTGAAGGGGGCACGCCGGTCAATGAAGTCCCACTGGAGCAACTGATTTTGCCGGGTCATCTTTTGGACTTCTCCCACAAGAAGAACGGCGAAGCCATTACCATCTCCGATTTTGAGGAAGCCGAAGCAAAGTCAGGTCAAAAGATTGGTCCTGGCAAAGCGACTATGTGTTGGACCGGTGTGGACGATGATTGGGGAAAACCAGGATTCACCATGAATCGTCCCTATGTACCGACGGACGTAGCGCAGTGGTTGGTCGATAAGAAGATCACTATATTCTGCACCGACCTTATCGGCATGGATGACCCAAGCGAGTGGTGGTGGCCCACTCACGAAATTTGGTTACGCAACGGCATCTGCATGGTTCAGCAGTTGTGCAATCTCGACAAACTGAAAGACAAGGAATTCCTGTTTGTTTGTCTACCCCTCAAGATGCGAGACGGCACCGCGTCACCGGTGCGGCCCGTTGCCCTTGTGACATAACGGTATTGCGGAGGAATCCATGCCTATTGAAGTAATACAACCCACGACCGTACATGACACTACACAGTTTGCCTATTCCCATGCAGTAAAGATGGGCGACCTGATCTTTGTCGCCGGTGAAGTGGCCAACGATGTCAACGGCAATCTGGTGGGTGAAGGGGATGTCGCCGCGCAAACGGAGCAGGTGTTCAAAAATCTCGCTGCGGTGCTGGAGGCCGCTGGGTCGGGAATGGACAAAGTCGGCAAGGTTACCGTGTTTACCACCAAGCTCGAATATCGACCCATCATTCACAAGATTCGTTCGAGGATATTTGAAGAGGCAGGACACCTGCCCGCCAGCACCTTGGCGGTGGTCTCCAGTCTGGCCGATCCGCGATGGCTGGTGGAGATCGAAGCTGTGGCGGCAGCGAGCTAGTTATATTTGTGACGCAGATGTTGTAACAATGCTATGACTAACGATCAGTCGCTGCCAAGCGAAGACCGGGTGATTATGGTGTCAGGCGCCAATCGCGGAATCGGTAAGGCGATCACCGAACGACTGTATCAAGACGGGTACTGTTTGAGCCTCGGTGTGCGCAGACCCGAAGCCCTCAGTAATGTCACTGCAACGATGCAGCCCGAACGGATCAGCACACATCAATGGGAGGCGAGTGATGCCGCCGCTAGCAGTCGTTGGGTTGAAGACACAGCCTCGCGCTTTGGTCGTATCGATGGCTTGATCAACAACGCGGGTGTGTTACACGAGTTCTCGGTAGAGAACGAGGACGAACGGCTTCTCGATGAAATGTGGGAGGTGAACGTTAAAGCGCCGCTGCGACTAATCCGAGCCGCACTACCTTGGTTGAAGCGCAGCGGCGCCGGCAGGGTGGTGAACCTGTTGTCATTGTCATCGCGTCGCGTTCACACCACTGACGTTGCCGGGTATGCCATGACCAAGTACGCCGCCCATGCATTAACCCACGCTATACGATACGCGGGTTGGGAGCACGGTGTGCGCGCCACCGGGATCATGCCCGGGTGGGTCGCCACCGACATGGCACTCAGTGGTGGGGCTCCAATGCGGGTCGATGAAATGATTCAACCGGAGTCGATCGCACAGCTTGTGTCCACGGTGCTGGCATTGCCTAACACCGCCTCGGTGGTGGAGATACCAATTAACTGCGTGTTAGAGCCAACAGTTTAGTTGGGACGTCGACAGCCCTTCCACGCTCGAGCCGTTATCGAGACTCTATCAAGGCCCACGCCCGCTTAGCCCAGCGCGGCGCTCGCTCACCACCTTCGGCGCCATCGCTGCTGTAAGCAAGTGCCCCTGATTCAATGTCCTGTCCAGCGCGCAGGGTGTTGGTGACCTTAGTCAGATCTGAGAGAAAAAGTTGCACAACCTCATCCGATGCAGTCTCTACGGTGAGGTGGATTAACGGCGGCTCGTGATTGCCGAATAACACCCAACCCAATGCCTGCATCCCGCCCACAAGTTTGTCGATTTCAAACTCATCGGAGTCTATGAGCAAGATAGAGGTATCGCTTGTCCAGGTTGACACGCCATCAATGTCGGCGATGCCATCTATTAGTTTCTGTTTGGTCTCCATAATACCGCGTGCAATAGCGGTGTAACCCTCCTCTCCGAGGTGGTTGAGCACCGCCCAAGCAGCTACGGTTGCGCCCGCGGGGCCACTGCCTAGCAGCGATTGAGTCACATAAGGACCGGTGGGCCAATCGGTTCCCGCACAATAATGATATTTCTGCTGTTCCTCCGAGCGCCAAATAACCGCCGAACAAGGTTTTGGCGAATAGCCGTACTTATGCAGATCTGCAGAGATCGATAACACACCGGGAACGGTGAAGTCGTAATCCGGAATCGGGTATCCCGCTTTACACACAAACGGTGCCAGGAACCCACCCACACAGGCGTCGACATGGCACCACAGATCGTGTTGTTGGGCGAGTGCCGCAACCTCTGATATGGGATCGAATAAGTCATACGACCAGCTCGGCGCCGATGCCGCGAGACCAATTGTATTAGGTCCGATCGCACGCTCCATTGCTCCAACATCAGCTCGATAATCCTTGGCCACCGGCACGCGGATGAGCTTTATGTCCAGGAAATGCGCGCCGCGTGAAAACGAGATATGGGCGGAGTAAGGAACCACCACCTCCGGCGTAGTGATGTGCGGACGCGTCGCACGGGCCCATTCCCGCATGGCGTGGAGTGCACAGTAGATGCTCTCACTACCACCAGAGGTGATATTTGCCCGACCCTGCTCACCACCGTTCAGCATCTCAACACACATATCGTGAAGGTCGTCCTCAATGCGTCCCAGGCCTTCCAACATGAATGAGAACACAGTATTAAATCTGATGAACTTTCGATAAGCCTGTTCCCCAACATCTTGGATCGCATCGCTGCCTTCCATCGCATGCAGACTAAATTTTCCATAGGTGCGTGAAGGAGTTTCTTGTTTGAACTCATCGATGCGCTGAAGCACATCTTCTGCGCTGGCACCTTTGCTCGGAAACGCAGGTTCGTTGGGTTTATCCGCACGTAGCATACTCATGACTCACACCCTCTGGTTTATGATCCCGGACTGCTCCTTATGCGCGCTCAAAACCACGCATTAGGTCCCAGTCGGTTACTGCACGCCGCCCGGCATCGCGCTCACGTATTCCCAAGTCAAGTAGATGCCGGTGCACGACGGGCGACAACGCCTTCGCCGCCACCTCCGAGTGACTAAAGGCGGTTACCGCTTCGGATATGTCGAGAGGTAAGTCCCTTGCACCGGCTTCATAGGCATTGCCCTCGATCGGCGCAGGAAGCTTAAGGCCGCGTTCGATACCTTCTATGCCCGCCACCAAGATAGCAGCAAAACAATGGTATGGATTGACATCAGCACCTGGTAGCCGGAACTCCAGTCGCAGCTGTTTGGCGCGTTTGATCAACCGCACCATAGCGGTGCGATTGTCCCAGGCCCAACTTACGTTGCACGGCGCAAACGTTTCGGGTTGCAATCTTCGGTAGGAGTTCGCATAGGGAACGTGCAACAAAATCAGTTCCGGCGTGTATTCCACTAGCCCTGCGATAAACGCGGCCTCGTTTTCGTTCAATGCGTCGCCCGAGGTTGCATCACCTGTTCCGCTAAGCGATACATGAACATGGCTGCTAGATCCTGCAAGATCAGAATGCACCTTGGCCATGAAACTTGCTGCATAACCTCGCTGCTGCGCTAACGCTTTTACCAGGTGTTTGAATATCGCGTGCTGATCGGCCATTGTTAGTGGCGCCGCGGGACGGATGTTTATCTCATATTGACCTGGACCGCCCTCGCCTTGATTACCCTCCACATCGATTCCGGCGCCCGTCAAGCCTGTGCGCACTTCGCTAAGGAACCCTTCAGCAAACCCACCGATAAGCACGTCGTAGTCTGCCTGAAAATGATAGAAGGGTTGGAGTTCTCTATATTGCTTAGCATGCGCTTCAGCATAAGAGGTTTGAAACAGATAAAACTCAAGCTCTGATGCAAAACGCGCGTTCAACCCGTGTTGCTCGAGGCGCTCGATTTGACGGCCAAGAATCCGTCTTGGTGTGTGCTCCGATGGCACTCGATCTTTATTGCAAGGCTGGGCCAGAAAGAACGCCGCTTGCGGCTCAGTGGGGAGGCGAAACAAAGTCTCTTCAATCGGGAACAGTAGAC
>Ga0224508_10000872_pt1 | contig 27864 bp, 32 predicted proteins | sample SF_Jan12_sed_USG_4_FD_170157 | JGI IMG/M metagenome (GOLD analysis project Ga0224508, IMG submission 170157) | Sediment microbial communities from San Francisco Bay, California, United States - SF_Jan12_sed_USGS_21 | ecosystem: Environmental > Aquatic > Marine > Sediment | place: USA... | reverse complement strand
CACTTTTGGAGATTTTACGGCAACGGTCGATGGGTATCTGATCGATGTGAAAGATCGAATTGTTCTTACTGGGAATTTCGATGCCCCGCAAATTGCTAATGTGGAAGCGGCACAATTCTTTGCCAACGGTGCCGATACTCAAACAACTGGTTTGGATGTGGTAATTGCCTATAATACTCAAATGGGAAATGGTGACAGGTTCAGGGCCACCTTAACCGGAAACATTAATGATATGGAGATCAAGGAAGTAAAGAATGGAGCCCTGGATGAACAGACCTTCTTCGGGGAACGGGATAAGGCATTCTTACTGGCTTCTGCGCCAGACAGTAAGCTGACATTAAACTTAAATTACGATAAAGACTGGTTTAATGTTGGTGTTGGCCTTACACATTTTAGCAAGGTTGAACTGTTAGATTTCCAGATGTTTGAAGACCCCGCCGATTACGGCGGATTTGCAAACTTGGTAACAGCAGCGACAGACACCTATGATTCCAAATTGATAACAGATATTGTTTTTGGTTTTGACCTTAATGAAGACCTTAAATTAAATATTGGGGCGAATAACATACTCAATGTTTATCCGGACCAGCAAGATGATTGGACGGAGGCAGGTGGCTATTGGGATGCTGTACAAATGGGCTTTGGAGGCGCATACTTCTATGGCCGCCTGGCATTCGGATTTTAATGCTATATCTATTGAAATAAAAGGCCACCTGAAAGGTGGCTTTTTTTATTCCGGATGCATGAACTGTTGCTTGCCCAGCAAAGTTTCTTCAGCCTCCACATGATCCTCGTCAGGAACGCAACAATCTACAGGGCAAACGGCTGCACATTGAGGCTCCTCATGAAAGCCTTTGCATTCCGTACACTTATCCGGGACAATATAATAAAGCTCATCGCTAACCGGTTCCTGAACGGCCCCTGCATCAACAGCCTTACCATTTGGCAGCACTATATCCCCACTAAGAGATGTTCCATCGGAATAGCGCCATTCCTCCGCTCCTTCATATATCGCCGTATTCGGACACTCAGGCTCACACGCCCCGCAATTAATACATTCGTCAGTTATAATGATAGCCATAGCTCTTTCATCGCAATTTCTCCTGCCTTTGATCTTTGCTTTCCAACAATCGTTGGCAGAGGTTTTTAATACATTTGCCCAAAGGTAGTCCCAAAAGACGGCGCGCACAAATTTGATGGACCAACAGATACCCCATATTAATACCGTTCTTTCACTAGGTGAATTTCTCCGAAACTATTCTCGGGCTGGGGTAGATTTGGGATCAAAAAAATTGGAGGAGGTGATCCTAAAAGCTTCTCAGAAAAATCCCTGGTTCACTATTGACCACTGCAATCAGGCTCTAGCATGGTGGGGAGAATGCCTTGCTAGAGATAGAATTACAAACTGGTTATCGCCTTACAGCATCCCAACTAAACAACCTAAGACAGTTGCCCTGGTTATGGCTGGCAATATCCCTATGGTTGGTTTTCATGACCTGCTGTGTGTTTTGCTGACTGGCCATAGTGCGCTGATCAAGTTGTCCTCTAAGGACGATGTACTGCTTCCTTTTTTGCTTGACTACCTGTTAGAAGTTGATCCGAATCTCAAGGCTGCGATCTCCATTGCTGATGGCCCTTTTAAAGGGCATGAAGCCGTGATAGCCACAGGAAGTTCAAATACAGCAAGGTATTTTGAATATTATTTTAAAGATATTCCGCATATTATCCGCAAGAATAGAAATGCCATTGCCCTCTTAAGTGGGAACGAATCTGAAACAGATCTAAGAAAACTGGGCACAGATCTTTTTCTATATTTTGGATTGGGTTGCCGAAATGTATCTAAACTATATCTCCCAGCAAACTATGATTTTGATCCCCTTTTTAAAGCCATAGAACCCTTTCGCTCCTTAATAAACCATCATAAATATGCCAATAATTACCACTATTATAAAGCCATCTATTTAATGGGCGGCCAGGACTTTATAGAGAGAGACTTTGTTTTATTAAAAGAAGATTCCTCCATCGCTTCACCTATTGCCAATATCTACTTTGAATACTACGAAGACAGAACGGCACTTTTTAATGTAATAAACGAAAATAGAGAGGTTATTCAATGTGTTGTCAGCGCACTTGGCTATCCGGGCGAACTAAATTTTGGCCAGGCCCAAAGCCCACAATTAGATGATTATGCAGACGGTATAGACACTGTTGAATTCTTGTTAAAAACATAATGTAAATAATACATATGTCACATATCAATTTACTTTTAATTTCAGACCTTTACCGCTCCAATTTTAACACCTAATGAAGAAACATAATTTTAGTCCGGGCCCGTGTATTCTCCCTAGGGAAGTCATGAAAAAGGCAGCAGATGCTGTTGTGGAACTGGACGGTATGGGACTATCCTTAATTGAGATTTCCCACAGAAGCAAGGAATTTGTTTCCATAATGGAAACAGCCCGTTCCCTTACACTAGATCTTTTAGGCCTCGAGAACAAAGGTTATAAAGTATTATTCCTGCAAGGCGGAGCCAGTCTGCAATTTCTGATGGTCGCCTATAATCTGCTTGAGAACAAAGGCGGTTATGTAAATACAGGCACCTGGAGTTCAAAGGCGATCAAAGAAGCTAATTTTCTGGGTGCAACTGAAGTGGTAGCCTCTTCTGAAGATGGCGGATTTAATTACATTCCAAAAGGCTATTCCATTCCAAATGATCTGGACTACCTTCATGTCACATCCAATAATACCATTTATGGTACCCAATTATGGGAATTCCCGGAAACTCCGGTGCCTCTTGTATGTGATATGAGTTCTGATATCTTTTCCCGTCAGATGGACTTCTCAATGTTTGATCTGATCTATGCCGGTGCTCAAAAAAATATGGGTCCCGCTGGTGCTACACTGGTTGTCATAAAGGAGTCACTCCTCGGAAAAGTAAGTCGTAAGATCCCATCCATGCTCGATTATTCAGTGCATCTTGGGAAAGGTAGTATGTTCAATACGCCTCCTGTCTTTGCTGTTTATACCTCTATGCTTACGCTTCAATGGCTAATGGACCAAGGTGGTATTGCAGGAATCGAAGAGATCAATGAGAAGAAGGCTAGTTTGCTGTATTCAGAGATCGATCTTAATCCGCTGTTTATCGGCTATGCTGCCAAAGAAGATCGGTCATTTATGAATGCCACCTTCACCTTAACTGACGAAAAATTAAAAGATACATTCGATTCTATGTGGAAGGAAGCTGGAATAAACGGCTTGAACGGACATCGTTCTGTAGGCGGTTACCGGGCTTCAATGTATAACGCACTCACGCTTGATAGTGTAGGCGTCCTGGTAGATGTAATGAGTGATCTGGAACGCAAAGCATAATCTATGAAGATCTTAGCAAATGACGGAATTTCCAAATTAGGAATTGAAACCCTTGAAGCAGCAGGTTATGAGGTGCTTACAACCAAGGTAGCCCAGGAACAATTGATAAACTATATCAACGAGAATAACATTGAGGGATTGCTTGTTCGTAGTGCGACACATGTTCGGAAAGAAATGATAGATGCCTGCCCGGAACTTAAGATAATAGGTCGGGGCGGCGTAGGTATGGACAATATAGATGTTGAATATGCACGCGAAAAAGGCCTGCATGTAATTAATACACCTGCAGCCTCTTCAGGCTCTGTTGCCGAATTGGTATTTGCACATTTGTACGGCGGTGCACGGTTTCTATATGATGCCAATAGAAACATGCCGCTGGAAGGAGACAGTAATTTCAAGAAACTAAAAAAGTCATACGCCGGCGGATCCGAATTACGCGGTAAAACGTTAGGGATCTTAGGCTTTGGGCGCATAGGCCAGGCCACGGCGCGGATCGCTCTTGGAAGTGGCATGAAGGTCGTATTCCACGATCCTTTTATTGAGGAAGCAACAATTGAACTGGACTTTTTCGACGGCCAAAAAATCAGTTTCCATTTTGAAAACATGTCGAAACAAGACGTCCTTAAAACGGCCGACTATTTAACCTTGCATGTACCAGCCCAGAAGGACTATGTTATTGGTCAGCCTGAATTTAATATAATGAAGCATGGCGTTGGTTTGGTGAATGCTGCGCGCGGGGGTGTCGTAGATGAAAAAGCCCTGGTCGCTGCCCTGGAATCAGGGAAGGTATCCTTTGCCGGTTTGGATGTTTTTGAGTCGGAACCTGCCCCGGAGGTCAAGATATTGATGCATCCCAATATTTCCCTTTCGCCCCACATTGGGGCATCGACAGAGGAAGCTCAGGACCGCATCGGACTTGAATTGGCAGAACAGATCATTGATCTGATGAAATAAAGAATATTATAATCGTAGGCCTTTAAGTTCGTACACTTTTTTTGTACTTTACGCGACTATTAACATTAACCTTTTCAAAAATATGTCTGGAATATTAGATTTATTAAATAGCCCGATGGGCAAACAACTTATTAACGGTGTTGCCGGCCAAACTGGTCAGGATGAAAGTAAGACCGGAGATGTCTTAAGTATGGCAATGCCCCTCCTCCTTGGAGCAATGAAGAAAAATGCCTCCACGCCTGATGGCGCTGCTGGTTTGATGAACGCATTGTCGTCTAAGCACGATGGTGGGATTTTAGATGATCTGGGCGGCCTGTTCGGAGGTGGCGTAGATAGCAGCGTTATGGATGATGGTGCCGGGATCCTCGGCCACGTCTTTGGTAACAAGCAAGCAAATGTTCAGAATGCACTGAGTCAGCGCTCTGGTGTTGATTCCGGTTCCATTGGAAACATTCTAAAAATAGCTGCACCACTCGTAATGGGATATCTTGGAAAACAACAGCGTCAAAGCAATGTGTCTGATGCTTCCGGATTAAGTTCAATGCTTGGTAATATGCTGGGTGGGGAACCAAAAGAAAAGCAGAGCCTAATTGAAAGTTTACTAGATCAGGATGGCGATGGCAGTGTTCTTGACGATGTCGCAGAAATGGTCATGAACTCAGGCGGCAAGAAAAAAGGTGGATTAGGCGGTCTTCTTGGCGGATTGTTCAAGCGCTAGAAGCCTCTTCACAATAATTAACAGAACCATCGGCCAACGCCGATGGTTTTTTTGTATCTTACTAATAAGGGAAAGAGAACGCTATGATAAAACTCCGTTTCTATTTTTTGGCAATTACCTTAATCGCATTGTTAGCTAACTGTGCTTCCTCTAAGAAAGATGTCAGTATCTCTGACGAAGAGAAACAGACATTTACAACCGTTGGTAATGATACGGTCACTATTGGCAGTGAGGAATCTAATTATGAGATCGTAATAATTGAACCCGGATTCAATCGATGGTTACGCAGTATTGCCCAACCCAGAGGCTATTATTCCCAGGAATATATGGAAACCCGCAACAGGATCTTTGTGAATGAGTGGAATAATCGCGTACTCTTGCCAGGTCAGTATTCCCCCTTACTTTATGAAATGCAGATCAATTATGACTCTTTTACAGACTATGGATATGAGGTAAATTATCAACTCTACAATTATTTTATCTATTTCCAACGAAAATACAAGCAGCGACTAGGTCCCTTCTTGCCCAGGATTTAGATTTGCATATTTTTGCAGCCTGATGAAGAAATTAAAAGAACGCTGGGGGATTACTTCCAATTTTCAACTCCTGATCATTTTGATCGTTTTTGCTATTACAGGTTCGGCTTCGGTATGGGTTGCTAAACCTTTTTTGGCATGGATCGGACTGGACAGAGCTAATTTTCCTGATGCCGCCTGGAGTGATTGGGTCTATTGGTTCTTACGCCTTGTACTTATCTTTCCTTTTTATCAGGTATTACTGGTTTTCTTTGGCTTTGTGTTCGGACAGTTCAAATTTTTCTGGGCTTTTGAAAAAAAGATGCTCAAAGTCATGGGCTTGGGATTCCTTGTTAAATAAGTTTAAAAGCCCGCATACTGCTAGTAATTTTTGATCATTTTTACGTACTTGCCGCCTATTTCTATGAAAACCCTTGTCTGCATCCTTTTAGTATTTGGAATCACTGCCATATCGGCCCAAACCCAATTGACGGGAACGATCTATGACCAGGCGACCCAAAAACCGCTCGATCAAGTAAGTATATACTTTCCAGAATTGGAAATAGGCGCCGCCTCAGATGAGAAAGGCCAATTTTCTTTTTCAAGTCTTCCTTCGGGCACTTATAAATTAACGGCTTCGTATATCGGTTATGTAACGTACTCGGAGAGTATTGATCTTGATCTTGGGGAATCCCTTACGATATACCTGGACCCTAGTCCTATTGAAATGCAGGAAGTAATCGTGTCTACTCCCTTTCATAAGTTACAGCGGGAGAACGTTATGAAAGTTGAGCAATTACCAATGTCTGAATTGGCCAAAACAGGCACTCCCACATTGATTGAAGGCCTAGCCACTATTCCGGGAGTAAGCACAGTATCAACCGGCGCATCTATTGGTAAGCCTGTGATCCGGGGGTTGAGCTATAATCGTGTTGTTACCTATGCCCAGCATATCCGTTTGGAAAATCAACAATTCGGAGACGAACACGGTCTTGGTCTCAGCGGGGCTGGATTAGAAAGTATAGAAGTAATAAAAGGCCCAGCTTCCCTCCTATACGGCTCTGATGCCATGGGTGGTGTGCTCTATTTAAATCCGGAACGATTTGCCAATCCGAAACAGACACTTAGCGATGCGACACTGGCTTATTTTAGCAACACTGCAGGGATGGCAGCAAATGCCGGGATTAAAAGTTCGGGAGAGAAAATTAAATACCTGCTGCGGCTTAGTGGGGCAACCCACACTGATTATGATGACGGAGATGGCAATACGGTTTTAAACTCAAGATTTAAAGAATGGGATCTCAAAACAGGGCTGGGCTTTCAATCCGGCAAATTCAGGACAGAATTGAGATACAACCTGAATCGATCAGAATTAGGACTGCCCGAAGAGATTGGCTCATCTTCCACAGACCGGGATCCTATTGAACCTTTTCAGGAAATCAGCAACCACTTATTGAGTTCGCGCAGCCAATATTTCTTTGACAAAGGCAGTTTAAACCTAATCCTGGGATTTTCATCCAATGACCGTAAAGAATTTGAAACCCCCGAAACGCCATCTGCGGATAACATTCCTGCACTGGAAATGAGGCTTAATACAGTAAGTTATAATCTGCAATATCAATTGCCTAAAAAGACGCGCTTTGAAACCATCCTTGGGATCCAGGGTATGCGTCAAAAGAACAGCAATTCAGGGGAGGAAGTGCTTATTCCTGATGCAGAGACCACCGACATCGGTATATTATCTACCTCTCATATACATTTTGATAAGAGCGATATACAACTCGGAGTGCGCTACGATCGCCGCCGTATCAATAGCATGGAAAATGGACTTTCAGGCCTTGAGGATTATATAGCACCTCTGGATCGCTCTTTTAATAGCCTTAACCTGGCAGCGGGATATCGCATAGATCTAACAGAAAAGATCATAGCCCGATTAAACCTGGCAACTGGTTTTAGGGCACCCAATCTTGCTGAATTAACTTCTAACGGAGTTCATGAAGGCACGAACCGTTATGAAATTGGAAACCCTGATCTTGAAAATGAGAAGAATTTCCAAACTGATATTTCTTTAGAATATGCAGATGAGCACTGGGAATTCTATATAAATGGATTCTTGAACAAGGTAGATCGATTCATTTATGTTGAACCTACTGGTGAAACTCGAGATTCAAATGAAGTCTATGAATACACACAGCAGGATGCGAAGCTTTTTGGCGGTGAAGCCGGTTTGCATTTTCATCCGCATCCCCTGGACTGGCTCCATATTGAAAGTGCTTTTCAAACTGTCATAGGAGAATTAGACGGAGGGGAAAGCTTGCCGCTTATCCCGGCCAATACCTTGAGAAATACGATACGTATTGAAAGTAATAAGACAACTGCGGCGATCGGAAAAACCTATGGTTATTTAAGTGTCGTTAACGTCTTTAACCAGGATAAAGTGAGCGTGTTTGAAACTTCCACGACAGGGTACACACTTCTCAATGTAGGGATCGGAGGGACACTTAATTGGCTTTACAAAGATCTTAGGCTTGCCCTGAACGTTAATAATTTGTTTGATAAGCAATACATCAGTCACTTATCGCGTCTCAAATCGGATGGGATTTCTAATATGGGGAGAAATGTAACTGTAAACCTGAAAATGTCGCTCTAAAGCGAATTTCAGCTAATATCTTCTGCCGTTGTTTCAACGACCTTTTCTTTCTTAGCCCCTTTTAACACATAGGTGTAGATCCACATAAGCGTAAAGGTTGGAATGATATCAAGGCCTGGCATTAATTCTTCTACGAATGTGATAAAACCTGCTGCCTTACCTGTTCTTCCTTTATACATTCGTGTCATAAGCCAGCCTGCAAGAGGCGCCCAAATAACATCGGAAAACGCACCGACACCCGGAATAATAAAACTGGCCATGCCAAGGGCATCAAATAGAAGTCCGAGGAATAAATATTTGAACTTGTTATCGTCTTTCATAAAATTTAAAAATAGGGATTCCCTCTTTGCAAGGCAAAAAGGATGCCGAAATTTCGTCTTTTAGCTTAGGACAGGTCTGAGCTAATTAAGCGTAAAAATTCATTCCGTGTTTCTATATTTTTAAAGGCTCCGCGGAAACCGGAAGTAGTTGTAACCGAGTTTTGTTTTTGCACCCCACGCATCATCATACACATGTGTGCAGCTTCAATCACAACAGCAACGCCCTTGGGTTTAAGTGTCTTATTAATACATTTCAGGATCTCATCTGTCAGACGTTCCTGCACTTGTAATCTTCTCGCAAAAACATCAACAACCCTCGGGATCTTACTCAATCCAACGATATGGCCGTTTGGAATATATGCAATATGGGCCTTCCCAAAAAATGGAAGTATATGATGTTCACAAAGCGAATAGATCTCAATGTCTTTGATGATCACCATCTCATTATAGGATTCCTCAAACATGGCGGAGCGCAGGATCTCTTCCGCATCTTGCTTATAGCCTTGAGTGAGGAATAGCATCGCCTTGGCCGCACGCTCAGGCGTATTAACCAAGCCTTCCCGTTTTACATCTTCTCCGATCTCATCGATGATGCCCGAATAGCGATCCTGAATATCTTTAGTGATCTCTATGTTGTACTCTTCTAAATTCTTATATGGAGCCATATGGTTTTTTTACCATTACTAAGTTGATAATAAGTCGCACAAAGGATCGATTAATTAACAGTCCAAAATGCATAGGCTCAAATTAAGGCATATAAGTGATATCTCCATATATTTTGTAAAGCTTCCCATTGGATATTTTGACACCAGAGTCTGAATATCTACTTTCGTATCCGAAATCTGGCTATGATCAAAGCGAGCAATATTAAAAAGTCTTTCGGGTCCCTTGAAGTATTAAAAGGGGTGGATCTCCATATTAAGGAAGGGGAGATAGTTTCTGTGGTTGGCGCCTCAGGTGCCGGGAAAACTACCTTATTGCAGATCCTGGGAACGCTCGACAATCCTTCGAATGCCGATAAGAGCAGCCTTATGATCAATGGGGTTGAGATCAGTAGCTTGTCTGAAAAGGAATTAGCCCGATTTCGAAATGAGCAAATAGGATTTATTTTTCAATTCCATCAATTGCTCCCCGAATTTACAGCGATAGAGAATGTGTGCATCCCGGCCTACATTGGGCAGAAGTCGAAACAAGAAGCTGAGGCAAGGGCTGCTGAATTGCTAACCTTTCTAGGCTTGAAAGATCGCTTGCATCACAAGCCCAACGAACTTTCAGGCGGAGAACAACAACGCGTCGCCGTGGCCCGCGCCCTGATGAATAAGCCTGCTGTACTCCTTGCTGATGAACCCAGCGGTAACCTGGATTCTGAAAGTGCTGATCGCCTGCATAAGCTCTTCTTTGAACTGCGGGAACAGATGGGACAGACCATCGTTATTGTCACCCATAATGAAGAACTCGCAGGCATGGCTGACAGAAAACTTACCATGGTCGACGGTCAAATGATCGATTCATGATACCTGATCTCAAAGCCTTTCTTGATGAGAAAGCCGAGCAGTATAATCATCCCGACTTCATTTCAACAGATCCCATTCAGATCCCACATCGTTTTAGTCAAAAAGAAGATATAGAGATCAGCGGCTTTCTAACGGCAACTATTGCCTGGGGAAATAGGAAAAGCATCATCAAAAGTGCAACACGCCTTACGGATCTCATGGGTAATTCTCCCTATGATTTTGTCATGGGCCACGATGAAAGCCAACTGGAACACCTGGATCCTTTTGTTCACAGGACATTTAATAGTACCGATGTAAAGACGTTTGTACGCGGATTGAAGCATATCTATACTAATCACGGAGGCCTGGAGGCCGTGTTTTGGAGTCAGGCAACGGATCTGCAGAATGCCATTTCAATATTTAAAAAGATTTTTTTTGAGATAGATCATCTCCCCAGATCTGAAAAGCACATCTCGGATCCCTTAAAAGGATCGGCGGCCAAACGCATCAATATGTATTTACGCTGGATGGTTCGCAATGATCAAAGAGGGGTTGATTTTGGTCTATGGCCTTCCATTTCGCCATCACAGCTATCTTGTCCGCTGGACGTACATAGTGGGAATATTGCTAGAAAATTAGGACTATTACAGCGCAAACAGAATGATGCAAAAGCGCTAAAAGAATTAGATACGGGCTTGCGAAAATTGGATCCGGCAGACCCGGTTAAGTACGACTTCGCACTTTTTGGTTTGGGGGCTTTTGAGAATTTCTGACGCTCAACCTAGCCCACAATACCCATATCTCCGAGATTTAGTGCTATCTTTTTTCCGCCCTGGTCAATAGAAGAATAAATCGCTTCGCATATTATCATATCCCTTTTGCCCATAGACCCGGGGGCTAAATTGGGCGTTCCTTCTAAAATATGACGGGTAAAATCATCCATTTGCAACTTTTGCTGGCTTTCATGCTTAAATTGAATTTTTCCACTTGAGCTCCGTCCCGCCAACGGGCCGTATGAATTTGCCGGTTCTAATTCAAACCATCCGTTTTCGCAGGAAGCATACAAGCGATTTGCCCTCGTATTATGAGAGGTCATGATCTCTCCCGCGGCACCCCCTGGGAATTCAAACTGTGCTTTTATGGTTTCATCCGTGTCTTTAAAATATTCGGGCCGTGTGCTGAATTCCTGGGCACTGACAGAATTGGGGTTTTCACCCGTACCGTAAATAGCGCTCTGAATGGAGTAAACTCCCATATTCAGCAACGCTCCCCCACCCGACAGGGCTTTATTGAGTCGCCATTGGTCTGGATTGCCTCTGGAAACATAGGCTGCATCTGCAGAAACAAACTGTACCTCACCAAATGTCTTTTCACGTACAAAACGCTTCACCTCCTGCGTATAGGGTTCTGAGTGTAGACGGTATCCTATGCCCAGTTTTACCCCGGCCTTTTCACAGGCTTCAATAATGGCATCACATTCCTGTACACTTATGGCCATGGGTTTCTCACAAATGACATGCTTCCCGGCCTGTGCCGCCCGAATCGAAAATTCGGCATGCATGCTATTGGGCAAAACCACATAGACTATATCAATGGCTTCATTATTGGCTATATTATCAAATGACTCATAATCATAAATACACTTTTGCGGGATTTGGTATTCATTCGCCCATCTCTTTGCCTTGGCAGGCGTACCTGTTACGATACCCGCAAGGTGACAGTGCGTGGTTTCCTGCAGAGCTGGTGCTAGTTGGTAGGTACTGTAGGCTCCTAACCCAACAAGGGCTATACCCAGGGAACGCTTATCTTTTTTCTGCCCCCCCATCGCGCATGATAGAGGCATACTGCTAATCAATGCCGTCCCTGCAATCCCCTGTCCGAGAATCTTGTTAAATTTTCTACGGGATACCGATGTCTTCATAATTCCATTTACTAAATTCTTCAGTTACTCAAAAATACAGACAAAAATTGAAGGGTCATTTTCTTTGCTTTTCATTGCATTAAATTCTATACATTTAAGCTTCAATTCCTCATAGCAACAACATGAAAAAAGTTATTCTCCTTCTATCAATCATTTCTCTGGGCTTTTCCCAGGCCCAGGAACGCAAAATCCCGGTAGATACAACGGTGACCACCCAACACTCAGTAACTGTAAATGGCAGCGCTTTTACCTATACAGCTACTACAGGGACGCAACCAGTTTGGGATGAGCAAGGCGAGCCCATTGCTGCTCTTCATTATACATATTATACGCGCAATGCCGTAAAAAATAGAGAATCCAGGCCCCTATTGATCTCTTTTAACGGTGGCCCCGGATCAGGGTCTGTTTGGATGCACCTGGCCTATACCGGCCCTAGAATATTAAAAATCGATGATGAAGGCTATCCTGTACAACCATATGGCGTTCGTCAAAATCCATACTCTGTTTTAGATGTCACGGATATCGTCTATGTCAATCCTGCCAACACAGGCTATTCGAGAACCATTCCGGAATCAGGTGAAGAAGTAGATCGGAAAAAATTCTTCGGGATCAACGCCGATGTGAAATATTTGGCAGAGTGGTTAAATACCTTCGTCACCCGCAATAATCGCTGGCGTTCGCCCAAATATATTGTAGGTGAAAGTTATGGTGGCACCCGCGTCATGGGGCTATCCCTGGCACTTCAGAATCAGCAATGGATGTATTTGAACGGGGTGATAATGGTATCGCCGGCAGATTACAAAGTGATCCGTGTAGGCGGTCCTGTTAGCAGTGCCTTAAACCTCCCCTATTATACCGCTGCGGCATGGCATCAAAAAGCATTGCCATCCGATCTGCAGCAAAAAGATCTATTAGATATTCTTCCGGAATCTGAGGAATACACTATAAATACAGTGATCCCGGCAATCGCCAAAGGCGGGTTCATATCCGATGCGGAAAAAGATCAGGTGGCAGAGAAGATGGCCTATTATTCCGGACTCAGCAAGAAGGAGATCCTGGATCATAACCTCGATGTGCCCACACGATATTTTTGGAAAGCCCTGCTAAGAGACAAAGGGGGCTATAATGTGGGTCGGCTAGACAGTCGCTACCTCGGAATAGACAAGCGCCTGGCCGGAACCGGGCCGGATTATAGCGCCGAACTAACATCCTGGCTTCACAGCTTTACCCCTGCCATCAATTATTACCTGCAGGAAGAATTAAAATTTAAGACTGATATCAAGTATAATATGTTTGGACCTGTCCGGCCCTGGGATAACAGTGACGACAATACCCGCGATAATTTGCGACAGGCCATGGCTCAGAACCCATATCTGAACGTACTAGTCCAAAGTGGCTACTACGATGGCGCAACTACGTATTTTAATGCGAAATATACCATGTGGCAAGTAGACCCCAGCGGAAGGATGAAAGACAGGTTTGAGTTTAAAGGGTATAGAAGCGGCCATATGATGTACCTGAGGCGGGAAGATCTCAAACAGGCCAATGAAGACGTGAGGGCGTTTATCCTTCGAACATCAAATACTGGGAAATCGGCCAAATACTAGCTAAGGGGGTTGCCGATGAAAAAAATTCAGTTCACAAACCCACACCGCCGGAAACATTATGAGTTTTTCAAGGGGATGAACCACCCGCACTTCAATGTGACGGCCCAGGTAGACATCAGCCATTTTGCCAAATATGTCAAGGAAAATCAGCTGCCTTTTTCTTTGAGCCTGGTCTATTTCCTTTCGCGCACTGCCAATGAGATCCCTGAGTTCAAGTGGCGCATCAGAGGCGAGGATGTGGTAGAGCATGCAGCCGTACATCCTTCCTATACGGTATCTACCGAAGCTGCAGACGTCTTTAGTTTTTGTACGGTGCCTTATACTTCGGAATATGATCGCTTTATCAGCACTGCAAAAGAGATACAGCAGAAGATGTGGGAAAATCCCAACTTAGAAGACGAAGAAGGCAGGGACGATTACCTATTTCTTTCCGGCCTGCCCTGGATCCGTTTTACCAGCATGCAACATGCTATGCAGGAGCATCCTGGAGACAGTGTTCCCAGGATTAGCTGGGGTAAATATTACACTTTGGAAAATAAGACCTTGCTGCCTGTTTCTGTGCAAGTGCATCACGCGCTGGTAGACGGTCGCCATGCCGGGGCCTATTTTGAACTGCTCGAAGCCCAGTTTGCTTCTCCACAAAACTGGTTGACATAATTTATCACCTAAAGGAAATTTATGTAGTGACATACTAGTTGCGCACATATGCCGTTTTATTTCTACTAGACTTACTAGCCTTAAATTTTACTTTATGAAATACCTAAAAAAAAGTAGCCTATTAGCCATTTTGTTCGTGTTTATAGCAGCCTGTTCGAGTGACGAAGAACCTGTATTCCAGGATGAGGCGTTGGAACTTCCGCCATTTGAAACTTTGATGGCCGATTTTGAAGCCTTCACTGATAACCCGGGATCCGGCAAATTTGTCGTATCCTATCTGGACAAGGAGCCAAAATCCAATTGGAATTTAGCGCGTCTTGTTATTGGGACCTGGAACGTGACTTTATTTACGACTCTTGCTGTTCCAATTACATCTTTCAAAACAGCATTTTTACATGATCCGGAGCGTATCGGTGACGATAAATGGCAATGGGCCTATACCGTAGAAGGTTTTGGCGGTGAATATGCAGCCCGATTAACCGGGGAACTGGTAGGCGATGCCATCGTCTGGGAAATGTACGTATCCCGCAGTGGCATAGAAGCCTTTGATGAATTCCTCTGGTTTATGGGAGAATCTGCCCGTGATGGCAGTTCTGGACATTGGATCCTCAATCAAGGGCCAGACAGGCAACATGCTATGCTTCGTATTGACTGGGTTCGGGAGATGGAAGAAGTTGGAACAATTAGATATACATGGGTTCGGGAATTCGCTGATGATCAAAGCGACGATCCTTATAGAAACAGTTATCTGGAATATGGGTTGATGGAAGGTGATTACGATGCTTATTTCGATGCACATATCTATGAAGCAAATCTTCAGGACTTTGTTGACGTTAGAATGGAATGGAATCGCGATCTATATTTTGGACGCATACGGGCGCCCCATTTCTATGAAGATATGGATTGGCATTGCTGGGATGGCACTGGAGAAGACGTTCTTTGCGAATAAGCAATAACCTAATAATAAAAACCCTGAAGTACATACTTCGGGGTTTTTTTATGGGAATTGCGGTTGAATTCGTATCTTCTGAACTGCACGAAAAGCTATGCGCCAATACATTTACTTGTTATTCCTCTTGTCGGGCATGAGTACCACTATTAACGCACAAGATTGGGCCCAACTCGAACACTTCAAAATGGAAAATGAATCCCTCTCAGCTCCGGCAGAAGGCCAGAATCGCGTTGTATTTATGGGAAATTCCATCACGATTGGGTGGAAGGATGCCGATCCTGAATATTTTGAGCAGCACCCATATGTGAATAGAGGTATCAGCGGGCAGACAACACCTCAGATGTTGTTGCGATTCCGTCAGGATGTGATCGAACTGAAGCCCAGCGCTGTGGTTATCCTGGCCGGCACCAATGATATCGCTGGCAATACGGGTCCGATGACCATCAAACAGATATTGGACAATATTATTTCAATGACCCAATTATCCAAAGCCCACGACATCGAAGTTCTTTTGTGCTCGGTCTTGCCGGCCTTTGATTATCCGTGGCGTCCTGGTCTTGAACCGAACATCAAGATTCCTCGACTCAATGCCGAAGTTAAAAAATATGCTTCAGAGCATGGCCACCACTACGTTGACTATTTCAGCGCAATGACAGATGGAAACAACAGCCTAAAATCCCATCTAGGATATGACGGAGTACATCCCAACCGCGCAGGCTATGATGTGATGAAGCCGATATTGGAACGCGCTATCTCACAAGCATTTGAATCTCAAGAATGACCACAAATTAATGGTTACTCCTGCCCCACTCATCAGCATTCTAATACCTTTTAAGAATACAGCTGTCTATTTACCGGAATGTTTGGAATCTATTAGAAGCCAATCGTATTCCAACTGGGAAGTATGTGCTGTAAATGACCATTCAACAGATGCCAGCCTGGCCTTATTAGAAACATGGTCGCAAAGAGATCCAAGGTTCAAGGTGGCTGCCAATCCGGGAAAAGGAATTATCCCAGCCCTGCGAAAAGCGTTGGAAATGAGTTCAGGTGAACTTATCACCCGAATGGATTCTGATGATATCATGAAGAGGGATAAACTAAAGTTCCTGTGCACTCCCCTGTACCATAATGGACCGGGGTATCTTGCTATTGGAGGCGTACGCTATTTTTCTGAAAGGGGAATCAGCGATGGCTATGCCCGATATGAACGATGGCTAAATAAACTCACCGCTGCAGGGAATAATTATTCAGAATTGTACAAAGAATGTGTGATCCCTTCGCCATGCTGGATGACGTTTAGGGAAGATTTGTTTAAAGCAGGTGCTTTTGATGCGGACAGGTATCCAGAGGACTATGACCTTGCTTTTAGATTTTACAAAGCTGAGCTAAAATGCATTCCCTGTAATGACATCTTGCACGATTGGCGTGATTATGAAGAGCGCACGTCGAGAAATCACGAACATTATGCCCAAAACTATTTCTTGAAGATAAAGCTTCATTACTTCCTCGATTTGCATTATCAGGCTTCGAGGCCGCTCACCCTCTGGGGAGCCGGAGCCAAAGGCAAGGAAATCGCCCAAGACCTTACATCCAGGAATGTGCCTTTTCATTGGCTTTGTGATAACCCTAAAAAAATCGGTAAGAACATCTATGGCAATCTGCTTTTACATTTTAGTGAGATTGAAAAAATGGATAAGCCTCAGTGTATTATTACAGTCGCAAATGAAGTTGCTCAGATAGAAATCAGTGCGTTTATGGACAAGAGAGGCTTTCAATCTATGCAGGATTATTTTTTCTTCTGTTAATCTATGAATATGTAGGAATACAGCCATTGGAAATACCTATATTTGCACAATCTTATTGAGGAATGCAGTTTAAACATCCGGAACTACTTTGGGCACTTCTTCTTCTCCTTCTCCCTATTATTATTCATTTATTTCAGCTTAGACGTTTTAAGAAAACGCCATTTACCAATGTTAGGCTGCTACAAAAAGTTGTTTCCCAATCCCGTAAAAGTAACCGTCTGAAAAAATGGTTACTCCTATTTGCACGCCTGGGCCTCATAGCTGCTATCGTGATCGCATTTGCGCAGCCCTTTGTTACCAATGATTCAGCTTTTATTGAGCGTGATACGGTAATTTACCTGGATGATTCCTTTAGTATGCAGGCAAAAAATGACGCCGGAAGCCTTTTTGAAAATGCCATTCAATCCGTACTAAAAGGCGCTGAACGGGAACAGACCGTAACCCTTTTTACGAATACCAGAACCTTTGCCAAATCATACATACGCGATATTCGCGGCTCCCTTCTTGAGCTAACACCCAGTCCGCATCAACTGAGCCTTGATGAAGTATTGATAAAAGCAAACACCTTATTTGAGAACGGTGATGCTACAGAAAAAGACCTGATCTTGCTAAGTGATTTCCAGGATCGATTTGCCAGGAATGAAATAACATTGCCAGAGGATATTCGTGTTCTTGGTGTGGACCTGAAGCCAGAAGAGCCTACTAATGTGGCGATAGATTCACTTTATGTTAGCGCAACTAATCCCACCGCACTGGAATTAAGTGTAAATCTGAGTAAAACAGGCGAGATTAGCGATATTCCTGTTTCCCTTTTTGATGGTGGTAGGTTAATTGCCAAGACGTCTGCCAATTTTGAGGAGACTGATCAAACACGCGTCATTTTTAGTGTTCCGGAAGAAGAACGTATTATCGGCCGCGTAGAGATTTCTGAGGCTGGTCTGGATTTCGATAACCTCTTATATTTCAATCTGGGCGAAAAAGCCAGGATCAAAGTCATGGTGATCGGCGATACTTCAAACGATTATCTCAGTCGGATTTTTACAACAACTGAGTTTGATTATACAGCCATTGCCTTATCGGCATTAAATTATACTGATATCGATTCGCAGAATCTGATCGTATTAAATGAATTAAGCAACTTACCCCTAGCCCTTCAGAATACTTTAAAAGCTTTTAGTCAGGAAGGCGGACATATTGTCTTAATTCCCGGAAAAGAAAGTGCCCTGTCTGAGTATAACAACTTCCTGTCAGGATTTGGGCAGTCGCGTTTGAACCCAGCGAGAACAGATTCACTCAGGATCACCTCTATCAGCTTTCAGCATCCGCTGTACAAAGAGGTATTTGAACAGCAAGTAGAAAATTTTCAATACCCTGTGAGTTCCTATTATTATCCGATTGATAGCAATATGGGGAAAGTGCTGGGCTATTCAGACAACAGTCCGTTTCTTATCGGAAGACCAGGCTTGTATATGTTCTCTTCGCCCCTATCTGGCAGCGAATGTAATTTTATTAATTCTCCTTTAGTTGTGCCAACATTCTATGAAATGGGAAAACAAAGTTTGGCCTTACCTGATCTTTACTACTCCCTAGGGGATCGTTCAGAAGTTGATGTTAGTGTTCCAATGGCACAGGACCAAATTATAAAAGTAGCCCGGGAGGGCTATGAGTTTATACCGCTGCAACAGTCTTTTGCCAATAAAACACGCTTAACATTTATTGATAATCCTGTAGAACATGGCACCTACTCCGTATTGGTAAAAGGCGATACTTTAAAGCAAATAAGTTTTAACTACCCCCGTGAAGAAAGTAATTTAAGCTATTCAGATCCTTCCAATTTGGCTAATGTTAGCATGAAGGAAAATATAGAAGAATTATTTACCGACCTGGCTGAGGAAAATCGCGTAGAATCCCTTTGGAAATGGTTTGTTATTTTAGCACTGATTTTTATCCTGGCTGAAGTGGGAATTCAAAAATTTATTCGATGAATGTACTGCTAAAATCCGTTACGATCATTTCTCCCCGGTCTCCGGAATATCATAAAAAAAAGAGGGATATCCTGATCAAAAATGGTCAGATAAACAAAATTGCTACTTCCATCCGCGATGCGGGCAAGGTAAAGACGATTTCAATTCCAAATCTTCATGTATCCCCGGGCTGGTTTGACAGCGGGGTGTGCTTTGGAGAGCCCGGATATGAAGAAAGGGAAACACTTTCCAACGGACTTAAAGTTGCCGCTAATAGTGGATTTACCGCCATTGTACTGCAACCAAATACAAATCCACTGCCTGATACGAGTGGGGATGTTGTGTTTTTGAAAAAATCAGTAATAAATGGGGCAACTTCATTGTACCCTCTCGGAACCGTAACCGTTAATTCGGAAGGAAAGACGCTGGCTGAAATGTTCGATATGCATCAGGCAGGCGCTATTGGCTTTTATGATCATAAGCGGCCCTTAGAACATGGGAATGTGCTAAAGATTGCGCTTCAGTATACTCAGAACTTTGATGGGCTCGTCTATAGTTTTCCACTGGATGCAGACCTCGCTTCTCAGGGCCTGGTCCATGAAGGTGAAGTTTCTACCAGACTGGGCTTAAAAGGAATCCCATCTTTTGCCGAAGAATTGCGCATAAAACGAGACCTGGCCATCCTGGAATATACAGGTGGAAAACTGCATTTCCCTACGATCTCAACTACCCAAGCTGTAGATTTGATCGCTGCTGCGAAGGCTAAAGGCCTGGATGTCAGCTGTAGTGTGGCCCTTCAAAATTTGTGGTGTACAGATGAGACCTTACACGAATTTGACAGTGATTACAAAGTACAGCCACCTTTGCGTTCCGACACAGACAGGAAGGCATTGCGGGAAGGGTTAAGAAAAGGGATCATTGATATGGTCATTTCAGATCATACGCCGATAAATATTGAATTAAAACGTGTAGAATTTGAACAAGCCGCCTTTGGTAGCCTGGGTCTGGAAAGTATGTTTGGCGTATTAAATTCGATCTATAATACTAGCGCAGCTATTGGGATCTTACTGAGAGGCAGGGAGCGTTTTGGCCTGGAACGCCCAAAAATTGCAAAAGGAGAAATAGCTGATCTTACGCTCTTTGATCCGAAACATCGGTATGTATACGACAGGGAAATGTGCCAGTCTACTTCTAAAAACTCCTTGTTCTTTGGAAGCAACTTAAAAGGGAAAGTGTACGGCACCCTGGCCAATTCTATTCTTAGTCTTCAAAAATGAGCAGCACTCCCCCTGGAAAAACAACGGCCATTGTAGCGTATTTGACCCTGGTTGGTGCCCTTATAGCGATCACCATGAATCTGGAGCCCAAGCATGCCTATGCCCGGTTTCATACCCGGCAAGCTTTTGGATTGCATCTCACATTTATAGCATGCAGCTTATTCCTCAGCGTTACATTTGATTGGTATGTCTGGGTGGGTTTGTATATTTTCTATTTTATCCTGTGGATCTATGGGTTTTATCTGGCATTAACAGATAAGACTACGCCCATTCCTCTTGTCGGACCTTATTTTCAAAAATGGTTTACATTTATCCAATAAGATGAAGCAGCCCCAACTCTCATTAGTACACCTCTACAAACCCGGAACGACCAATAAGGGGAAGCAGCCGGCTGTATTCCTGTTTCACGGCTATGGGAGTGATGAAGAGGATCTTTTTTCTTTTGCCTCAGAACTGCCGCCACAATTAGCTGTAATATCGGTCAGAGCGCCAAGACCTATGAGCCCTTTTGGAAATGCATGGTATACGCTGAATTTTGACGCACCTCAGGGTAAATGGAGTGATATTGACCAGGCGATCGAATCCCGAAACATGATCTTTAAATTCCTTGATGAGGCCATTGAAGCCTATGACCTGGATCCGGAAAATATCAGCCTTATGGGCTTTAGTCAGGGAACAGTGCTCTCATATGCCGTCGCCCTGTCCCGACCGGAAAAAATTAAGAATTTAATCGCATTGAGCGGATATATTGATACCCAGGTACTGGAAGAGGGATATCAGGAAAAGCCGATAAATAGGTTGAATATTTATATCTCTCATGGCCAGGTAGATCAGGTAATCCCGGCCGAATGGGCGCAAGCATCATCAGACACCTTAAAATCCATGGGAATAGCACACACTTACGAGGAATACCCAGTTGGTCATGGTGTTTCGCCACAAAACTTCTTTGCCTTAAAAGCGTGGCTTGAGCGGCATATTTAGTTTGAATTCATATAGAGCAAGTGCTCTTTTACGTTGAAATCCACATCCTTATTATCCTTTAAATCATAGGTGATCAGCAATTCTCCCCAATACTTACCATCTGAAAAATCGGCGATCAGCCATTTATGGTTAAGCAATTTGATCTTATTGATCTTAAAATCCCCGTTCATTCCCTCATAGGGAACTAGCGGATTGTCTCCTTTTTGCTCATTGGATTCCAATAATCGGTCTGAAATATACCCACTAAGATCGTCCATATCCAGGTGATCATAGTATGAAAGCGCATCGTCATTATTCTCCAGAGAGAAATACTGCATGTCGAGGATCTCAAACATTGAGTTTTGGAGGGAATCTTTATAGCCCTCTTCCCGGGATTCCAGTGTTTGGATCTTAGCATCCAGTGACTTGATCTGACGGGACCCGCTGACACCCAGATATATAGCGGTCAATGCTGCAAAAACGAATAAATACAAAAATATTTTGGCCTTCATAGGTTATATGTTAAGTTCTAAATTATCATAGGCTAAGTGCACCCCAGGGGGTAAATCCTTTTCCACATCGGCATGGAAACCTAAATGATGGCTTATATGGGTTAGATACGCCACTTCAGGTTGTACACGCCCTATGAATTCCAACGCTTCTTCCAAATTAAAATGTGAGTGATGAGGTTGTATGCGTAATGCATTAACGCATAGTACTTTAACTCCTTTTATTTTAGCTACTTCTTTATCTGAAATTGTTTTTATATCAGTTAGATAAACGAATTCATCAATACGAAATCCCAGCACCTGAAGTCGGTTGTGAAATCCTTCTATCGGGATAACCATTTTACCGCTTAAAGAGAAAGGCTCATCTGCCTTGATCTCATGATAGGAAATTGCCGGAGCACCCGGATACCGGCCTTCATCGGCAAAAATATAATCAAAACGTTGTTTAAGGGATTCCTCCACCCGCTTGAGCGCATATACCGGAATATCGCCCTGACGAAAGAAAAAGGGCCTGATATCGTCTATACCAGCCGTATGATCGGCGTGTTCATGCGTAAATAAAATTCCGTCGAGCTGCGAGATCGGGTTGCTCAGTAATTGTTGTCTGAAATCAGGACCGCAATCGATGACATAGTTATGTGAATCCCATGAAACCAATACAGAAACACGAAGTCTTTTATCCCGCGGATCAGAACTGAGGCATACAGGATGATCACTTCCAATTACGGGGATGCCCTGTGATGTTCCTGTACCTAAAAAGATTATTCTCAACCCTGCTTTCTTTTGTTTCAAATTTATAATATAATTACTAACCAATCGTTCAATCTTTATACCTTTGTAGGGCAAATAATTGCTAATGGCTTCACAACCTAAGAAAGATCTCGCTTTCGAAAATATTCCTTCGATCAAAGCCAAAACTCTGCGTATTAATTTGAATCCGGATATCTACGGAACATTCGCTGAGATTGGGGCCGGACAGGAAACTGCACGTCACTTTTTTAGGGCCGGAGGCGCATCAGGGACCATTGCAAAAGCAATGAGTGCCTATGATAAGCAGTTTAGTGATGCCATCTATGGTGTCGAAAAAGACGGGCGTTATGTTACCCAGCCCCGTTTAAAGAAGATGCTGGATTATGAGATGGGCTTGATCGAAGAGCGATTAGACAGGGCGGAACATCCAGACCGACTCTTTTTTACCTATGCGAATACAGTCGCTACTATTGATTTTTCTAAGCGGTATAAAGGCCACGGCTGGATCGGGATGAAATTTCAATTAGATCCCGGTCAAACCGATTATGACGAAATTGTCATGCATGTCCGTTTCAAGCAAACGGAAGCACGACTACAACAAGAAACGCTTGGAGTTGTTGGGGTAAACATGATATATGGAGCCTTTTTCAAATACCACAAGCCCAGGAAATTATTAAAATACCTCTATGACCATATTGATCGAGATACCATTGAGGTAGATATGATCAACTTTTCAGGGCCTAATTTCAAGAATGTGGATAATCGCCTGATGAGCTTACAGCTTATCCGAAATGACATGACCGATGCGGTGATGTTTGGGCCGGACGGCAACAACTTGCTTCCTGCGACTGTCCTATATAAAAAGAACATCCTTACACTGCGAGGTAGTTTCAGACCAGTGACCAAGGTGAATATGGACATGTTCCAGAAGTCCTATGATATATTTATCCGGGAACAAACCGTGGAAGAAGAAAAGACCATAGTGATCTTTGAGATCACGCTGGCAAATTTAAAAGCATCCGGTGAAATTGACGAACGCGATTTCATGGATCGGGCCCAATTATTATGCTCGCTTGGCCATACGGTAATGATCTCTAAATTCCAGGAGTATTTCAAATTAGTGGAATACTTTAACAACTATACCAAAGCCCGCCTGGGGCTAACTATGGGCGTTAGCAACCTGGTGGATGTATTTGATGAGAAGTACTACAGACACCTTAGTGGTGGCATCCTGGAGGCTTTTGGTAAGCTCTTCTTCAAAAACTTAAAGGTATATCTCTATCCGATGAAGGATAAGAATACAGGGCAGATCCTCACCTCAAACAATATCAAAGTGCATCCTCGCATGAAAGAACTTTATAAGTTCTTTAAATACAATGGCAAGGTGATGGACATTATAGACTACGATCCGGATGTGCTCCATATCTTCTCCAGGGAAGTACTCAGACGTATCGCTGCAAAAGAGGATGGCTGGCAGGAGATGCTGCCGGAAGGGGTCGCAGAAATGATCACAAAAAATGAGCTGTTTAAAACTGCTGTAGCCCTGGAACCCGCGGCTGAAACAGAAGATAAGAGCTAGCTCAATTCTAGTTGAGCAGTATGATCTTTGGTCTTAACCTTATCGATACGCTGAACAACAACTCCCGCTTCATCAATGACAAACGTTTTTCGATGAATACCGTCAAATTCACGTCCCATAAACTTTTTCGGTCCCCACACACCAAAGGCATTAATGACCTCATGTTCTGTGTCGGCCAATAGTGGAAATGGGAATTCGTATTTATTTTTGAAATTCGACTGCTTCTGCTGATTGTCTGCACTAACTCCCAGGAGGGAATAACCCTTTTCAATAATTTCTTTATAGTTATCGCGCAAATTGCAGGCCTCAACCGTACATCCGGGTGTATTTGCCCGGGGATAGAAAAATACAATAAGTTTCTTTCCTTTGTAGTCGCTTAGTCGAACCAGGTTCCCTTGTTCGTCATAGGCGGTAAAATCAGGTACGGCATCTCCGACATTGAGTGTCTTCATTAATAATTATTGTTTAATTATTTTCATACAAAGTTAAACATAAATGACCAAAAAAGAAAAAGTCCGGTTTATTATTAACAGCTTGGCGCAATTATATCCTGAGATACCTATCCCCCTGGATCACAAGGACCCCTATACCCTGCTGATTGCTGTCTTATTATCTGCACAAAGTACAGACGTCCGGGTCAACCAGATCACACCGCTCCTTTTTAACCGCGCTTCTACGCCCTGGGAAATGGTTAAACTAAGTGTAGATGAGATCCGTGAGATCATCAAACCCGTTGGACTATCCCCTTCGAAATCAAAAGCCATACACGCTTTGTCTGGCATTTTATTAGACAAATACAAAGGGCATGTTCCGGAAAGTATGGAATTGTTAGAAGAACTTCCTGGTGTCGGACATAAAACGGCAAGTGTAGTTGTATCTCAAGCCTTCGGCATTCCGGCATTCCCTGTTGATACACATATACACCGACTCATGTACCGCTGGGGTCTGACGAATGGGAAGAATGTGATTCAAACTGAGAAGGACGCTAAGCGCCTCTTCCCTAAAGAGTTATGGAATTCGTTACACCTGCAGATCATTTGGTATGGCAGGCAATATAGTCCGGCCCGAGGCTGGGATATCGAGAAAGATGTGATAACAAATACGGTAGGAAGGAAATCGGTAATTAAAGAAGGGTGGAAAATAAAAAAGGCCCGCAAATAGCGGGCCTGTATGTCTTAGTTCAGGTTTGTTTCAAATTGAAACTTCTGATATCTTGTTATTCTCAGGGATTGTGAAAAAGCGATCAAAAAGTTTACTTTTTCCTGGTTAACTTCCCAAATTTCGCAAGCGTCCTGTTCTTTTGAGTAAATTTTTTCCATGCGTTATCATACTAGTTTATGTAAGAATAACGCAACTAAAATAGAATTATTGCTCAATTTGGAGCTTAGCTCCTAATTCGTCAGAACGATGTTGTTTTTTTCGATGATCTTGCGAAGATTGATCAGGGCATATCGCATTCTTCCCAAGGCAGTATTAATACTCACACCCGTGTTTTCTGAAATCTCTTTAAAGCTCATATCCCTGTAGATACGCATAAGCAATACCTCTTTTTGATCTTCCGGTAGCTCATCGATCAAGATCCCCAGATCACTATCGATCTGATTCTTTATTATCTGACTTTCTGCATTGAGTTTATCATCAGAGATCACAGAGAATATGTTGAAATCATCACTGCTCTCAAACTTGGGCATTCTTCTGTTCTTTCTGAAAAAGTCAATAATAAGGTTGTGGGCAATACGCATTACCCATGGAAGGAACTTCCCTTCTTCGTTATACGATCCTTTTTTAAGTGTTTTGATCACCTTAATAAAGGTATCCTGAAAAATATCTTCAGCAATATCGCGGTCCAGAACCTTTGAGTAAATAAAGCTGGTAATTCGTTGATTGTGTCGGTTGATCAGTACTTCTAGTGATTTCTCATCACCTTCGATGTAATTCCTAACGAGAATTGAATCATCTTTTTGTAAATCCATTTGAGTGTTATTTGGTTAAGATCGATGCCGCTTTGGTTTACTGGGGAAAAAAGGGCCGCTGTTAATAGTTAATTAGTTTTTGATGTTAATTCCAGAACTAAAGTAGATAAAGACACAAGTGGATGAAAAACTATGTTGTGTAACCCCCAAAAAATGATGTCAAATGCCATTTTTTGCATTTTCCGTACAATAATTCAATGAAAAATCAGTTGCTGCAGGCTTGCTGCAGCCCAGGCAGATATATTCGCCATGTTCGGGTTCATAGGCGCGCAATATGAGCAGGACAAAGGCGGAAACCGAAAAGCCTGGAAAGAGTAGGAATCACTTGACTTATTAATATGAGCAAAATAACTTTAATAGGAATTGCACTTATCTCGGTATTTGCATTATCCGAGCCTTCCCTGAAAACATCGGAAGCAGCGTTTAATACAGATTACCCTCTTAAAGCAGCTTCTGAATTGGTTAATACCCCGGAATACCAGGAATATGGCGGTATTTGTACAGTTACAACTCATGGATATATCTGGGTTGATGGGGCAACGATATATTTCAGACTGACAGTTGAAGGTCCATGTGACTCTCGGATTGCGGATATGGTTAGAGACGCTATTCGAGAGCTTAGAGGAATTAAATAGGTATAATTAAAAGAAATCTAAATGAAAAATATACAAAGAACACTATTGGTATTAATGGCATTTTCATATTCATTTCTGGGATATGCAAACAAAGAAGTGCACGAATTAGGAGAAATTGATAATATACTTCGAATCGAAATTGAGTCAGAATCTGGGGCAATTAATGTAGAAAGAAGATTTGAAACATCGGAAGCATTATTTGATTTCAATGTAGTTGACATGTTAACTTCAATTACTGTAGAAGATGACTTCTGTACTGTTTCAATCACAGTCAGGGTCAGAGTAGGCGTTGATTCAAATTTTATTGAAGTCTCTGCCACGGTTAACGATATCCCATGTGACGATGTCGCCGCAGTAGCAAGACGTACTATTCAACAATTGAAGGCAGGTATAAAATAATAACAATAAAGCAGTAAGGCTATTTTAAAGTCTTACTGCTTCAATTCAACACAATGGTTAGATATATGTCATACCTGCTATTCCTTTTAAGTCTTTTACAGGGGTTTTCCCAGGAACAAAAATTAAAGATCGACTATGATCTTTATATCAACGGACTTTCCTTGTCCAAATGGAATGCAGAAATGTTTATCACGAATGAATTTTCCGTATTTATCTGGAACAATACAGGTAGTAAATATGAAGAAATTGAATCCGAAGAAAATGAATTGGAATTAACCCTAGAACTTTCAGATTCCATAGGAACCATTAATTATTATTCAAAAAAAAAGGATTCAATAATTACAAGAACAATAGGTTTCGAGAATGTCAAAATACTACAGGAAAAAAGAACACATATCACATGGGAGCTTCATTCAGAAACAAAAACTATTGGAGAATTCGAGTGCCATAAAGCCAGCTGTTCTTTTCGGGGGCGGGAATACCAAGCTTGGTATGCTCCGGAGATTCCTATTTTCTTAGGACCATGGAAACTTCACGGCCTGCCTGGTCTTGTAGTGGAAGTAAGAGACAAGGCAGGTATGTTCCAGGCCTATTTCAAAAGATTCAGTCAAACCGATATAAATCTTGATCGCTATCTGAATTCCCTTCAATCCGATAGCTATATGAGTATTGAGGAATACGCTGAGGCTCAAAGAGATCTTGGAGAAGAACTGCTGAAAAAGATGAAGCTAAGTTTTCCTCGGGAGTACAATATATCAATAGACGGTATTAAGCAAGATCGATTAGAACGTGAGTTTAATTGAAGTCCTCCTCAATGAAATTCCTAATTCGAAATTCTTTACCCTTCATCTTACTAT
>Ga0224508_10000871_pt1 | contig 27872 bp, 25 predicted proteins | sample SF_Jan12_sed_USG_4_FD_170157 | JGI IMG/M metagenome (GOLD analysis project Ga0224508, IMG submission 170157) | Sediment microbial communities from San Francisco Bay, California, United States - SF_Jan12_sed_USGS_21 | ecosystem: Environmental > Aquatic > Marine > Sediment | place: USA... | reverse complement strand
TCCGATCTGAGATATTTCTTGAATGCCAGTTTAAAATTATTCACAACACCTAACTCAACTAACGCATGCGCAAAATGCGTTCGTGCGACCAATTCATGTCCCGCATTCTTCTGAGCGACTTGCAAACTACCCTTGATCCCAGATTTCTCCAAACGCTCCGCGATGAGTTTGCTGCGTTCAATTCGTGCATCGCGTTGACTAGCAATACCAGACTGAATCTCGGCGCCATCCAATTCAATGTTTAGTCCTAAAATATGAACTCCCTGTCCACGCCATTGGGCAGAAAACTCAATACCAGGAACGAGTCGAATCGTGCTGTTTAGATTGATAGTGTCATCATCATACGCGTTGATCGTATCGTGGTCGGTTATCGACAGAATATCGACACCAGCATCTATAGCTCTGTCAATCAATTCACCCGGGGTTAAACTACCGTCCGAGCAACGGGTATGTGTATGTAGATCGACCTGCATTTAGTCAAAAATACGAATTCAAGAACATTAATAGTTTATTCGTATATTCTGAGGTCTGAGTGAAAATAAACAAGCTATAAATGAGAGATGAGGCTAGATATATGGCTTATCGTGACGAAGTTTACTTTGAATGTGAACCGGAAAAAGAGGTGCCATTTTCATCGGAAGAATTCGCAAGCCGGTTGAGGCGTGTTCGTGAATACATGAGCAATGTAAATATCGATTGTTTATATCTTACTGCGCCTTCCAGTATGTACTATGTTAGCGGTTATCAATGCGAGTGGTATCAGTCGGATAGTCCCAAGGAATGGCCCGCTACCAGCGGGATCGCCGTGCATGTCGATCACGATAAGTACATTCTGTTCGATAGCGAACGAGAAGCAATTCTGGGTCGAGTGTATACGAACTCAACGGATACATGTTTCTTTCCACGCGATTCTTATCGCGATGGATCGAAGTTTGTGGTCGATGAATTAAAGTCTGAAGGCTGGTTGGATGGCAATGTCGGTCTTGAGTTTTGGAGTCACCGGCCTAATCGTGCAATCAGCGAACGCTTTCAGAAAAACTTTGAGCAAGCAGGTGTTACCGTTGTGGATGGCAGTGACGTCTTGCGTGATATTCGCTGGATTAAGTCCGATACGGAAATGGAATGCCTGGAACGTGCTGCGGCCATAGCAGATATCGGATTGATTGCGGCGCGCGATGTGATTCGACCCGGTGTAACGGAACTCGAAGTGTATGGCGCCATGGTGCAAGCCATGGCAGCTGCAGGTGGGGAGAATCCAGGCATCACCATGCCCGTGCTCTCGGGTAAAAAAGCTAACTGTGGTCATGCACTGGCATCACGTCGAAAAATACAAGCAGGAGAAACAGTTTTCGTCGATGTTTGTGGCGTGTACAAGCGTTATCACATGAATACCGCGCGCACTTTCAGCCTGGGGGAACCGGATACCGACGTTTTGGAAGTTGCTAACAAAGTAAAAGATGGTGTCACACTACTCAAGAATACGATTCGTCCTAACTTACCGGTGCGGGAACTCAATCAAACCATGTTGGACTTCTATCAATCTAACAATTTATGGGATCGTCGTGGTTGGCTGGGTGGCTATGAAGTGGGTATCGCTTTTCCGCCCGACTGGGTTGGCAACTTTGTATACGATCTACAAGCTGAAAAGAACTCGGACAAAGTATTCGAAGCAGGCACAGCGGTAAACTATGAACATCAGTTTTTTCTTCCACGACACCTTGGCACGCTATTTCAGATAGACTCCATTCTTTACAAAGATCAAGATGCCAATGTCCAATCCAAATTTGCTGACGGTTTAACTGTTATCGAGTAAATAGCAAAGAAAACAACAACCATGCCGAGAAAAACACTACAGCCTGTGTCTTTAGACTTTCAACCGCGCCCGACCTTTCCCTATTCACCGGGTGCAAGTGGTGGCGGATGGATTTTCACCGCTGGGCAAGTAGCCTGGGATGAAACAGGCGAAGTTACAGGCATTGATGATGTGCGCGCGCAAACAATTCAGACTCTAAAAAATGTAGAGTCTGTTTTAACCGAAGGTGGTGCAACCAGAGATGACGTCTTGAAGTGCAATGTTTATCTTAAAGACATTAGTGACTTTCAAACAATGAATGAAGAGTTCGCCAAATTCTTTCCAAATAATCCACCGGCACGTACCACCGTATAAACACCGTTAGCCGATACGACGATGTTGGTGGAAATTGAAGCGATTGCGTATATAGGTAACTAACAAGCAGAGATGTAATAACAATGACTGACTATATAACTTACGAAATTAACAACAAGATTGCCGATATTTGCATAAACCGGCCCAAGGCCATGAATGCAATAAACCCGGATGTCATGCGCGAACTATCCGATGCGTTCAAACAAGCGGACGAAGACCAAAATGTTCACGTTATTATTTTGAGTGGCAGCGGCGCAAACTTTGGCGCGGGGTTCGATCTTAAGTTTGATTGGGGCGCGCACTACGGCGGAAGGACACCAATGGGCATGCGCAGTATGCTGACCGCCTGCGTTGAATTCGAATACACACCCTGGGATTGTTCCAAACCCGTCATCGCCATGGTACGCGGTTACTGCCTGGCGGGTAGTTGCGAATTGGCTTTAATGTCCTGCATCACCTACGCATCGGACACTTCCAAGTTCGGCGAACCGGAAATCCGTTTTTCCACGGCCTCCCCTGCTATTGTCATGCCCTGGATTGTAGGTCTTAAAAAATCACGCGAGTTACTTTATTCCGGTGACATGATTGACGCCGACGAAGCCCTACGTGTCGGCATGGTGAATCGTGTTTTTAAAGACGACGAGTTGGAAGAAGAAACTCGACGTTATGCAAAACGTGTCGCAGCTATTTCATTGGAAGGACTGCAATCCACCAAAGCCGCAATTAACCGTGGCGCCGAAATCGCAGGTTTTCGCCAAGCACTTAACTACGGCATCGAAGCAGGTGCGCTACTCGACTCCACCGAAACCGAATCTTATCAAAAGTTTAACGAGATTAAGGAAAAGGAAGGACTAACCGCCGCGATCCGCTGGCGTGAAGCGCAGTTTGAATAGTAAAGCGTCGACGATCGTTCATTAACAGATATTCGGAAAAGTTCGCTATGAATTTAAAACCCTTCAGGTCAATTCCAATAGAGTTCAAGATTGATTGCTAAACACTGAGTAAAATCACGACAAAAGACGATTAACTCATCGTCAATCAGAGTGAGCACGTAAATGAATTTCGATTACCAGCTTTCTAAATGTGCAAAATGCGATGCTTCACTTTTCGAACCAAAAGAAGAGGCGTGAACACCGTGTCCAGTATGCAAACAAACTTCACGTATTCATCACGAATCAGTATGTGAGACGCTGGTGCTTAAAGAGCATATGAGGATGAAAGGTAAACATCAAGGCAAAGGAAAACCATTTTTTGAAGCGCGAGTAGGAGCAGACTTCTATTTCAAGGACTCGGAATGGCGTCATCTTGAGAGGATAATTGATCGAGATAACAATTTGTACTACGAAAAAATATCAAATCCAACGACTGGGGAGTTGATAAGTAGGGTAGAAGAGCCGTTAATCGAACATCGAGGACATGGTTCTGCCAGGAACACCGTGTGAAGCCACCATAGGGCGATGGACGCTTCATACGCTCAAACTCAAGTTGCAACCGGTGAAACCTCGCTTTCACGCTTGCTGATGAATTCGAGTAAGGCTTTTTCGAGTTCGGGATCCATAGGAGGTAGCTCGTAACGTTCGAGGCGGCGTTTGACTTCTTCGAGTGCAGATTGCTCTGCGGTCTTGCTGCCTTCGGCGAACCATTGTTCGTAAGTAATGTTGCTTTGCAGTTCGTGTTCGAACAAATTGCTGCCACGTGTGTGGGCAGCGCCGAGGTAGTGATTACCCGGCCCGACTTCTTTTACGGTTTCAAAAATCTCTTCCACGTCGTCGAATTGATAGCCTTGGGCAAAATGATAAAACGCATTGCACTGATCGCAATCCAAAACGGTTTTGGCATAACTCAATCCTAAAGTGCCTTCCATCATGCCACCCGCCATCGTGATCCAATGCGCGCCCGCCAGGACGCCGGAAAATAAACCCCACATGGAATCGTAACCCGCGTGAATGTCCGCGGTTTTTGATGTCGCGCAATTAACGATGCCGCGATGCGGCAGGTTGTATTTCTTTGCCATTTGCCCGGCGAGTAATTGCACCAATGCAGAGTCAGGACAACCATGCACCGGCGCACCCGTTTTTAACGACACTGTCATGGCGGGAACACCGAATAACATTGGTGAACCCGGACGAATGATTTGCGCTAACGCGACACACATCAATGCTTCTGCAGTGACTACGGCCGTGGTGCCGACGTTGCTCGCCGGTGTGCTGGCACCCGCCATGGAAAAAGGTGAACACAACACGGCTTGATTATTCGCCGCATAAACTTTTACCGCATCCAGCATGGTGCTGTCCCACACCAACGGTGAGTTGCTATTAATGAGTGACGTGGTACAGGTATTGTTGGTCGCGAACTCTTCACCAAAAACAATCTTCATCATGTCGACGGTGTCCTGCGCGCGTTCACGGGCGGTAACATTACCGACGATCGGTTTATCAGAATATTTGAGGCCACTGTAGGCCATGTGCATATGTCGATGCGGCACCGGCACATCGACCGGTTCCACGATCGGGCCGCCAGCGATATGCACGGCGGGCGCCATGTGATTTATTTTTTGTAGGTTGTTTAAATCTTCTAACGTTGCGTGACGACGTTGATCTTCCAGATCACGAATAAACGGCGGGCCGTAAGACGGCGCGAACACCATGTTTTTACCACCGACACGCACGGTGCGTTCAGGGTTACGCGCATGATGGGTATATTCGCTGGGCGCTTTTGCTACCAAGTCCAACAAAGTTTCGCGCGATACACGAACTTTTTCGCCTTCGATTTCAGCGTCGGTGGTACGCCAATAATCCAGCGATTCCGAATCACGAAACTCAACACCGATATCTTCAACGATGCGCATGGACAATTCATGAACTTGCTCTACACCTTCGTTATTTAAAATTTCATAGGTTGGAATATTCCGAACCAGTGTTGGTTTATGAATGATAGGCGCGTTTTTACGTTTCTTGCGCCGCGATGCGCTACCACCTCGTCTTTTAATGTCAGCATCCATATTTGCTGACACTACATTCGCGATCTTTTGTTTTGTGGGTCGTACGGTGAATCTTTGATTACAACAGCATCTCGTCGTTCGCCCAACAAGGGAATTTCTAACTCTGTTCCCGGATCTGCGGCATCCATATTGACGTAGGCCATGGAAATACAATGACCAAAGTGATGTGAGCGTGCGCCGGAGGTGACGCGCCCAACCAGTTCGTCTTTTTTATAAACACCTTCGTTCATGTAAGCATCAGCGTCGGTGGTATCGACTTTCAATGTCACCATCTTTTGAGTTAATCCCTGGTCGCGCTGTTTCAACAACGCATCGCGCCCAGTGAAATCATTTTCCTTGTCAAAACGAATAAATCGATCCAAACCAGATTCAAGCGCTGTGTATTCGATATTCAAATCTCGATACATCGCGCGATAAGATTTATCCAATCGCATGGACTCAATCGCGCGGTTACCCGCCAGTCGAATTCCGTATTCTTCGCCTGCTTTGAGTATGGCGTCCAACAAGGGTAATTGGTGACAAATCGGATGGTATAACTCCCAACCCAATTCGCCCTCGTAGTTAACACGCAACATGCGCACGTCCGAAGCGAGACCGACTGTAGTCGATTGTGCGGTCAGCCACGGAAACTTGTCATTGGATAAATTCGCTTCTGTGATCGGTTGCAATACATCGCGTGCCAACGGTCCAACAATAGTAAAACAACCGCGTTCTAAAGTGACATTGCGTATGCTGACACTGCCATCATCTGGCGCGAGTTTGTTCAGGCAGTCTAAGTCATGACGCTCACCGCGCGGCGTACCGATCAGATAAAAATCCGTTTCAGACAATCGCGTGACGGTAAACTCGGCGCGTACACCACCGCGCTCGGTTAGAAGATGGCATAACGCGATGCCCCCAACTTTACGCGGAATACGATTAGCCAGGATGGAGTTCAACCAGGCTTCGGTGCCTGCTCCCAAGACTTCGAACTTGGCCATGGATGTCATTTCAAACATGCCAACGCCTTCGCGCACAGCTCTAACTTCCGCGCCGACATGGGGGAAGTAGTTAAACTCGCGGTAGCTATAAATATCTTTGGGTTCAACACCTTTAGGTGCGTACCACAATGGTGTTTCCCAACCATACACCGCGCCCCATACAGCACCACGTTCGGTTAAACGATCGAAACACGGCATGGTTTTGGATGGACGACCTTCTGGCCACTCGTAACCCGGATAATGAATTCCAAAATTGTGACCAAATGATTCTTTGTTTTTGATTCCGACCCATTCCTTGTTGGCATGGTCACCAAATCGACGTGAGTCAATTTCGGATAAATCAAATTCCGGTTCGCCATCGATAATCCAATTTGCAATTTGCTCGCCAATACCGCCGCCGCCCAATATGCCGCCAGAGAAACCTTCCGCCAGCCAAAAGTTTTTCAACCCCGTTGCGGGACCAACCAAAGGCATGTTATCTGGTGTCACGCAAATCGGACCGCGTGCATTATTTTTAATGCCGACCTCGCCAAGTATCGGCACGAGTCGGGTCGCTGCCTCCCAATTCACTTCAACCGAATCAAAATCTTCCGGTAACAGATCGGCGCCGAACCAATCCGGTACGCCGTCGCGTGCAAAGTGTTCCAATTTATCAGGCCGCTCGTACGGGCCAAACATCAAACCATTGCGTTCCTCACGCACATAACCGTTAATGGTTTCATCGCGCAATACCGGCATTTCAGGGATACCGTCGGCCTGGCGTTGCTCGACCTGCTCAACTGATTCGGTTACCCAGTATTGGTGCAATACCGGAAACGCCGGAATATGTAATCCAATCAAATTTGCAGTTTGTTGAACGTAATTACCTGTCGCAGTCACCACGTGTTCGCACACGATATCGCCCTTGTCGGTTTTGACTTTCCATTCACCACCCGTCAATTGTTCGTACCCTGTGACTTCAGTATTGCGATGTATGGTTGCGCCGTTGTCCCGTGCACCTTTGGCAACAGATTGAGTTACATCGGCCGGTGCAATATGCCCATCATCCGGATGATATAAACCGCCCAGCAATTCCTTGTTCTCCGCCAATAGCGGCCACAATTCGCGCACACGTTCAGGCGAGACAATCTCCGCATGAATGTTTTGTGTCTCGGCGATACTCATGTAGTTCAGATATTCATCCATGCGATCACGCGAGTTCGCGACACGCAGTTGCCCACACTTGTGCCAACCTACGGCCTGGCCGGTTTCTTTTTCGAGCTCTTCGTATATTTCAATGGAACGCCGAATCATGCGGCCAAAGCTGTAACTGAAACTGTAAAGTGGTATCAGACCCGCCGCATGCCAGGTTGAACCTGCGGTTAACTCGGTACGCTCCAGCAGGGTCACATCGGTCCAACCGTGTTTTGTCAAAGCATAAAGAATATTAACTCCGACACATCCGCCTCCTACGACGACGACTCTCGCATGACTGTTCATTCGTTGTCTTCCGCCTGTTTCTTTATGCTTATGGAATTATGCTTATGGAATTTGGTAATGTTACCCTAATAGTTTGACCCAGGTAATGCGAGCTTTGTCGGCACAGATAACCTACCCTACGCAATAAAAAAGAGAACACGAGTATGACCACCGCACTTTCATCTAACGAAATCGCAATTATTAATCAACCCATCGGGTATGCAAGCGGGCTACCCAACCGCGCTTATACCAGCAAAGAATTTTTTGAACTGGAACGCGATACCTTGTTTTCGAAAAACTGGACTTGTATTGGTCATGCATGTTCGGTTCCAAGTGCAGGTGATGTGCTGCCGGTTAATTTGATGGGTATTCCTTTAGTTGCCCTGCGAAACACCAAAGATGAAATTAGAGTCTTTCACAATGTGTGCTCACATCGTGGCAATCAATTGGTGTGGGAAGCTTGCTCGAATAAAAAAGTACTCACCTGTCCATACCATGCGTGGAGTTACGACCTGAAAGGAAATCTGGTCGGCACACCGCATATCGGTGGGTTCGGCGCTCATCAGGCGGAAGGATTCGACAAAAAGAAACACGGGCTAAGCGAAGTGCGATCATTTGTGTGGATGGATTTAGTGTTTATAAACCTGGCGGAAAATCAACCTGACTTTAATGACTATATCCAACCATTGGAAGAGCGTGTGTTCACGCTCGCCGCGTGCGAAGAATTTGATCGACTAGAACCGGCTACCACACATGGCACACTTGAGCTTAATCTCAATTCAAACTGGAAACTGTGTATAGAGAATAACCTTGAAAGTTATCACTTACCCTGGGTCCATCCGGATTTGAATGCGATCTCTACTCTGCAAGATCACTATCACTTCTATATCGATGAGTTGTGCGCTGGACAGGGTAGCAAAACTTATGCTCCTGACAGACAGGGACTCGCGGAATTGCCAAGGTTCGCCAATTGGTCTGAGAAGAAAGCCGAATACCCGACATTATTCCCAAATGTTTTTCTTGGCTTTCAGTACGATCATTTCTGGTCCATTGTGATCGAGCCTATTGCTCCCAATCGTACTCGCGAGAAACTACAACTGTATTACTTATCGGACGGCGCGGAACACGATGAATACGAGCGGACACGGAAATCACAACTGGATGCCTGGACCAAAGTATTTAATGAAGACATTGGCGTGGTCGAAGGCATGTATCGTGGGCGCTATTCACCGGCCTTTAACGGCGGCGTATTCTCGCCTGAAATGGATAATCCGACTCACTTTTTTCATCAGTGGGTAGCGAAAAACTGACTGTCTAACTTGCTGAAATGGCGTCATTCCGTGCACTAACATGACAATAGACGACGATATCAGGCAACTCGTGCAATCAGCGGTGCCGCTTTCGGCAAAATGCCGTTCGCGCCTGTGCCCTGAACCGTTAAACACGGTTTTTAAGGACTCGACCTTGTGGGGGAATTCCGTCTATACTGACTCCCAATAGGTGTTAGCTCAGAATTAGTAAACGCCTTATATAATTAACAACATCTGTAATTAGCAACACCGTACGGACAGTAATTTGAGTGTACTTTAATAACTAGATTTACAGAGTAACGCTTTACGCGCAACCAACATATTTATTGCAACCGATACAACACGAGAGGAAGAGATACTATGACAAGCAAGCACCGTCCCGACCTGATCGGGCAAATAACAAGCGATGGTCGTCAAGGCCGTCTTAACCGTCGTGAATTCATGCGTTATGCAGTGGCGGCAGGGATGACAGTTTCGTCCGCATCCATGCTGTGGAGTTCAGGCGTAGTGGCCGCCACGCCGAAGAAAGGCGGTAAGTTCCGACTGGGTTCGCACGATGGTAACACCTCCGACACTCACGATCCGGGTACTTATGTCACATTCTCCGGGATTCAGCTCGCCCATACTCATCGCAGCTATCTGACCCAGATCACTCCGCAAAACGGTTTGGGACCGGATATGGCGGATTCCTGGAGCGCATCGGACGATGCCTCAGAGTGGACGTTCCAGTTAAACAAAGATGCGTCGTTTCACAGTGGCAAACCGTTTACCGCTGAGGACGTTATTGCCTCTTTGAATCACCATCGTGGTGAAGGCAATACTTCGGCCGCGGCAGCACTGCTTAAGGATGTTGATGACATTGTCAAGAACGACGATCACTCCGTCACGGTAAAATTATCCGGTGGCAATGCTGACTTTCCGTGGTTGATGACGGATTATCACATTCCCATGTGCCGCGCCAACGACGACGGTACCATCGATTGGCAGTCCGGTGATGGCGCCGGGCCGTATAAACTCGTCAGCAACGATTTCGGTGTCGGCGCCAATCTGGTGCGGCACGACGGTTGGCATCTCGAAGGAGCCTATTTCGATGAGGTCGAGATCACCGTGTTGAACGATCCAAACGCGCGCCAGACCGCCCTGGTGACCAATGAAGTCGACGCTGTTACCCAACTTGAGTTGAAAACGCTTGCCCTGTTGCAACGTGATCCCAACCTTGAAGTGGATAACGTGCCCAGCGGGTCCGCTATCACCATGCCGATGTTTACCGACATCGCGCCATTCGATAATGTGGATGTTCGCACGGCGTTGAAACTCGCCATTAACCGCGAAGAGATCATAGAGAAGATCGCATTCGGTACCGCGATTCCGGGTAATGACTTTCATGTATCACCAAATATGCCGTACTGGCCGGACCTGCCACAACGCGCATACGACCCGGATGAGGCCAAGGCCCATCTCAAGAAAGCCGGGCTGGATAGCCTCGACGTCGAAATACATGTGGCGGACAGTGTCTATTCCGGCGCGGTGGATATGTGCGTGTTGTACGCTGAACAAGCCAAAGCCGCCGGCATCAATATCAATGTCAAACGATCGCCAAACGACGGGTATTACTCCGATGTGTGGTTGAAGCGACCCTGGTGCATGGTGCAATGGGGCGCCCGACCCACACCAGATGTGATGTTCAGTCTGGCTTACAAAGATGATGCCGCCTGGAACGAGTCGCATTGGCAAAACGCGCGATTTAACGAACTACTGCTCGCGGCCAAAACCGAACTGGATGATGCAAAACGCACGGAGCAATACCGCGAAATGTGTCAATTGGCGCGTGATGATGGGGGTACGATTATTCCCATGTTCGCGAATTTCGTTTATGCACGGCGTAAAAACGTAAAACACACGGGAGAACTTGCCGCAAGCTGGCAAATCGACGGCGCTAGAGGGGCAAGCCGCTGGTGGTTCGAGTCCTGAGTGGGGTTGTGGTCATCGCTTTAGCCCGGTGACCGCACGGTAGCTTGTTTGTATAAATACGACAAGCCACTCAGAACTTATCCTGGATGGCAATAAGTGCACCGAACGTTGATCAACGTTCGGTGCACTTTCTACTCACGTCGACTTGTCCGATCAACGACACGCGCGAGTCTGTAACATAATTAAAGTATAAATTTCATTAACGAAGTTTTAATAACTGGAGGAGCACCATGGGTGATGTAGTACGCATCGTACTCACACGATTGGGGTTAGGGTTAGTTACCCTGCTCATCATTTCAATTTTAATTTTTGGTGCCGTAGAGCTGTTACCAGGGGATGTGGCAGAGGCCGTACTCGGCATGGGCGCGACGGAGGAAAATGTTGCGAACTGGCGCGAAAAACTCGGTCTTAATCGCCCGGCACCGGTTCGCTACCTGGAATGGTTGGCCGGAGCCGTAACCGGCGACTTCGGTATATCCTATATTTCCGAATCACCCGTGATCGAAGCCATCGGCCCACGCTTTGCCAATACCCTGTTTCTGGCGCTATACGCTGCCTGCATAGCGGTACCGATCGCAATAATTCTAGGTGTTCTGGTTGCATTATTCCGAAATACGGTATTTGACCGGGTCGCTAACGTATTGACTCTGACCTCGATTTCTTCGCCTGAGTTTTTCCTTGGCTACATTCTGATTCTGTATCTTTCGGTCAAGACCGGGTATTTCCCGGCCATCGCCAAACTCAGTGATGGCATGAGTTTTACCGAGACCCTGCATCGTACCTTTCTTCCCGCATTGACAATGGTGTTGGTAGTGGTCGCGCACATGATGCGTATGACCCGCGCTACCATTATTAACCTGCTGGCGTCGCCGTACATCGAAATGGCGCGTTTGAAAGGTACTCCGGCCTGGAAGGTTATCGTGAAGCACGCATTGCCCAACTCCTGGGCGCCGATTATTAACGTCGTGGCATTAAACCTTGCGTATTTGATAACCGGTGTGGTGTTGGTGGAGGTTGTATTCGTTTATCCCGGTATTGGTCAGTTGCTGGTCGATGCGGTGACCAAACGTGATTTCCCAATCGTGCAGGCCTGCTGTTTGATTTTCGCGGCGACCTTTATTCTGTTAAACCTGGCGGCGGATGTGGGAGCGATCTTGACCAATCCGCGTTTGCGTCATCCAAAGTGAGGCTTGTAGCATGAATTATTTTGTTATTGGTTACTACGCGCTTCTGATCCTGGGTTCGTGTCTTGCCGCTTACTTCCAGAAACGTCAGGCTTTTTTATTGTTGTTCTCGCTTACTCTGGCGTCATTCATCATGGGAATTGTTGGTGGCGAACCGGCGCTATGGGCGGTCACCGTGGGCGCTGGTCTACTCGCACTGGCCGGTGGCGTGGCTTATGCGTTCCGCGAGTTCCTGGTGATTCTGCTTCCTACGGAAAGTGCCAAGGCCATGCGCACCGCTCCACTGACTGCCGGTTTTGGTTTGTTCGTTATCTTTACCTACGCTGTTGCCGGCATATTCGCGCCGATCATAGCGCCATTCGGCGAGGCTGAAATCATTGCTTCTTCATTCGCGCCGGCTGACGAGGTAATGTTGCTTGGCGCGGATCAATTGGGTAGAGACATGTTTAGCCGTATTGTTTATGGTGCACGTAACACAGTCGGTCTGGCGCTAATGGCCACAATTCTGGCTTTTTTGATGGGTGCGATTGCCGGTCTGCTTGCCGCAACCAAGGGTGGTAAATTCGACCAGTTCATGGGCCGTTTGGCGGATGTGATCATGTCGATTCCGTCGTTGATTTTCGCCTTGCTGCTACTCAGTATTTTCGGCACCAACATAGCGATAATCGTAATAATCATCGCCCTGATTTATGCGCCACGGGTATTCCGGCTGGCCCGAGCGGTTGCCGGCAACGTCGTTGTGATGGACTACATCGAAGCTGCCCGTTTGCGCGGTGAGGGCATGTGGTATCTCATACGAAAGGAAATTCTGCCCAATTCAACGGCGCCACTGGTCGCGGAATTTGGTCTTGAATTCTGTTTCGTATTTCTGTTGGTTGCCGGTTTGTCGTTTTTAGGGCTGGGTATACAGCCTCCAACGGCTGACTGGGGTTCGATGGTACGTGAGAATGCCACCTTGATCTCCTTTGGTGACATCACACCATTGATTCCAGCTGGGGCTATCGCACTACTCACGGTAGCGGTTAACTTTGTTGTGGATTGGATGTTGCATCGCTCATCCGGTCTTAAGGAGTAATACAAATGACTGATCAAGATAAAAAAAGCTTACTGCTGAAAGTCAGGGATTTGCATATCGAAGGGTATTCCGATGAAAAATGGGTTGAGATTGTTCATGGTGTAGATCTGACTCTGCACCGTGGCGAAGTAATGGGATTGATTGGCGAGTCGGGGGCGGGAAAGTCCACCATCGGCCTCGCCGCCATGGGTTTCACCCGGGACGGTTGCCGTATCTCCAAAGGCTCGGTGGAATTCGACGGGATGGAACTCACTACCACCCCGGAGACCGACCTGCGGGCGCTGCGCGGCGCACGTATTGCCTACGTCGCGCAGTCGGCGGCGGCGTCTTTTAATCCCGCACATAAATTGATCGATCAACATACTGAAGCCCCGGTCCAGTACCGCATCAAGAAACGATTGGAGAGCCAGGAAGACGCGATGGAGTTGTATGCGCGTTTGCGCCTGCCAAATCCCAAGGAGATTGGGTTTCGCTATCCACACCAGGTATCCGGCGGGCAGTTACAACGTGCGATGACCGCAATGGCAATGGCGTGTCGTCCCGATCTCATTATTTTCGACGAACCCACCACTGCTCTTGACGTCACTACACAGATTGAGGTGTTGGCCGCCATACGTGACATCGTCGACCAATTCGATACCGCTGCAATTTATATTACCCACGACCTTGCGGTCGTTGCCCAGATGGCCGATGTGATCAAGGTGTTGTTGCGTGGCGATGAAGTCGAGGAAGCGGACACCAAGACCATGTTGGACAGCCCCAAAGAGGATTACACCAAGACCTTATGGGCAGTGCGCAGTTTTAAGCGGGAACAAAAAATGAGACCCACGGGCAATGCAGTGCCGGTGGTTTCGGTGGACAACATCGATGCTGCTTACGGACCAACCAAAGTGCTGGAAGACGTCTCATTCGATATCTACGCTGGTATGACGGTAGCAGTCGTTGGCGAATCCGGATCGGGTAAATCAACCACCGCACGTTGCATTACCGGTTTGTTACCCCCGACCAAGGGCAAGATTTTGTTCAATGGGGAGGAGTTGCCTAACGACTACCGAAACCGCACAAAGGACCAATTACGACAGGCACAAATGATCTACCAGATGGCGGACACCGCGTTGAATCCGAAAGTCCAGATCAGCGAAATCATCGGCCGTCCCGCTCAGTTTTACGGTGGACTAAAACACACAGCACTCAAAAACCGTGTTGACGAATTACTTGATCTGATCGAGTTGGAACCGTCCCAGTATTACAATCGTTACCCACCGGAACTTTCGGGTGGGCAAAAGCAACGAATCGGCATCGCCAGGTCACTGGCCGCCGAACCAACATTTATCATTTGTGACGAAGTCACCAGTGCGCTCGACCAGCTCGTGGCAGAGGGTATTTTGCGACTATTGGATAATTTACAGCGAGAACTAAATCTTGCCTACATGTTTATCACTCACGATTTGGCCACGGTTCGCTCCATCGCGGACGAGGTTGTGGTTATGAAAGAAGGCAAAGTCGTCGAACAGGGTCCAAAGAAAGAGATGTTTACACCACCGCATCACCCCTACACTGATCTGTTGTTGTCCTCGGTACCCGAGATGGACCCTGATTGGTTAACAACAGTGCTGGAGGAACGCGGAGTAGACAATATCGGAGAGGCCGCACAAACCTGATCTGCGGCCCGGGAGTTGCGATTTTGGATTAAATTTCTGGCATGACTTGCGTATGCTGATCGATTCGAGATCAGAGACCGGGTAAACATTGTCAATCACCTTGCGTCATGTCGTAATGCGATCAGTTCAGACCCAGTGCGTGTTCGGCATCACCAAGGCATTTGTCAATAATATCGAGGGCAAAGTTCATCTGCTCCGGGGTAAGAATTAGCGGTGGTGTGAATGTCAAGACGTTACCCATCGTAATCTTGAATGACAGCCCTTTATCAAGACATCGATAAAAAACTTCTTCTGCTAAATCGTTAGCTGGCGTTTTCGCATCTTGGTCGAGAACAAGATCCACGCCAAAAAGAAACCCGCGTCCGCGCACATCGCCAATGGTTTTGTGTTTATCTTTTAGTGCGTTAAGTCGCTCTATTGCATATGCTCCGAGCTCGGCGGCGTTTTCAACTAATCCTTCTTGTTCAATAATTTCTATGGTGGTTAACGCGGCCCTTGCACTCACTGGATTCTTTTCGTGTGTGTAGTGTCCCAACGCGAATTCGCCAGTGACATCGAGCCCCGGTTTTGTCAGCACCGCAGCCATGGGCATAATACCGCCACCCAAAGCCTTACCCATGACTAAAATATCGGGCACCACTTCGTCATAATCGCAAGCAAACATACGACCCGTCTTACCGAGTCCCGTAGGTATCTCATCAAAAATAAGTAAGGCACCGTGATCATCGCAAGCTTGGCGCACCGCTTGCCAAAACCCCGGCGGCGGAATGAACGGCACCGCACGTGTAGGTTCGGCGATAACAGCGGCGACATCACCTTCTTTCTCCAAGACATAGCGCACAAAATTTGCACAAGTCATCTTGCATAAATCAAGTTGCGGTTCGCCATTAACGTCAGGGTAACCATAAGGACAGCGATAACAGGCGAATGGTGCGACATGTTCCGTTCCGGTTAGCAACGGGCCGATAACATGGGAACGGAATAGTTGCTCACCACCGACTGAAGATGCGCCAAATCCCGCACCATGAAACGCATCCCAAAATGAAATAGTTTTATGCCGACCGGTTGCGGCGCGTGCAATTTTTAACGCAACCTCAATGGCATCAGAACCACCGGTCGTGAACAACACTTTGGATAAATCGCCAGGCGAAATATCGACCAGCTTTTTTGCCAGTTCGAGTGCCGGTTCACAAGCGAAACGGCGCGGCGCAAATGGCAGTGCATCCATCTGCTCAGCGATGGCTTTTTTCAGGCGCGGGTGCCCGTAACCGATGTGATGAACATTGTTACCATGAAAATCCAGATAACGATGGCCCTGCATGTCCTCGATGTATGCACCTTCGGCCTTGGCAATGACGGACAGGCATGGTGTTGAAACCGACTGATGCACAAAGTAACGCGCATCTTCGTCCAGCATCGACCCTGTTTCGGTATCGTGCGTTCGTGCCACCCAATTGACACGTCGTGGCGATGTATTGATCTCGCCTTCTGATTGCGTTGGCTTATTATTTTTTGAGTAGTTCATTTTATTGTCGCGCTAATAGCCAATAATCCGATATAAGCAAGACACCATTATGACATTGACAGTGATAAATAAATATTCACTCTGGCCTAATCGGCAGATGAATTCGAGTATTGTTTTCGAAGAGATATTTGCACAGATCAAAACAGGTTACTAACTAAACCCCTGTCAAGACTTCATCTGTTAGTAAGGAAAATGATGTGTCTATCGTGTATCAAAGTACAACTTCTAAGGCTTGCTTATGTTCAACCAACTGGCTTGCAGCTGCGTTAGTTTTTTAATCATTGAACGCGCTTCCACCCCCACTTCGAAATTATTTTGAATGTAGCGCAGACTATCTATAGCTTCGCCGTAGCGTCGTTGATCGGAATAGGCATTGGCCAAGCCGATAAAATATCGAGGCGTTTCCGGTTGGGATTGGGTTAAGTATTGAAACAATTCGATTACCTCATCTGATTTTTGTTGTTCTTTTAGTTCTTGCACATAAAACCCGATTGCATAGTTTAGTTGTCCTCGGATGACACGGATATTCGTCGCCTGATACGCGTAACGTTCCGATTGTTGAAACGTTTGTATGGCTTCGAACCAGCGCGTTTCGTTTCGGTATGCCCGACCAAGTGTAAATAGTGCGTCGACATCATTATAAAAAAACGCCAGGTAGGTTTGCAGTAACTCTATGGCTTTTTGTGTTTCTCGATTCTGAATGAGTGACGATGCATGATTTATTATTTTTTGCCGGTAAACATCACTTTCATCGACACCACTGCTGGTATACAAATAATCATATTCACTGACAGCGGTGGCGTAGTCTTCCAATTCCAAAGCTGCTTGAAATGAGTTTGCTTGCGACGATATTTTCGTCGTATCGGATAATCGTGATTCACTTTTTATTTCTTCCCGCGCAACGGATATTGTCTCTACGGGATTAAGCTGACCGGTCGCGGAATGAATGGTCGGCGAATCTGTTTTTGATGTTGGAAAAATAGTCGACCATTCTTCCCCAGCTACCCACCAGACGATGATGACACAAACGATTAACGAGACTGCGGCGGCTCCAACATAACGGTGGAGCAAATGATGCATCTGTTTATTTGAATGGCTCGCCAGCATAGGCCCAAGCCCCTGCCACCCGTGAAATGGCGTTGATAGTTATAGATACAGTAGCACAAGTGACGTAGTAGTACAGTGTTGTAACACGGCTTAAACAGATGCAGGCAGAACCTTTATTCTGCCTGCATTGTAGGTGGATTATTTCTGATTGACTAACTGATTCGCCGCATTCAAGACGATAATCCAATGGGTAATAATGTAAAAAGGCACAATGAATCCTGGAATTAAGGCGAGTGGAAACATGCCCATGGGCGCACTCGTCAAAGTCTCGTCAAATAACCCCATTCCTGGCCGGGTTAGTACACCCAGTGTGACGGCGAGCGCGAAATCCATCAAACCCAGACTATTCCATATTTTAACGGTTCTCACCGATACCGCTTTTCCGGTGTATAAGGCTATTCCCAACAACAGTGCACCGGCGGCAGCGGCCGCGTCCCCTAATCCAGCCGGAAACGCAAAAACGGGTGACAACACATTATGAAAACTCAGAAATACAAAACCCAACCCCAGCACACGCCATGTATGCAACAGTATGAGTGGACGGATGTCGAGATTACTGATGAATTCGCGAAACCTCGCGCTAACGCGATGAGTCATTCCAAATACGGATAGCGGCGCGACGATTCCTAATATAAGTGTTGCGGGAATCCCGGCGATGGATAGATCGAATGCGCCGGTCAGCGCTAGCCACAAAGAAATCATGAACCAAATCGCCAATGCGAGTCCAACAAGGCCCGGTAACGGTGAAGTATTGTTTTGCAGTGAGATTGCGGTCATTTTATTTGCTCCTTAAGTCAGGTTAAAACATTAACATTGTGTATATACACTTTATATTTAAAAAATATATTCCTTATTCAGTTACACTATTTAAAATTTGGCTCAAGTCTTCCCATCTGCGCTCACCGAGTTCCCCAACAAAATCATCTTGTGCACATTTCCATAGCGGCGCGGCTTTTTTAAGTAAGGCCAAGCCTTTCCTTCTCAGGCTAACTTCAACAGTCCTGCCATGGCCGGGCGTGGTAATGACCAGTCCTTCCTGTTCTAACGGCTTTAGATTCCGCGTCAACGTCGTCCGTTCCATGGACATCAAATCGGCTAATCGCGAAATAGACACAGGTTGCGCCTGAGAAACAGCAATTAGTAGAGTGTACTGTGTCGCTTTGAGTCCCACCGGTTGCAACGCCTTGTCATAGGCACGTGTTACCAACCGGGTCGCAGAACGCAACTTCATGCACGCACAGTTTGTAGCGATATAACGATTATCAGGAATGGATTTGATACTCATATAGTGTATATACACTTTATGAGTATCATTGTCAAATATAAATACACAATTTAGATTCTTGAAATGGGGATGTAAGAGATCAAACATCTACTCATAAACTTGCTTCATCTCTTCCACCACGCGTGAAATCAAATGTGTACGCGTACTGTCTTTACGATAAATCAAGCCTATTTCCCGCGTCACACGTGGCGAGTTCAGCGATACCGTGCGAATACTCGCCGGCAATATTCTACCAACACCGCTCAATGGTACGATGGAAACACCGAGATTGTTCTCAACCAGTGAAACAACCGCTTCCAGAGTGTCGATCTCCATTCTTGAGTTAACCTCAATGCCACGATTAACCAGTTCCGATTCAATGATAGCAGCGACCCTTGCCTGGCGATTAAATCGGACATAAGGATTCGACTCCAATATTTGTCTGGCTGTAGTGCCCTTGGCGGACTTGTGGGCGATGACAACCAATTGCTGACTGATAATAGGTTGACACACGAGATCCGAGGACAGATTTTCCGGTGTGGTTATAACCGCGCAATCAAGTTGACGTTGCAACACGCGCTCCTCAAGTTCGTGAGTTAGTCCGGTTGATAGGCGCACCAATAGTTCAGGTTCACGTTGTTGAAGTATTCGCAGAGCGCGAGGCACGGCACTGACTACCGTGGTGTGTACGGCGCCTATTTTGAGTACGCCTCGCACTTCATCGCTGTCTGCTTGGCCGTTTAACGCTTCCCATTGAGCGAGCAACGGACGTGCTCGTTTCACGTATTCCCTGCCCGCTTCAGTAATGGTTGGCGGGCGTGTTTTACGATTAAACAACAACTGACCGATTTCTTCTTCCAACGCAGACACCTGCAGACTCACGCTGGATAAGGAAATACCCAACGCGTCAGCAGCCTCCCGGAAACTCCCGTAGTCCGCTATCGCAACGACTGCATAAAGTGACTTGATGTCCATATTTGTCGACATATGATGTAAGCGTGTAGTTTAAATTACCTAAATATATATTGATAATTACTCAATGATATATTTTATTGTTTTATTATTTTAAAATCTAATATTTCCTGCTGGTTGAAAAATACAACGTGAATTTGCAAGTTAATATCTGGCGTGGACAAGATGACGGCAACCTCCACAACTACGAGATTCCCATGCGCGAGAATCAAACAGTGCTGGATGTGGTAACTGAAGTACAACGAAAACATGAGCCAACCCTGGCTTATCGATTTGCTTGCCGGGTCGGTGTTTGTGGCTCATGCGCCATGACGGTGAATGGTGTTCCACGCTGGACTTGCCGCGCCCATGTCAAAGACGTAATCGACACGAGTCGTGACCAAACTCTGTTAACCATAGAGCCATTGCGTAACCTTCCAAAGATAAAGGACCTGGTATGCGATCTGACACCATTCTTTGAAAAGTGGCAAAAAGCCGGTGGCAAGTTCGACGCGAGCGAGAGTCGTCATAAACCACCCACTAAAATTGATCCAGACAATAAAGCACGCGCTTCAGCAAACGCGGGTATTGAGTGTATTAACTGTGCGGTGTGCTACAGCGCCTGCGACGTCGTCGCGTGGGATGTGTCATATTTAGGACCCGCTGCGTTAAATCGTGCCTGGACATTGATTAACGATGTACGTCATGCGAGTCGTGAATCGATATTGGATAAAGTTTTGGCAACCGGTGGGTGCACGTCTTGTCATAGTCAGGGCAACTGCACACGATATTGCCCCGTGGAGTTAAGCCCGTCGGAAAGTATTGCGAGTCTGAAACGTGCCACGTTTTTCGGCTTACCTGCCACCGGTTAATCCTCAGATGAATCGAACCTTATTCATAGCGCAACGGCTTTCCGCGTTAATACTCGGGCCGCTTGTAATAGTTCATCTCGCTTTGATTATCATTGCCGTCCGTAACGGTTTGAACGCGGATGAAATCCTGACACGTACCCAAGGCAATATAGGATGGGCAGCGTTCTACACAACTTTCGTACTCGCAGCATCGATCCACGCGCCCATTGGTTTGCGCAATATCCTGCGCGAATGGTCTGCACTTAGTAACCGCATCATTGATATGAGCATGATAGGTTTTGCGTTATTACTACTGACGCTGGGATTGCGTGCTGTGATTGCGGTGACGGGTTCGTGAAATGCGAAAAGTAAATTCAAACTCTCTTAGAACACACAAAAGTTATGTCGCTTTTCTCGGGCATCGCCTCTCGGGGATTGCGTTGGCACTTTTTCTGCCCGCACATTTTATTCTCCTTGGTTCCGCGCTCGGTGGTGCGCAACCGTTAGATCGTTATCTGGTTTTCACCGACCTCGCCATTGTCAAATTTGCCGAATGGGGATTGGTTGTATTACTCGCGATTCATTTCTTGTTTGGCGTGCGTGTATTGATGCTGGAATTCACTGAGTGGCCGACACGCGCCGATGCCCGCACGGGATGGATTATCCCCAGCGTGGTTGCCGCTGTTTTTATCGGTGTTGTTTTTCTGTTGCAGCTTTAAACAATGCACATCGACCGGCATAAAACTGATATTTTGATTTTAGGCTCAGGTGGGGCTGGGTTGTTTGCTGCCTTACACGCAAAGCTAGCGAACCCCGACCTTGATGTCACCATTGCGGTGAAAGGCTTACTCGGTAAGTGTGGTTGTACACGCATGGTTCAAGGCGGTTACAACGTCGCACTTGCCAACGGCGATTCGATTGAACGGCATTTTATGGACACCGTAGTCGGTGGTAAATGGTTGCCACGCCAGGATCTCGCGTGGAATCTATGCGTAAAAGCAGTTGAACGTATTCAGGAACTCGAAAACGAGCTGGGTTGTTTTTTTGATCGCAACGGCGACGGCTCGCTGCATCAAAAAGCCTTCGCCGGACAAAGTTTTGATCGCACCGTGCATAAAGGCGATTTAACCGGGATTGAAATTATCAACCGTTTGATGGAACAGGTATGGGCGCTGGACGTAAACAAACTCGAAGAACATCGTGCTATTGAACTCATCCCCGCGAAAGATGCATCAGGTGTCGCTGGTGTGTTGCTCATTGATATGCGTAGCGGCGATTATCGTTTTGTACAAGCGAAGGCTGTTTTATTGGCAACCGGCGCCGGGCCGAGCATGTATCTTTATCACACACCATCAGGCGACAAAACCTGCGATGGTTTGTCTATGGCATTGCGTTACGGTTTGAAACTTCGCGATATGGAAATGGTGCAGTTTCATCCTACAGGTCTACTGGGTGGCCCGGATACACGCATGACCGGCACTGTACTTGAAGAAGGTTTACGTGGCCTCGGTGGATACTTGTTAAACGGCAAGCAAGAACGATTTATGATGAACTACGACCCACAAGGCGAACGTGCGACACGCGATATTGTTTCGCGCGCCATTTACTCGGAGATGCGCGCGGGTAATACAACGCCCATGGGTGGCGTGTATATCTCTATGGCACATCTTGGACCGGACAATGTTGCACAAAAGTTTCCCGGCATGGTTAAGCGTTGTCAGGATTGTGGTTTTGATTTGGCCAGTGGCTTGGTCGAAGTCGTGCCCACCGCGCATTACATGATGGGTGGTGTGGAATTTGAAATCGATTGTTCGACCGGGTCACCTGGACTGTTCGCGGCGGGAGAAGACTGCGGCGGCGTGCACGGTGCTAACCGTCTCGGCGGAAACGGCGTAGCTAACTCGACCGTTTACGGGGCTATCGCCGGTGATTCGATGGCAAACTTTGTCCGCGAAACTTCACACTGGCGTGATCCAGATGAGACAGTAATCGATACCGGGATCGCACGAGCTGAATACCCATTCTCCCAGGTACCAGGCGATTTATACGGACTGCGCGATCAGTTAGGACAAGACATGTGGGATGACGTTGGCATTTCACGCACTGCTGAAGGTATTGAAAAAGGCATCAGCAATATTAATCAACATCGTACAACTCTGAATTCAATGGGTGTTGCTGACGGTGATCGTGCTTTTAACCTCACCTGGCATGATTGGATTAATGTGCAAAACCTGCTCGATGTAAGCGCGATTATAGCCAAGGCCGCGTTATCACGGCAAGACTCCCGCGGCGCACATTTTCGTGAAGATTTTCCCGAGGCAGGCGAATTGGAGTCGAGCACCTACACACGGGTATCAGGTCAAATAGATGAGCTGGCGATTGAATCGATGCCGGTGACATTCGATATGATTAACCCAGGTGAATCGTTGCTGGATGATTCTACTCTTCAAAAGTCCGTGGCCTAAAATAGGGTACAAGTTACACGCAGGAAATAAACTATGATTGAAAATTCGACAATCGAATCGGCGGCTTACGAAATTATGAAAAAAGCGGCTATCGATATCCCCGAGGATTATTTGGAAGGAATAAAAAGTGCCCACGCGCAGGAAAAGAATCAGTTGTCCGCTTATGTTCTCAAATCTATGCTGGAAAACTACGAAGCCGCAACCGAAGATAGGCGACCCATGTGTGCTGACACGGGTTTGCCGCGCTATTACGTCAAAGTCGGCGACAACGCACAATTCAACGGTGGCTTCACCGGTATAGAACGCGCATTGCGAAGCGCAACGGCACGCGCAACTATCGATGTCCCATTGAGACCCAACCGTGTGCATCCTCTGTGGCGCACCGAGCATAATAATAACGTCGGAATCAACGCACCGGAAATCGAATGGACATTTGAACCGGACGCCGACTGGATCGACATAACCACGGTACACAAAGGCGGTTTATTCGGCACCGACTATCGTATGTTGTTTCCCGGCGACGGCATCGACGGCATAAAACGATTTTTTCTGGATACCTTAGTCGCATTCGGCAAACGTGGTTTGTGTTGTCAGCCCGCTATAGTCGGTGTCGGCGTGGGAGGTTCAAAAGATACTTGTATGCAGCTTGGCAAGCAGGCAGCCTGTTTACGTAGCGTGGGCGACCGACATCCCGATTCGAGAATTTCCGAGTTGGAACTAGAGTTTAAAGAAATAGGAAACAATATAGGAATGGGGCCGATGGGATTTGTCGGGTCATCCATGGTAGTCGACTGTCATATCGAAGTCGGATACACCCATACCGGCGGCATGCCGGTGAGTGTTCATACATTTTGTTTATCGTCGCGCCGCTCGACTGCGCGTATCAGCGCCAATGATCACATTCATTTCCGCACCGACCCACAATGGTTTACACCTTATACGCGCAGGGAGACAGTCGAATGGCCGATGCATTGAAAGAATCCCACATAAACTTACCGGCTAGACCACAAGATATCGCCACACTTGAAATTGGTTCGATTGTGTACTTGAGCGGTGTTGTGTACACGGCGCGCGAAGGCGTGTATGACCGCGTGATGAAACAAGGTGATTCATTGCCCATCAATTTATCCGAGGTCAGTAATGTCAACTTTCATTGTTCCCCGGCAGCGGCACGCGGCGATGATGGAAGCTATTCCATTGGTGGTGTTACGGCTACGGCGAGTTTCCGATTTTCCAAATACTTAGCCGAGTGGTTGGATTTAACCGATACTAAAATTGTTATCGGCAAAGGGGGAATACCACGAGACGATTACAAAAACATTTTGGCGCCACGTGGCGCAATCTATCTCACCACCGTGGGTTACGGTACGGGTGCGCTGTTAGGACGCGGCGTAAAAGGGGTTAAAGATGTGTTCTGGCTGGACGATCTGGGCATCGCCCAGGCTATGTGGTTATTTGAAGTCGAAAAATTTGGTCCGTTCATTGTCGACAGTGACCTCGATGGCAATTCCCTGTTCGCCCAACAAGGCGATCTCGTCAACCAAAACATCGAGTCACTCTACGACGGACTCAAACAACCCGCACTTCATCGTTACGGCGAAACGAATGACCGCAAAGATGAGCTGATGTGAAGCAAGCAACTCTCAAGTAATATCATCCGTTCGAATGTAATATGTAATGCGAGATTGCTGATAGATTGGCAATCAGCACGTTATGGGACGCTTAGCAATCCGTTGGGTACTTTAGGAGACCCAAATAAATTGTATTCAAAACTCGGCCGTGCTCCGCGGTCAAAGTAATTTGTCTTGGAATAGTAGGAGTCAGATCTCCATTCGCTTTCTTGATAGCGACAACAATAATTTTTGAGCTTTACTCAGTTTTATCTCAACTGGTTGTAGAAGGTTAATGGCGATTTCATACTGTCCTGAATGAAAGGCATGGGATGCCTTGATTCCTAACTTCTGCAATTCGTCAGCTTCAAATTCCGCTCTACTGTACCTAGTTCGCTCTTCGATAAATATTTTTACACTCGGTAATTTAGAGAATTCCCCCTCCAGGAAATCTTCTGCACAGCGCCTAAGCTCTGAAGCAGACCTCTTCATATGTTCCAGTTGTCCACTCTTTTCTGGAAACCTTGGCTTCAACAACTCAAAACGACGAAGAGCGACTACATAACCTAGATAAAAACGTTCCTTGATCTTTCTGAAACGCCCAATCTTGCCAATATCGACCCCTAATGCAAAGCCGTAGCTTAGTCCCTCGACATACACGAAAACATCTTTCATTTGACAAAAAATTGAGTAGGGATTGTGATACTGAAACGGTGATTCACATTCTCTAAAGCCGAATTCTGCCTCCAAAAGTGCGAATTCTCGCCTGGCTCCATTCTTAAACTTATCTGACTTTGGAACGTGGTACTCAACCATTAGATTTAGTTACCGTAGCCTGGATGAAGCGCAGCGTAATCCCGGAAACCTGAAACAAGCCCGAATTCCATATCAATACGTCTAGGCTACGCAAGCTTATTCATTTACTCTGCGATCATATAGAATTTCTTGAGTGTTTCGGTGATCTCCCAGATGACCTTTGCACCTTTGGCGACAAAGAATGTATCACCTGACGTAAACGTATCGGACTGACCTTCTGCGTTTGTAATTGTTACGGAGCCTGATAACACGGTCATCATTTCGTGTACGGGGTAACTTTCTATCTCTTCTTTGCATGGCGCGCATTCCCATACTCCGGTCAGGATTTTCTCATCGTCGGTTTGGAAAAATGTATGATTGATTTCCGTTTTATCATCCGTTGTAAACGCTTCAGGGTCGGTGAAGTTCGATGATTGCATACCATCGACTGGATCACCATTGGCAAGTAGCCTGTAAAATATATTTTTCATTATCTATTCCTCTAAAGTTTCAGAATGGTGTTTATTAAGTGCAAACCTTACACATCACAGTGATTCAGGCAAAGACCCATCTACCGCTGCTTTAAAGTAATCTCGATGATAACGTGCATAACCTTGTTGTGTTACTGCTAGATGTTGTTTGGTTAACTTGTGAAATACTGGTAATTGATGAAATGGAACTGTGGGTAGTGTGTGGTGTTCTGCGTGATAAGGCATATTCCAGGTAATAAAACGAACGACGCTATTGGTAAACGTCGTGCGGGTATTCTCGAACATATTCGCAACATGCGGGCAACGGGTATGTTCGGTCAATAGGTACATTCGCATAAATGGTTGGCCAAATAATAACGGCACTAACCATACCCAGATCAACACCGTCGATTGCATAGCAACACAGGTCAAAAGTAAAAGTGCATATACAAACAAATAGAATTGTGCCTCACGCTTGACCTGTACCTTACCGCTCGCGGGAACAAAGTCATCGGCGTTTTCGAGAAACGCGTTTTTCATTAAACTACGAAAGCGATAATTCCACTCCGATATACCCGATACGTAAACAATATACTCCAAAGGTATTTTCGGTTTGGATTTGGTTAGTTCAGGGTCATTGTCCGGATCGTGCGTATGCCGATGATGACCGAAGTGAAAGTGACGAAAGTTGGTGGGTGGCAAAATGATGAGGAAACCACATATATTAGCTACGAAACTGTTAAACCATTTCGTCCGAAAGGCGGTCCAATGAATGCATTCATGTATTGTAGTGAAAGTAAAAATTATAAGTATCCCTTGTATCAATAAGGCCACTTGCCATAGTGGCAACTTAATTGCGATGTAAGCACCGACGATTAGAATTGATCCCCAATGACCAGCCAAGTGACGTAGTCCTTTTGCATCTGAACGCGCCAGCAGTCGCTCTTTTTGTTCATCGGTAAGCGAAGCGACAAAGTCTTTGTGGTTAATCGTCATGCGATTAATAACTTGTCCAGCCGCCGTTTCTGTCCACCCACGAAATGGAAACGACCTTTATAACGCTACATACGTTGGTCAAGCTTTGCCCTGGCTTTTCGCCACACGGAATCGTTCGCGACTTTCTTCCGGCCATTGTTCACGCGGTTTGTAGAATTCGTCGAAAGCCGCAATGTCACCAGGCAGTTCCACCCAGGGAAATTTTGTCGATATATAAATATGCACGTCTGGTGAAATGCGTTCCGATTGATCGAGCGTGCCAACACGCACAAAACGGATGCCATCACCCGCACCACTATAGTTGCTCCACAGCGCGACATAGCATTGCGGACAACGCGCGATCTTTTGCCTTTTCCCACTTAGTGACGGGGTATCGATAACCTCCGGCTGACCTTCAAGCAATTCAACACGATCCGATTCAATCATGGCGTTGAGCGCGAACGCGGAACCGGTCTCGCGTTGACACCAAGTACAATGACAACAATGCACAAACATCGGTTTAGAGTTCATAAGATAACGCACGGCGCCGCATGTGCAGCCGCCTTCGAGTATCTCGCTTTCTGCGTTGTCCATACATTCACTCCTCTGACTGCAACCAATAAAGCATTAAAAAACTGAGAGTGTAGTTTAGCCTTTTACGAACCCCGGTTCATTGCAGAACAAAATTAAACAAAACGGGTCTTACATAGAGTAGAAAGACGGATAGCTAGTGAATATTTCAGGAGGCATACGATGCAGGTAATTCAACGATTTTCTTTTCTGATTTTTATAGTAGTTGTATTAGTCAGTTGTCAGAGTTTCTCGCAGCCATCACCTGACTCTTGGCAGTCGCGGCCGATAGTCGGTTCAAAACTGGTGTTACATCAAGATCTTGAAGTGCCGCTGGGTTTAAGCCGCGTTCACTTGCAATTGGGCGAAGTTCGTGCGCGCAAAGACGTTAATGAACTCAAACCATATTGTTATTTCTATTTACGTCGTCCGCGCGAAGAACTGGATAATCCTATTACAATAATCGCGGACGAATTTATCAT
>Ga0224508_10000870_pt1 | contig 27900 bp, 27 predicted proteins | sample SF_Jan12_sed_USG_4_FD_170157 | JGI IMG/M metagenome (GOLD analysis project Ga0224508, IMG submission 170157) | Sediment microbial communities from San Francisco Bay, California, United States - SF_Jan12_sed_USGS_21 | ecosystem: Environmental > Aquatic > Marine > Sediment | place: USA... | reverse complement strand
CGGTCAAGCTGGCGATGCACTCAGGTCCGGACAAGCAGTTCGACGTACTTGCGACTGGCAAGGCAGCCGATCAAGCCGGCAACCTGGCCGGTATTCACCTGTTCAGCTTCGGTGGATTTGTGGATTCTGCAAGATGGCTTGACGACAAAGCCCGCAGCGCGGGTCTCGGGTCATGATTTGTTGATACGCTCGTACTCGTCGTCCGTGACCGTGCAGTAACCGGGCGAGGGATAGGCTTGGAATCCCCGACCGCCATCAATGAATATCGACTGTCCGAAAATGAAATTCGAGTCTTCGCTGGCGAGAAATACGGCAAGACGCCCGCATTCCTGCGGAGTGCCGATACGGCCTATCGGGGTGCGCGACAGGATCGTGTCCATGAGTTGCTTGTCCGAACCGACCCGGCGCATCAAGTCTGTTTCGATTGGCCCCGGTGCGATCGCATTTACCTTGATGTCGTGAGGCGCGAGCGCTACCGCCTGCACCTTCGTCAATTGCTGGATACCGCCTTTGGAAACCGTGTAAACAAACTGCGAATCGAGTGCAAGGTAAGCGTTGACGGATGACATGTTGATGATCACGCCACCGGTTCCCTGCGCAATCATCTGCTGCGCTGCTTTTTGCCCGCCGAAGAACATGCCTCTAAGGTTAACGTTCATTATGCGGTCGTACTGTTCGGGCGAAATGTCGAGGTAGTGGGTCTTGTCGGCGTCGTTGATGCCCGCGTTGGCGACGTAAATATCGAGGCGACCGTAACGATCGACAGTCTGGCTGATGATTTTGTCGAGGTCGTCCAGACTCGAAACGTCGCAGTTCACGAAGAAACCTCCCCCCCCGGCTGCCTCTATCTCTTTAATTGCCGTTTCGCCGTTCCTGTCCGTGGTGCCGCCAAGGACAACCCTGGCTCCCTCGCGCACGTACTCGAGTGCTATACCCAGGCCGATGCCCTTGGTGCCGCCGGCAACAATCGCCACTTTGTTTTCAAGTTTCATGCGCGCTCACCCATCTCCATATGCGTCACGAAATTCCTGCACCTTGTTCCTGCCAGCCGTCAGCAGTGATGCGCCGTCCTGCATGACGACCAGCCATTGGTAGCCCTTCTCCAAACAGCGGTGGGCCTTATCCCAGTCGGTGGCTACCGTGCCGAGGAACTTGCCGGAGGCCAGCACCTTGTCCTCGATAATTTCGATTTGCGCCTGCGCCTCGGGATGCCCCGGGTTGCCGAGGTATCCCATGTTGCTCGCAAGATCCATCGGACCGATAAAAATCCCATCCAGACCGTCGACCTTCAGGAGTTCATCGAGGTTTTCGACAGCCTCCATGGTCTCCACGGCGATCATGACGACGATCTCGTCGTTTGCCGATTGCAGATACGGCAACGTGTTTCCCGTGTAACCTGCAGCACGAGGGCTCCCCGCAACCCCGCGAACGCCCTGAGGCGGATACTTGCACGCCCCAACGGCGGCTTCGGCTTCCTCGCGCGTATTGACGTAGGGTACCAGCACGCCCATGACACCCGTATCCAGGATCCGCTTGATAGCCACCTCGTCGTTCCATGGCGCGCGGGCGAACGGCACAACGTCGGACCCGTTCATGGCCTGCAGTTGTGCCTGCAGATTCGCGAAGTCGCCGGGCGCATGTTCGAGGTCGACGATCAGCCAGTCGAATCCGCAATGACTCATTATTTCGGCCGCGACGGGGCTTAGCGTCTGCAAAAATCCACCAATAGTCTTCTGGCCCTTATTCAGCTTCTTCTTGACGATGTTCTGCATAGGGTAGGTCAACCGGCTTTCGTCTGTTGCGGTGCAAAGTAAGCGGTGCCGCTCTCCACGATTGACTTCAGGGCAGACGGGTTGCTTCCGAACTCGCGGGCCTTCTCGAACAGGGTCACGACGTTTTCCGGGGGAATGTCATGGCCGATGTTGTGACAAGGCGCGAGGATATAGCCGCCGTTGCGGCCGAGGTCGTAGACACGTCGTGCAATTTCTTGCTCGAGTTCCGCTGTGCTGGCGTTGGGCAACATCTGCTGCACGTCGATGGCCCCGTGGAAAGAAAGCCGGTCACCGAATGCTTCCTTGAGGGCAAAAGTGTCTTCGAGGCCGCTGACCGAAGTCTGCACGGGGTTGAGAATATCGACATTCATCTCGAGAAAATCGTCGACCAGTGGTAACACGGCACCATCGGTGTGGAACATGAGCTTTACATCAGCACAGTTCTTGATGTGGTCATGCAATTCCTTCATGCGGGGTTTCAGCAGCTCGCGAAACATCCTGGGTGAAATCAATAGCGACGTCTGCGAACCCAGGTCGTCGGTAACATACGCCAGCTGGACGTATGGACCGAGCTCTTCCATGTAGCGGCTCCACATCTCCTTGAGCGTGTTCAGGATGCGATCCATGAGCGCCTCGGCGAACGGTTTGTCGATCGCCAGGTCCATGAAGAACTGATCGTAGCCGCGCATTTGCAGCGAGTTCATCAGCACGCCGGCCTTGATCGCATCGGCGCCAATTACGTAGTCGGTGTTTTCGTACAGGTGTCTGGCTTTTTCCCGCAGGCCTTTGAATTGCTCCGGGTCGTTCGGGTTCGGCCACTGGAAGTCATCGATGTTGTCGAGCGTTGCCTGGCGCATCGGGGCGCCGTCTACCACGCAATGGTCCCAGTCTTCCGTCGCCTTGTAGGGCACGCCCCACATGTCGATGTATCCGGGGACGTCTTCACGCTCGGTGACCTGCACCCAGTTGGGCACGATCCAGCGAAAGTCGATGTCAAAACGTTGTAGCAGTGATTCGTCGGGCACGACGGTCTGTGCCATGCGGTCCAGGATCAGGTTCTCGTTTACCATGGTGTCGTCGCCCAGGTACTCTTTGAGCCTGATGTAGGCGCGACGGTGGATCGAACCGATGTGTTTGCCCATGTCGAGCAGCAAGCGATCGGGCTGCTCGTGGTTCATCGCAGCATGGAAGCACTCTCTTGGGGTCATCATTTGGTCATTGCCTCACAATAATCAGTAACTAGAAGTTCTGGTCCATTACCACCGGTTCGACGTCGAGCATTTCGCACAGGCACACGAGTTCGCGTACCCAGGAGCCTGCAACACCGGAAATGTGGTTCGAACCGAATTCGTCAACGAAACGGTTGAGGTTCGCATCGACTTGCACGAACGCGGTCGGCAACTGGTGCTTGCCGCGCGCTTTAACGAAAGCGGCCCGGTCATCTGCGCCCAGATTAACGACCGCGCCGGGAATGATGGCCATACGGTACTGACCGGCGACACGATAGAGTCGGGCCAACGTGATCGGGCCGGGAGCTGCTGTGAAGTACGTAATAGCTCCGCCGCCCGGACGTACCGATGGTCGTAACTCGACATGCTTCAAGTTGTCTTTGGCATCGTCGGAACGGCCGGCAAACCAGGAGCACATACCGCCACAGTTCGGCAGGTACAGGATTCCTTTCTCGGTATCCATATGGCTCACGTCGGCGAACAGTGTAGAGCTGCCGCCGGAAACTTCCTTGAGGATTTCCATGCTCAAGGCTCCGTCGCCGTCGGCTTCGCAGGACATCGAGCAGGGTTGCTTGGCGCCCTCGGCATCGTAAGGGCCGGGCATCAATGCCGCCGAAATGCACTGCGGTACGTAGTGATCGGACAACTCGGTCATGCACTTGACCGAAATGAAGTCCAGCCCCTTTTCCTCGTTGATGTCCTTGTTAGCCAGGTAGCATCGCACCTGGAAGCGCAGTTTTTCCTCGGTGAGCTTGTCATCGTCGAACGCGATCGAGGCGAACTGTTCGGACATCCACTCCATGGTTTGATCGACGCGCTCCGAATGAATGAGCTCCGCTCGCCGCACAATCTCCAGCTGATCGATGTGATCGACATCCACCCCGAATTGCGACCGCCATTGCATCGGATCGAAGGTGCCGGTATCGATGCCCAGTGACCGGCCGCCGTACAGGCCCATAACTCGTCCACGCAACCGGGCCTTGGCCGAGGCGGCGCGGAAGTAGGGCAGTAGTTTCTCTTCGAACACGTCAGCGCCGAAATCGTCTCGCACCCTGATGTGATCGACACCAATCTGAGACAGCGTACCGGCCACGCCGAACAGGCCAACCATGCCGTGTGTTGCCGCACTCTTACTCGTCATCGTCACGGTGGGCAAATTGAGGCCTTGCACCGCGCGGACCACGATGTTCGGCGTGGCCCAGCACGGCAGGTGCACGAACAGTGCTTCCACACCGGCCGCTTTCAGCTCTCTTACCTGCTGGTCGACGATCTGCTTCGAGCGTGCGACGTCGTCAAAAGCAATGATCTCGAGCGGCAATGAACTCAGGTACTCGACAGCTTCCTTGTGACGTGGTTTGGTCAGGCCTCCGAAGTATCCCTCCCACATGTAGGCGCGCTCATCGCCAAACGTCATGAGCCCGACTTTGGGATTCAAACCGAACTGTTCACTCATCGGACTTCCCTGCTTCAAGCCGTCTGCGGCTTCGTGCCGACCGGGTACTGCTCCATGATTTCCTGGACCAGCAGACTGACGTGATCGACCAGCCGCGTAACGATGATTTCACCTTTTTCCAGGGTGGCTTTGGTCGGGTCGCCGACGACGCCGTTGGCGCCTTCGAGCATCTCGAGCTTCTCTGGCTTCGCGAAGGTGCCTTCGAAGTGATACATCTGGCCCGGTTTCGGCACCACGCCCGGCGCGATCTTCCACTTAGGGTCGATCAGGCCGGTGCTACTGCCCGGCGCGGCCTTGCTCATGTCGACGAACTGCGGATAGAGATACAGCGCCACAGACGTTTCAGCTTCATCGGCGTGCCACATCGGGTCGTCAAGGATTTCCTGGTTGTCACGCAGGAAGTCGTACCAGTGCAGTGACAGGACGAAGTTGCCTTCGATTCCGAGCTTGTGCACAGCGACAATGGTCGATGACACCTGGCCGTGGGCGGAGAGAATTATAAACTTGTTGAAACCCGCAACGGATGCACCGCGCACGATATCCTCGAGCAAAGCGATGTGCGTTTCAAAGCGCAGCGGAATGGTCCCTTCGACGCCCCAGTGGTGGTATGGGTGAGAGCCGTACATCGGGCACGGCAGCACTGTTGCACCGGACTTCTTCGCAATGAGTTCGGCCATGCCTATCGCATTGAGTGCGTCACTCGCGCACGGGCAGTGCGGGCCGTGTTGCTCGATCGCGCCTATCGGGAGGATCGCCAGGTCACAGACGTTCTTTGCGTAGTTGACGATGTCAGGTGCTGCCACTTCATGAAACCATACCGATGATCTGTCGCCGTTAGACATGTTCGTTCCTCCAGTTCAGGCGGCGGTGCGTTCAAGCGCCGCGTCCAGGTTCAATTCACTTCCAATTGCTGCGAGCTCGTCGTAAAGGGCGGCCGGCATCGGAATGCCATCCCGGCGACGCTCTTGTTCCTTGCGATACTCGATTTCCCCGGGCAGCAACATCTCGCCGTCCGGGTCCCACATGGGCGATTCCTTGATGGTCTTCATGAAGTCGCTCATTCGTTCTTTCATTTGCTCTTTGCTGATGAGCGCCAGCGGCTTCATGACGATCATCAGGTGTGCTGTATTGCTCGGATCATTCGGGTAGCGATACATGCTTTTCAGTTGATGCTGAAAACTACCGCCAGTAATGACGCCGCACAGAATGTCGACGAGGAGCGACAGTCCGAATCCCTTGTGCCCGCCAAGCGGCAACAGGAATCCGTTGAAACCTGTTTGTGGATCGGTCGTCGGTCGGCCATCACTGTCGGTGGCCCATCCCAATGGAATTTGTTCGCCGTTCTTGGCCGCCACAAGCAATTTTCCGCCGGCGACGGCTGATAGCGAGATATCGAGAACGAACGGGAAGTCGCCAAACGTCGGGATCGCAACCGCGATCGGGTTATTGCCTGTAATCGGGCGGCTGCCGCCCGTCATGACCATGTTGGGTGCGACATTGGACATGGCTATGCCGATCATGTCGTGGTCAAGCGCCATGCGGGCATACAGGGAGGTGGCGCCGCAGTGGTTACTGTTGATGATGCCAACGGCGGCGATGTTCCGTTGTGCGGCGAGTTCGATGGCGCGAGCCATCGCTGCCTTTCCCGCGACATAGCCCGATCCGTTGTCGGCGTCGAGCACCTCAAGGGCTGCGTCCGACCTGAGTGTCTTGATTTCCGGCGTGCCATTCATGCCACCCGAGCGAATGCGATCAAGGTACTTCTTTACCCGCAACACGCCGTGTGAATCGATGCCCCACAGGTTGGTCTGCACGAGGCACTGCGCCATGTCCCTGGCACCCGAATCGTCGCAGCCTGCGCTCCTGAAAGCCTGGGTAACGAAGCTTTCCAATGATGCGGCGGAAACGTTGAAGATCTCGTCAGCCATGGTTGTCACCAAGATCGAACGGTGCGTGACCCGGTACTTTCATGCCGAGTCGATAGATGGAGTGCCTCGCGGTAATGTAGAGGTCAGTCAGGTCGTCGCCGCCCCACGTGAAATTGGCGGCAACTTCGGGCGTCGCGATGATGCCGATCCTGTTGCCTTCGCGGTCAAACACATGAATGCCTCCCGAGCCGCAGCAATAGAGATTGCCGGCGCTATCGATTTTCATGCCATCGGCAACGCCCGGCTCACTGCCGCCCGTCTCGGCAAACAGGCGGCCGTGATTGATGCTGCCGTCGTCGAGTACTTCGAATACACGGATGTGCTGTCGGTCGGTGTCGTTTACGAACAGCAGCAATTCGTCGCTGGAGAAGCACAAGCCATTGGGTTTCGAGAAGTCATCGATCAGCAAGCTGATTTCCAAGGATTCAGGGTCAAACCGATAGACGCCCTGGAACTCGAGTTCCGGCGAGCGCGCAACGCCGTATGTCTCACTGCGGCCGGAGTTCGGGTCGGTAAAGTAGATGCTGCCATCGCGTCTGACGACGATGTCGTTCGGACTGTTGAGCTCGCAACCCTGATAATGCGATACAAGCACCTCGTAATTGCCATCAGCATCGCAGCGGCTAACGCGACTCGTAGCGTGCTCGCAGGTCAAGAGCCGGCCTTCGTTGTCGCAGGTATTGCCGTTGGCCATGTGGCTGGGCTTGCGAAGCACCTGCAGTTCATTGCCGGGCCGCCAGCGGTACATCGTGTCGCCAATGATGTCGCTGAAAATCAATTCCTGCTTTCCGGGGTACCACACAGGCCCTTCGACGAACTCGAAACCCGACAGGATTTGCTCGGCTTGTGCGCCGCGCTCGACGATGCCGTCAAGTCCGCTGACGGAACCTTTGGCAATCACCGTGGCGGGCGTATTCATCTCTGCAGTCCCACATCTCAGGCCGGAACGGCTTCGAGACCGAGGCTTTCGCGCACTGCCCTGACGGCGTCCGACGCGTCGACGCCGTAACCATCGGCACCGATGTCGTCGGCGAATTCCTGTGTAATCACAGCACCTCCGACGACGACCTTGACGTCGGCGCGATCCCTGAAATGCTCGACGACGGGGCGCATCTCGTTGCGCGTGGTGCTCAACAGAGCACTCAGGCAAAGGACCTGAGCCCCGTTCGCAACGGCCTCTTCAAACTTCTCGATGCGGCAGTCGACACCCAGATCGTCCACTTCGAATCCTGAGCCCTTGAGCATCATGACGACCAGGTTCTTGCCGATGTCGTGCAGGTCGCCTTTGACGGAGCCGATCGCGACGTGTGCAACGGGTTCATGGCCGGACTTCACAAGCAAAGGCTCGATGATGTCGACGCCGGCCTGCATGGCGCGTGCCGAGACCAACATTTCCGGCACGAAAACCTCGCCACGGGAGAATTGGTCGCCGACTTCGCGCAGCGCTGGGATCATGGTGACGTTGAGCAAATCGCCTACGTCCTCGCCGTTGTCTACGACCTTTTGCACGATTTCGACCACGCGGTCGCGTTCACCGAATACAATAGCGTCGTAAAGTTCGTCGTTGATACTCATGGCTCAATCACCTGAAAGTGCTCAATAATTATAAGTTAAGTGAAGTCGAAGTCAAAATAAGGAAATTAATAAAAACAATGGGTTATAACTTCGGAAACTACGTATACGCACGCTATTTGGCGCAAAAAATTGCATTCGAAGTACAAACGATGGGAAAATGGTATTCTCCATGGGACGGGAGTGGCTGATGGCACGCAAGATTCTTCTCATTGCCTGCGGGGCGCTCGCCCACGAGTTGGCGGCGATCGTACGGCTCAATCGGTGGACACAGGTGAGGGTTCGTTGCCTGCCGCCCGATCTGCACAACCGACCCGAACAGATTCCGCAAGCCGTACGCGGACAAATCGAAAAAAGCGCCGGGCACTACGACAGGATCTTTGTTGCGTACGGCGATTGCGGTACTGGCGGGAAGCTGGACGAGGTTCTCGAGGAATTCGGCATAGACAGATTGCCGGGCGCTCACTGCTATGAGTTCTACGCAAGCACCGAGGAATTCGCCAGGATTGCAGAGGAAGATGCGGGGACGTTCTACCTGACGAATTTCCTCGCGCGGCATTTTGAACGGCTGGTACGCAGGGGACTGGGCCTTGACGAGCGTCCTGAGCTAAAGGACCTTTACTTTGGCAATTACCGACGTCTCGTCTACCTGGCACAAAATGACGATGCCGCATTGGAGGCGCTCGCCCGACGTCACGCTGACTATCTGGGTCTCGATTATCATTATCATTTCACGGGCTCCGCGCACGTAGAGGCCTGTTTGAATGAACAGGTCGTGCGTTGGCAACAGCGGGCGGCACATGGGGAGCAGGTCACATGACAGAAACGCTTGTTAGCTCCGCGACACGCGAAGTTGTTATCGGTTTCGAACAGCCTTTCGTCGTTATCGGTGAGCGCATCAACCCGACGGGACGAAAACTGCTCGCCGAGGAGATGAAGAATGGCGACTACAGTCGTGTAGAGGCCGATGCACTTGCACAGGTAGCAGCCGGTGCGCGAATACTCGACGTGAATGCGGGCATCGCCATGGCCGACGAGCCGAAAATACTCGCCGAATGCGTGCGCCTGGTGCAGTCGGTAACCGACGTGCCGCTGTGCATCGATTCCTCGATCGTCGAGGCGCTCGAGACAGGCCTCGAGGCCTACGACGGTCGCGCGCTTTTGAACTCCGTTACAGGAGAGGAGGAACGCCTGGAACGCATTTTGCCGCTCGTCAAGAAATACGAGTGCGCCGTCGTAGCAATCTCCAATGACGATTCCGGTATTTCCGAAGATATTGACGTGCGCTTCGCCGTCGCGAAGAAGATCGTGGAGCGCGCGGCCGACTACAGCATAACGGCTGATCGAATCGTCGTCGATCCCCTTGTAATGCCGGTCGGCGCTGTGAACTCAGCGGGCAGGCAGGTTATGGATCTCGTAACGCGCCTGCGCGACGAGCTCAAGGTAAACACGACTTGTGGCGCGTCTAACTTAAGCTTCGGCTTGCCAAATAGAACGGGGCTGAACGCCGCATTCATTGGCATGGCGATTGCGAGCGGCATGACGTCCGCTATCACCAACCCGCTGCATGCGGACCTGATGCAGGCGATTCGCGGTGCAAATGTTGTCATGGGCCACGACCCCGAATGCATGGCATGGATAAGCGCCAACCGGCCAGCTGCGGCGGAAGGCCAACGGCGCCGCCGCCGGGCAGGGCAGGGATAACGCGGACACTCAAAATGACCACTGCCACGAAGCAAGATGCTCTTGTAGTGTTTTCGCCTTCGGGCAAACGTGGTCGTTTCTCGATCGGGACGCCGGTGTTGCAGGCGGCGCGCAGCCTCGGCGTGGATATCGATTCCGTATGTGGTGGTCGCGCGATGTGCGGGCGTTGCCAGGTCGACGTAACCGAGGGAGAGCTCTCGAAACACGGTATCGTGTCGCGTGCAGAAAACCTGTCGACGCCAGGACAGGACGAGAGACGCTTCCTGGCCAGCCACGGCGGCGACGGCGTTCGACGACTCAGCTGCCACGCGAGAATCGAGGGCGACATTGCGATCGACGTACCGGCAAGCAGCCAGGTGCACCGGCAGGTCATCCGAAAACCCTGTGAAGCCCACGACATTGACGTTAACCCGGTCGTACAGCCGTGCTTCGTCGAAATAACGCCGCCCGATATCCGTCTGCCGGAAGGCGACCTGCAACGTGTGCTTGCGGCTTTGAGTCGCGAGTGGCAACTCGACGGGCTGAGCTGCAGCTTGCCGGCAGTGCAGCAGCTGCAGGAAGCGTTACGGGAAGGTGACTGGCAAATAACCGTCGCCGTTCGCAATAACAGCGAGATCATCGCTGTCTGGCCTGGACTCAAGGAGCGCTTCTACGGTGTGGCTATCGACGTCGGCTCGACCACTGTCGCAGCGCAATTGTGTGACCTGCGAAATGGCGACGTGCTGGCCAGCGCTGGCAAGATGAATCCGCAAATTCGCTTTGGCGAAGACCTGATGAGCCGCGTGTCGTACATCCTGTCGAATCCGGGTTCAGAGCGGCAGCTAAGCGACGTTATTCGCCGTACCGCGAACGAGTTGATCGCTCAAGTCGCTGCAGATGCCAATATCGAAATCAATGACATCGTCGAGGTCACCGTTGTCGGCAACCCGATCATGCAGCATCTGTTCCTCGGCATCAGCCCGATCGAACTGGGAAGAGCGCCGTTCAAGCTCGCGAACGACGAGAGCGTCGACGTTCGCGCGAGCGAGCTCGACATCGGTATCAACCCGGGCGGCTACGCTTATGTTCTGCCGTGTATTGCCGGGCACGTTGGCGCGGATACGGCTGGCGTTATGCTGGCGGAAACGCCCTTCGAACGCGATGACATGTCACTGATAATCGACGTCGGGACGAATGCCGAGATACTGGTCGGCAACCGCGAGCGACTGCTGGCGGCATCGAGCCCGACTGGCCCGGCGTTTGAAGGTGCGCAGATCTCCTGCGGTCAGCGAGCCGCTCCTGGCGCGATAGAACGAGTGCGTGTCGATCGCCGGACTCTGGAACCACGATTCAAGGTGATTGGTTGCGAACTTTGGTCCGACGAGGCCGGCTTCGCCGACGCAGTACCAGGTGGCGGCATAAGCGGTATCTGCGGTTCGGGCATTATCGAGGCGATCGCGGAGATGTACTCGGCCGGCATCGTATTGCCCAATGGCCGTATCGACGGAAAGCGGGCAGAGCGCTCTACAAGAATCGTCCAAGATGGCGCCGTGCACGAGTATGTTCTGTTCGATGGCGATCGGCGTATTTCGATCAAGCAGCGCGATGTACGGGCGATTCAACTGGCGAAGGCGGCGCTTTGTGCGGGCGTGGAGCTTTTAATGAAAGAGCGCGGCGTTAATCGGGTCGACCGTGTTCGTTTCGCAGGCGCCTTCGGTGCGCAGATCGATGCCCGTTATGCACTGGTGCTGGGTATGGTTCCGCAGTGCGACCCGGGCGTTGTGTCATCCGCCGGCAACGCCGCAGGGACAGGTGCTCGTATCGCGCTGCTTGATCGCAAGGCGAGGCCATTGATCGAAGCGCAGGTTCGCAACGTGGAGAAAATAGAGACAGCCACCCGGCCGGATTTCCAGGATCTGTATGTGGCGGCGATGGCGATACCTGATCAAGAATCGCTGATAGAATCTGACAAGGTGGCTAAATGTCGGTAAACAACCTTGACCATATAAACCTTCGGGCATCGCCCGATTTGCTGGACCAGTTGCGTGATTTCTATCGTGATGTGGTTGGGCTCACGCTCGGCTATCGTCCTCCGTTCAAGGAGTACGGATACTGGTTGTACGCGGGCGACAAAGCGGTTGTTCATCTAAGTGAATGCGAAGGAGATGAGATTCGCCCATCGGGCGCTGCGACTACTTTCGGTCATACAGCATTTGCCTGCGTTGACAGACGAGCCGTCGAAGCCCGCCTCTCGGAGCTGGGCATCGACTACAGGGTAGCGCGAGTTCCGGAATCGGGTCAGGTGCAGCTGTTCCTGGAAGACCCGGCGGGCAATGGCGTTGAGCTGAGCTTTGACAACGAAGCCAGCTAGCCGTCATTGAATGTGTTGCATTCGAAGTCAGTTCCAATACTATTGCGCGACGCCTTCGTATTAAACGGGTCCAATCCCAATGAGTACCGACTTGCTGCAAGCCGCAAAGAACACGGTTCGTACATTTCACCAGGCCTTTGATTCAAGCAGTGATGAGGACCTCGGCCGGGTTCTCGCTGCGCATACCTGTGATGATTATCTGTGGCGTGGCATGCACCCGTTCTACGAACAAAATGGGGCAAAAGCCGTGGCCGAGGTCTTCTGGTTGCCGCTGCGCAGGTCCCTGACTTCAATGCAACGCCGGGAAGACGTCTTCATGGCCGGGCGAAACGACGTCGACGGCGGTAAGACGATCTGGGTCGCCAGCATGGGTCACATGATGGGCTTGTTCGATCATGACTGGCTGGGAATTCCGGCCACCCACAAGATGGCGTTCCTGCGTTACGCGGAGTTTCATCGTGTCGACAACGACAAGATCGTCGAGTCGGCATTCTTCTGCGATGTCATCAGCGTCATGGAACAAGCGGGACACTATCCTTTGCCACCGCAGACCGGCGCTGCGTTCCTGCACCCGGGGCCGCGCACGCACGACGGCATCCTGCTCGAGCCGCAATCCGCTGTAGAAAGCGAGCAAACGATGGCGCTCGTCAACCGGATGATTGCCGATCTGAGCGCGCTCAACGTGAGCGACGCATATTATTGCCCACCGGAATTACTCGCCGAAACATGGCACGAGGACATGATCTGGTACGGGCCCGCGGGAATTGGCGCAACGTATACGATTTCGCGTTACCAGGAACAGCATCAATACCCTTTCCGGCGGCACATCAAAGACAAGGTATTTAACGGCCACGTCGCGCGCTTCGCCGAGGGCAATTACGCAGGCTTCTTCGGCTGGGCCAACCTGACGAATACCCCAACTGGCGGTTTTCTCGGCCTGCCGGGCAACGAGGTTCGCGCCGATATGCGCGTGGTCGACATCTACCGCCGCGAGGGCGACAAGCTGGCGGAAAACTGGGTCTTCATCGATTTGTTGCATTACCTCAATATGCAGGGTCTCGATGTGCTGGGTCGCTTGAAGGAACTGCGCGGAACGAGCTGATTCCTTCAGGTTCGCGTCGTCAGGGACGAGGCCTTTGTTGTGCCAGGCGCTCGAACAGATCGATGCCGAACTGGCGAAACAGGTGAATTATGTCCACGAAAACCCAGTTCTCGATGTACCTGTCGTTCTCGAGCTTCCAGAAATCCAGCCCGTTGAATTCGACCGGCCTGTTCGTCGCCTTGGCGTCGAGGTAGTCTCCCGTGTGTGTTGCTGTTACACCGGCCCAACCCGGCCCGCCGCTGTAGCTGCCTTCCGCAATCAGCGCATCGAGGTCCTGAACTTGTCGGTCCGGGTAGGCACGCAACCAGTGTCTTTGATGATTGTCCTCGAATTCCTGCAAACTGCGGCACGCGCCGATGCCGCCCGGGCCGTACCATTGCACGTCGCGATGAAAGAAATCGGCGATCCCCATGCTCTTGAGCGCCGACTGATTGTAGCTATTCAGTGCATCGAAAATAAATCGGCGGATGTGCTTGAGCGTGTGCGCCGAAGTCTGCTCATCCTGTGCCTCGAGAAGTATGCCGTTCCTGGTACGCGGCGGCGGATACACACCGTCGACACCGCGGCTTGGCGGTAATACCTGGAAACCCGCCTGTTGCATGAGATCAATGAAGTCCAGCAAAACATAGGATTCGACTATTTTGTCCTGCTCGATTCGACAGAACTCGCCCCACCGAATATTGACCGCTTCATTGCTTGCCGGAATGGTCAAATAGTCGTTTGCAAAAGTGGCCTTGAAAACGCCCGTCCCGCCGACCCACATACGACCATCGTTGCTGCCATCGGCGCGGCCGTTCGATCGACCACCGAAAAAAATGTGAGTTTGACGTTGCAGATCCGGAAACGAATGCAGGAGCGGCTGCCAATAGTCGGCAATGAAAGCGTCGACACCGTGCAAATGATTAATCGGGTCTGGTCCGTGCCAGGCATTGTCTTCCGACATGCATTGGCGAACGGCGGCCTCTATCGGTCGGTCATCGGGGGTTTGCAGCGATTGCCAGAATTCCCAGACCAGTTGCTTGTTTTGCTGGTTCTGCTCGCTGGTCACGGCAGTCGTTTCTCGCTACTCGCCATTCCGAACAGGCATACGCTCCGAATCGAATTTTTCCCAGCCATGCCCATCGAATGGATCAACGCCTAACTGCTGCATGACGTACGGGAAATCGACCATTACCCAGTTATCGACGATCTTGCCGTCGACGACTTTCCAAAAATCCATGTAGCGAATCTCGACGCGTTTTCCGGTCGGCTCGATACCCATAAACGGACCGCTGTGTACCGCTTCCTGGCGCCCAAACGCTGCGCACCACTCGCCTTGTGCCACGCGCGCTTCATCAAAGCAGACCTTGTCCGAAAACGCCGCCTGAAACGGTTCTTGCCAGTTGTCCTGGAATTCTTTTAGCCCCTTCTTGAATCCGCAACCGGCATTACCCATCCAGCGGAACGACTCACCAAAGAACCGGCCCATATCGTCGATGTCATGATCGTTCAGACCGTCGACCATGGCGTCGATTGTCGTGAGCGTTTCCTCGGTTTTCTCCAGGCGGTTTTCCCTGGTCAGTGGCGACTGCTCGGGTCGGGAACCTTTCATGTTGCGTGTCTCGCTGGCAAAGAACTTATTTCCAGCCGTCTCGTGCAAGATCGTCCATGATCAAATAATCAGGCTGCTTTCGATTTATACCGCGCGACACGTATGTCTGCCTGCGCCTGGTGCCCCGCGAATCCCTCGAGCGCACACAATCGCGAACAGTACTCGCCAATGGTCGCGGTCGCTTCGGGCGCCACACGCTGGTAGGTGCAGGTCTTGATGAACTTGCCGACCCAAAGGCCTCCTGTATATCGCGCCGCGAGTTTTGTTGGCAGCGTGTGATTGGTACCGATTACTTTGTCGCCGTAGGCGACGTTGGTTTCGGGCCCCAGGAACAATGCGCCGTAGTTCGTCATGTTGTTCAGGAAGTAGTCGTCGTCGCTGGTCATCACCTGCACGTGTTCGCTGGCGATGCGGTCGGCTTCGGCGAGCATTTCTTCCATGGTGTCGCAGAGAATAATTTGCCCGTAATCGCGCCACGCCTGGCCCGCAATATCGGCAGTTGCCAGCGTCTTGAGTTGACGCTCGATTTCTTTCTGCGTATCCGCGACGAGTTTTTCCGAGGTCGTGAGCAGGATCGCTGGCGAGTTTGTGCCATGCTCGGCCTGGCCGAGCAGGTCGGTGGCAGCCATTTCACCGTCGATGGTGTCGTCGGCAATCACGAGTGTCTCAGTAGGACCCGCGAACAGGTCGATACCGACGCGGCCGTACAACTGGCGCTTGGCTTCGGCGACAAAAGCATTACCCGGGCCGACCAGCATGTCGACAGGCGCGATGGTCTCGGTACCGAGAGCCATTGCGCCGACAGCCTGGATGCCGCCCATGCAGTAAATTTCGTCGGCGCCGGCCAGGTGCATGGCCGTAACGATCGCATCGTTCGGGCCACCGTCGAAAGGCGGGGCGCAGGCGATGACGCGCTTCACACCGGCAACCTTGGCCGTCAGGACACTCATGTGCGCACTGGCAACCATCGGGTATTTGCCACCCGGGATGTAGCAGCCCACGCTGTTGACCGGGATATTCTTGTGCCCCAGCGTCACGCCCGGGAATGTCTCTTCTTCGACGTCATGCAACGAAGCCAGTTGAATCTCGGCGAATTTGCGAATCTGTGCCTGGGCAAACTTGATGTCATCGATGGTCTGTTCGGGCAGGCGTGACATTGCTGCCCGGATCGCGTCATCGCTCAAACGAAATGATTCGGGCGACCACTTGTCGAACCTCTCGGACAATTCACGAACGGCCGAATCGCCGCGCGTCTCGATGTCCTTGAGCGTTGCTTCTACAGTAGATTTTACTTTGGCGTCAAAATCGGCAGCGGCTTCTTCGCTGATGCCGGGCTTTATAATCTTGATCACGGTAATTACCTCAATAAATCGATGTTGTCTTAGTCGATCACATGCGGCGGCTTTGGATGGTCGCCACCGCGCACGACATAGGCTTCGGCGATGGCGTTGCCGTAATTAGCAAATGAGCGTGGCATGTCAACTGGAATCGTGAATACATCGCCGGCTCGAACTTGTACATCGCCGTCTGCAAGGTGCACTGTCAACTCGCCGTCCTGCATCAGGATGACTTCTTCTTCGAGGCGCACATGTTGCCGGGTCGACGCCCCGGGATCGACGGCAATGTGGCGCAGGTGAAAACCATGCGGCCATGCCATCTTGCCGGCACCCAGGTGCTCGTCCGGTGATGCTGCACCAATAATCGGGTATTCCTCGAGCCCCGGCAGGATCATCTCTCTCTCGTCTACGGGTTTCAGTTCTGATTGCTGCACGACGCAGTCAGCCATCTCGTCCGCCGACAACCGTCGCAACCGGGCCACGTCTTCGGACGTCGTGGCCGCCATTGCCTTCTTGCCTTCGGGGACGGTTTCTCCTTTCGTGGTATCGACCAGGCTGCCATCGTCGACGAGAATAAGCCCGTATTCCCTGGCCGAGTCGAAAACGTATGGGGCCCAGGTCACGTTGCCAGGGTCATCGCCACCCAGCACGGCAAACATGTAGCCGATATCTTTGCCCACGTTCTTGAAGCCACGGAAGACGTGGATCGGGATCGAGATCGTGTCACCGGGACCGAGTACTACCTCGCCGTCCTCGCATTCGGGCCCCAGGTAAAATGCCCAGGTTCCCTTGTGGATGACGAATACTTCGGCAGTATCGTGGCTGTGCTGGGAATTGATGCATCCCGGTGGCTGGCGAGCTCCGCCGATATTGAAGCCATGCGGGATTCTTATATGAACATGCTGGTCCGGATTCTCGGCGACCCCCGGTCCGATGATCGTGAAATTTTCCTTTTCCTGGCGACCCGGCGTGCGCGTGTCAATGAACGCTGTCGTGCACGGCTGCAGGGCCTCGTAGCGCACGAGGCGTTCTGCGAGCAGTTCGGTAAATCGGTTATTAGAGAGCGCGGCCTGATCCATCTGATGTTGATCCTTGATCGTGCATTTGCGGCAATAGGCTGCGCCCAAATGTACTTCGAATGCAAATCGAATTCAATACCATCCGCCTTTCTCGCAGCGTTTTTCGCTAGTTGCCTTATGAATCTATATGAAAAAGGCCTGCATTCGAAGTACAATCTGCGACGAATAGCCTCCAAAAGCAACCGGAAAATTCTGCAATGACAGCCACACGCAAGGGCGCCTACGACGCCGACGATAATCTCATCGACTACATTCTCGGAATCACTTTCGAGATCTGGGAGGAACGCGGCGTTGAACTGATCGACCAGTACTATGGGCCAGAGACCGTGGTCTACAGCCTTGATGGCATCACGCGCGGTTCGAAGGCGATGATTGACGGAACCAATGCGATGCTGGCCGCATTTCCCGATCGGCTTCTGCTTGGCGACGACGTCATCGGAAAAGGCGACAGCCACTCCGGGTACTCCTCGCATCGGGTCCTTAGTCCCATGACGAATGGCGGAGATTCCATGTTCGGCCCCGCTACCGGAAAAGTCGTCAGGATCATGAACATGGCGGACTGCGTGGTGGAGGAGGGCATTATTACCCGGGAATGGCTCGCGCGTGACAACCTGGCGCTCGTGCGGCAACTCGGATTCGACGTAATCGACAGCGCGAAGTTGTTGAAAGAGCGGCAGACGACCGAATTGACGCAGTGGTTCGGCCAGGAGAGGCAGCGCCTCGAAAACTTGACGCCGACGTCGTCGACAGGAGCGCTGGCCGACGCAAACTCCGACATTGAAGCATTTTCAAAGCAGCTCACCGAGGCGCTGTGGCTGTCGGGGGACGGTTCCGTGCTCGATTCCGCCTATGCGCCGTATGCCGTGTTGCATCGCTCACCCATCCAAATCGTATCCGGGCGGCCTGCGATCGTCGATTACTACGCCTATCTGCGACGGGTCTTCACGTTTAGTGCGGTTAGCGTGGATCATGTCGCGGTCCAGCCGGCGGGGGACAAGGCGTTGAACGTGGCAACTCGATGGGCGGTCTGCGGTTCGCACTCCGGGACGTTCCTCGGCGCCGCCGCGACTCACAAGCCGGTGTACATCATGGGTGTTTCTCACCGTCGTGTCGTGGACGGACGGATCGCTGTCGAGTGGACCGTGTTCGACAGCCTCGGCGTGCTCGGCCAAGTGTTGTAAGCATGGCGGGCAAGCGCCGCATCGTCGATGCACACCATCATCTTTGGGACTTAAGTGCCTGTCATTATCCCTGGCTAATGGCGCGTGGCGTTACTCGTTTCTTTGGCGACCCGACGCCAATTCAGCAAGACTATGTGGTCGCCGATCTTCGCGAAGATGCCAGCGACTATGACCTGGCAGCGTCGGTGCACGTGCAAGTCGGCGTTGCGCCTGGTGACGAACTACAAGAAACAGCCTGGCTGCAACAGACAGGCGATTCCGATGGACTGCCGAGCGCAATCGTCGCGTTTTGCGAACTGGATAGCGCGGAGGCACCGGATGTTCTCAAGGCACATCTCGCCCACCCGCGTCTCAGGGGCGTGCGCCAGATCGTCGGTCGCTCGGATGAAGAAGATGCAGTAACCGGCAGCGGCACGCTGATTGACAGGCCGCTTTGGCGTGAGAATCTCGGCTTGCTCGGTGAGCTTGGGCTTTCTTTTGATCTGCAACTTACGCCAGCACAGGTGCCGCGCATCGCCGAAGTGCTGGCAGACACACCTGATACAGACATCGCACTGTGCCATTGCGGATCGCCGTGGGATCAATCCAGGGCTGGCATCGAATCCTGGCGTGGCGGACTTCGTCTCCTGGCTTCTCTGCCCAATGTGTATTGCAAGATCTCCGGCCTCGGTATGTTCGACCACGATTGGACGGTCGATTCGATTCGTCCGATCGTCGAGTCATGTATTGAGCTCTTCGGCGTCGAGCGCGCAATGTTCGGATCGAACTTTCCGGTCGACAAGCTGCACGCAAGTTACAGCCGGGTATGGAGTGCCTACGAAGAGATCTCGGCGGCTCTCAGCGTGCAGGATCAGGAATCGTTGTTCGGCGGTACGGCTCGTCGCTTCTACCGTCTTTAAAGGCCGCGGACTTTGTCAGCCAGCGCGTTAGCCCCTGCCAGTATCATCGACTGATCCGAACTCAGCAAGAACAGGCTGGCGCCCGCATCCCGCCAGTCGGGGATCTCGTCCAGATTGGGCGTGAACATCCCAACCGCAGTGCCTTCACTTTGCCCGGCCGCGCAGATGTCCCGAACGGTCGCAACCACTTCCTTGTCCGAAGCACTCTTCTGCATCGCGACGGCCAGGTCGATGCGTCCGACAAACAAAGCGTCCACACCTTCAACTGCAGCGATCTGAGCGACGTGTTCCAAAGCCGCAATATCCTCAATTTGCACGATGACTGTGGTCTGCTCACGACTGTCGTCTATGTGATCGGCCATGGACTTGGTGGTGTATTCGGCCGCACGAGTTGATCCGGCGTAGCCTCGGCCGTCAACGCCGAAGTGAGCGACTTTAACGATCGCTTCTGCCTGCTCGGCACTCGTGACGTGCGGAACGAGAATGCCGGTGGCACCGCTGTCGAGCGCATTGCGAATTTCTGTGGGTGAATCGTTGGCGATGCGTACGAGGCACGGGCGATCTGCCGCGCGAAACGCGCTGACGCAGAGATCAACTTCAAGCCTGCCGAACGGTGCATGCTCCGTATCGATGCAAAACACGTCGAGTTCAGAGAGGCTGAGTACTTCGGCGGTGATCGGCGACGGAGTCTTGATGAAGGTACCGACGAGGGATTCCCGGTTGACGAGTCGTCGTCTAAATTTGCTGCAATTGTCGCCCATAGATTCAGCTCCAGAGTATCCGGCTCGCGATTGCGGCGCCGTCGGCCATGCTCTTCAGTTTGGCGTACACGATGTCTTCGTCAACGGCGCCGAAGCCTGCAAAGGTCGAGAACCCGCAGTCGCTGCCGGCGATCACGCGTTCGCGGCCGACGATTTCGGCGAAGCGGCAGATTCTTTCGGCGACGAGCTTCGGGTGTTCGACGAAATTTGTCGTCGAGTCGATGACGCCCGGCACGAGAATCAGGTCGTCCGGCAGGTCGGCATCCTTGAACGTCTCCCACTCGTGCGCATGGCGTGGATTAGACGATTCGAACAGCAGCGCGCCGACATTGGCCCGCAGCGCGATCGGCAGGACCAGTTCCATCGGCGCATCGTGATGATGCGGCCCCTCGTAGTTGCCCCAGCACACGTGCAGTCTGACACGATCTTTCGGTATACCGTCGAGCGCGTGGTTGAGCGCGTCGACGTGCAGTGACGCGAGCGCCTGGTACTCCGCGTCACTCTTGTCCTTGAACATCATGTGGCGGCCGAGCCCAAGATCCGGCGAATCGAGTTGCAGCACGATGCCGGCATCGGTGATAGCGCGGTATTCGTGCGCCATCGCGTCTGCCAGCGCCCGCAGGTAAGCCTCATGCGTCGGGTAGTGTTGGTTCGGCTGGAACAGGGCGATGACGCCCGGCGACGCGGCATTCATGAAACCGTCAGTCGGCCCGTGTCTGTCGACCGCTTTTTTGAAGTTGTCGATGTCGACCTGTGCCGGTCCCATGTCCTTGACCGCAATGTCCCCAACACAGCACGGGCGTTGATAGGTTGGCGTACCACCCGAACTCGCCTGGCGTTTGAGAAAACCAGGGAATTCTTCGAGATCGCTGGGCGGCTCGCGTTCGCTGTCGCCTTCGAAGCCGGTGATTCGATCCTTGATGTAGGTCGCGTAACTGATCTTGCTCATTTCGCCATCGCTCACGACGTCGACGCCGTGTGCTACTTGCCTGGCGACGACCTCGTCGACAGCGTCGCGGATGATCGCGTCGGCGTCTGCTGGTTCCTCGCCCTTTTCCTGCGCGAATACAACGTCCGTCACCGCTTTGGATCGCGGCAGGCTGCCGACGTGCGTGGTGAGAATTCTGTCTTTACTGATCTGCATGGCTGCCTCCGTGTCGCAGCAGTCGTTGAAGTTCCTGGTTGACGATGTCCGGTTGCTCCATCGTGGCGAGGTGCCCGCTGTTCTCGATGACGACGAGGTGCGCGCCCGGAATCCTCTGGGCGATGAGTTGGTGATAGGCGGGCGGACAGATATGGTCCTCGGCGCCGCAGATGACCGTGGTCGGGCAGTCGATCGTATCGAGCGTCGCAACGCTGTCCGCTCGGTCCTTCAGCGCCAGGGACTGTCGCTCGAACACGTCCTCGCCTGCGTCGAGCGCCATCGCAAGGATCTCGTCGAGGAGTTCCTGGTCATCGCGGTTCGCCTTTGCGAGGTAGGCAGGCTTCAGAGATTCGGTCGCGAGCTTCTTGAGCTGGCCGGACAGCACTTGCCGTACCTGGTCCATGCGCATTGTGCGCTTGTCTGGCGTGTCCGCATGGGGATTCGTGTCCAGCAGCGCCAGGTGCGTGATGCGCTGCGGGGCCTGGCGCCAGAGTTCGAATGCGACGATACCGCCCATCGACAGTCCGGCGGCCGCGAACGAGTCGGGCGCCGTGTCCAGAATGGCTGCCGACATGTCCGGGATGTTGTCATGAGACTGCAGGTCGGCAACAAGGCAATTGACGTCCAGCGCCTCGATCTGGCGTCTCCACATGCGCTCGTCGCACATCATGCCCGGCAGCAAAAGCAGGTTTTCGGCAGGCACGAGGTCCGTTGCTCAGGCGGATTCGTCGGGCAGCTTGGCCGACCCGCCGCGAATGCGGTCGCCAGAAAACACGCGTTTTTCCGGTGTCAGACCCGGGTTTTCGATTCGATCGATCAGCATCGAGACGGCCGCCTCGCTCATCCGGCCAACGGGTTGGCGCACGGTACTCAAATCGTAGGCCGCGAAGCGCGCAGGGCCGACGCCGTCGAAGCCGACCACGGAAATATCTTCGGGGACTCGCAATCCGGATGTCTCGCGTGCCTCGTCGATACAGCCGATTGCCATGACGTCATTGGCCGCGATAACGGCGTCGGGTGGCGTGTCCCGGCCGCGCAATATCTCCGCGAACGCAGCGCGGCCACTGGCATAACCGTAATCTCCACCGACGACCGTCACGTCCTTGATATCGAGTTCCCTGAGTTTCCCCAGTGCACCACTCGTACGCTCCATGCTGACCTGCGAGTCCTCCGGGCCGGATACGATCGCGAAGCTCCTGTGCCCGGCGTTGACGAGTTCACTCACGAGCCAGCGTTCGCCTTCTTCCTGGTCGCAACGCACCGAGTTCACGAGTTGCTCCGGCAACGTGCGGTTGTAAAAAATCACCGGAATTTCGGCATTATCGATGATCGCGAGTTGCTCGGGGCTGAGCATCGCCGCCGTAATGACGCCGTCTACCTGGTATTGCAGCATCTGCTCGAGAGTCGAATCGATGTCTTTCTCGTGTTCCAGCGTAAAGAGCAGTACCCGAACGCCCCGTTCGGAAAAGCGCTGTGTTAATTGCACCAGGACTTCCGGGTAGTAGAGATTCGTCTGCTTTGAAATGACGACGGCGACCATGTTGGAGCGCTGCGTTATCAGCCCTCGCGCAATGGCGTTTGGGCGATACCCGAGCTTGTTGGCTGCGGACATGACGCGATCGCGCATGTCTTTAGAGGCGCTTGCGCCAGGCTGAAAAACCCTCGATACGGCGGACTGCGATACGCCCGCCAATTCGGCGACATCGTAAGATGTAGCGCGCTTTCGGTGATTTTTTTGGCCGTTTTCTTTTTGTCGTTTTTCTGCTTTGCTCAACGCACGCTCCTGAATGCCGGCTTCCATTCACCGGCAATGCTAGGCAGTATTGCATTCGGATGCAACTCGGAGGATCGTAATGACCCAGTCGCTTCAAGGTCAGGTCGCGATTGTAACAGGTGCCGGACGCGGAATTGGGCGCGGCTGTGCCGAAGCGCTTGCGGATGCCGGCGCGAGCGTCATCGCGGTGGCCCGCTCGGGCGACGATCTTGCCAAAGTCGCCGCGCATCCGTCCGGCCGCATCGAGACCTGGTCAGCTGATGTGACCGGTGATGACCTGGTCGCCCGCATAGAAGGCGTCGAGGGGCTGAGCATCCTTGTCAATAATGCCGGCGGCAACCGGCCGCAGCCGTTTGTCGATGTCGATACCGAGTCGTTGGACTTCGTCATCGACCTGAATGTCCGCGCAGCGTTTCGAGTCGCGCAGTCGGCGGTCCGGGCGATGCTGGCTTCCGAAACGCAAGGCTCGATCGTCAACATGTCGTCGCAGATGGGGCACGTCGGCTCGCCCAATCGCACCGTCTATTGCATGACCAAACATGCCATCGAAGGTCTCACGAAGGCGATGGCCGTCGAACTCGCGGCCAGCGGCATTCGAGTCAACGCCGTTGCGCCAACGTTCATTGAGACACCAATGACCAGACCGATGCTCGAGGATCCGGAGTTCCGGGACTTCGTTTTCGGCATGATCCCGATGAAGAAGCTCGGCAGCATCAACGATGTCGTTACGGCAGTCATGTACCTGGTGTCACCGGCAGCCGGCATGGTCACCGGCCACAGCCTGCGCGTGGACGGTGGCTGGACGGCACAATGACGTGGCTGTGGCCGCGACCGACACGAGCCGCAGCGTTGGCGCTGCTCTTGACCTGGCTGAGCGCCTGCGCCGTTTCACGGGCACCGATCGCCATCCAGACGCTGACCCAGCGCGACTATCCGTCATCGCTGGAGATTACTCGCAAGCTCGGCGATTTTGACGGCTATAGCTCATACGCTGTGGCGTGGGAAGCCGACGCTCTGCGCCTGACCGCGGTCATGAATGTGCCCGGCGCGGCCATGCCTGATCGCGGCTATCCGGTGCTGGTCATGAATCATGGCAACGCCAACAACTACTGGGACACGTTCAAGAAGTACTACAGCGCAGCACAGGATGCGGAGGCTTACCGAGCCTTGCCGATGACTGGCCTGATTACCCGTTATGCGAAGGAAGGCTTCGTAGTCGTATTCCCGGATTACCGCGGTCACGGTTACTCGGAGACCAATGGCAAGTCGGAGGGCCACTGGCAGCTGGACAGGCACGGAAATCGGGTTGTCGACCGCCAGGGCCAACCCGTCCCACGGATACTCGACGACGACGGCCTGCGATTTGGTGGATGGCTGTATACGGCCCACTACACGATCGATGTGCTGCACCTGATCAGCGCGCTCGCATCCATCAGCAATCCGCCGGAAGGCTTCCGCATCGATCAGGATAACCTGTTCCTTTGGGGCCGTTCACTGGGCGGGGACGTGACGGCCCGCGCGATGACGGCCAGCCGCCGTGTAACCGCAGCATCACTTTGGGTGCCCGCAACGATGTCACTGTGGGACCAGGCGCATCACTATCATTACGATTCCCCGTGCTGCGCCGACGGTTTCAGTCTCGAGGCATTGTTCGTGGAACTGAAAAAATACAACGCTGTCCACGGCACGAACTTCGTCACGCGCGACCTCGACCCGGCGAACTTCATCAACCAGGTCGATAATCCTGTCCTGATCCAGGTCAGCATAGACGACACCGGCGTCCGGTCGGCCTGGGGTATTCAGTATCACTATGCGCTGCGGGAGCACGGTGTCCCGAGTGAACTGCGCGTTTACGACGGCTCAGATCACGTGTTCAAGGGTGATGTCCTCGAGCAGGCTATCCGGGCGGACCTCGCGTTTTTCCGTTCTCACATGCAGTGAGTCACAGGCAGGAGAAGAACAAAGCAACAGTTCGGCACGTTTAACTGGTCAATCCTCGTACCGTAGGTGCTGTTGAATCTGTTGCTGGGCTGGATTCTGAGCAAGCGAGTCTCGACGGCTGAAGATCTCTACCGCAGGCGCAGGAGCAAGCCCCGTTGGGCGATTGGCATCTCGGTGACAGCGACCTACGGCAGCGGCTGGGCGGCGCGCTGAATTAGAATTTCCGCCGACTGTCGGCCGAGGTGACCGCACCGTCGACGGGAAGATCCCACCAGTGGATACCACGTTTGCGCAGTTCGTGCTGGCGATGCATACGGTCGAACAGGTCCACGTCCAGTTGTTTGAAGAGATCGATGAGATCGATGGGAATCCAGTTCTGGATGAGGCGATTGCCGTCTCGCTTGTACCAGTCGAAATCGCGGAGCGTCATCAATTTGCCCGTCGCCGATACGCTCTGGTATTCCCCATGGTGCGTGGAGAATTCCTGGTCCCAGATACCACCTGCTGCGTAAAGACCTTCACCCATGAACCCCATGTTGCGTCCGCTGGACTCGACGTCGAGATTGCGGTCACCAAAGGCTAAGAGCCAGGGGCGCTGGTGGAAGTCCTGGAATTCCTCGATGCTGTGCGTGGAGCCGATGCCCGTAGGACCCATCCAGTGAAAATCCGGGTGCCAGTAATGGTGTTGCTCCATCGCGTCCAGGTTCTCTCCATCCCGGTCCCGCGAGTAACGCATTAACCCGTTCCACATTGCCTCGACCAGTTGCTTTGACTCGCGACCTTCGAGTTCGTCCTGCTCCGTGAGCAGGATGCCGTCATCTCCACGGGGTTTCTGCACTTTGCCACCCTCGCGACCCGGCGCGTTCGGCAGCACCTGGAATCCGGCCTGTTTGAAGACCGCGAGTATGTCGAGGATGCAGTAGCTCTCGGCGATCTTGCTGTCACGCATCACGAAAAACTGACCGAAATGGATATGTGTTTTCTTGCCGGTCGCCGGTATGCCGAGCCAGTCGTGCACGAATGTGCCGGTCAGGTAGCCCATGCCGGATACCCAATACTCGTCGCCGTCGACATCGCCCATGAGAATGTCGGCGTCACGTTTGACATCGGGAAACGAATGCCGCAAGGGCTCCCAGAAGTCTCCGATCAATGCGTCCGAGCCGCGGATCTCGTTGATCGGTTGCGGCCCGTGCCAGTCGACGTCCTGGTGGAAGGCCTTTTTGACGATTCCTGGTACTTCTTTCGCCTGCGCGTGATTCATGCGCTGCCAGTACTCCCATACAACGGCCTTGTTCTTCTGGTTCTGTGCCCGCCAGTCCGCCACGTTGCTGTCCTCCTGCTCGATCGTTGTCGATGCTGGCACGAATTGCATTCGAAGTAAAAGCAGGGCTACCATCGATCGGGTCTCGACGGTACCGGGCGAACGCAAAAAAGGTTTGGGATGCTGACACGACGACAATTCCTGGAGTCCGGTTGTGCCGTAGCTGCCGTGTCCGGAACGGCTGCGCTGTTCGGCGACGCTCATGCCGAAATTTCTGCGGAGGCCCCGGAGTACCGCGCGCTCGTGTGTATCGCGCTCGGTGGCGGGGCCGATTCCTTCAACATGCTGGTTCCGACGGACGCCTCGTCGTACCGAAACTACGCGAAACGTCGCGGCGACCTCGCTCTGAATCGCAATGATCTGCTTTCTTTGCCCCACGGCGATGGCGACGGTCGTTCTTTCGCGTTGCACCGTGGCATGCGCGAAGTACATGACTTGTACTCGGCTGGCGAAGTCGCACTACTTGCCAACGCGGGACCGTTGCCGGGCCCGGTTCATCGTCCGCGCGGTGTTCGCATGCCGGACTTGTCACATACCGATTTCATTGCGCGTTGGCATCTCGGCAATGCTGATCACAGCTCACATAGCGGATGGGCGGGCAGAGTCGCTGACGTGCTTGCCGATTACGACTGGCAGGACCGAATGCCAACGAATGTCTCGATGTCTGGCAGGAATGCGATGCAGCTCGGGGCCCGCACCGCGGCAGCAGATCTCCAGTCGAGTCCCTACCAGCAGCGGTCGGGTCTGCCGGCCGGCGTCGACTTTTCATACGTCAACGAGCAGCTGGCGCAGCGGGCCATCGGTGCCGGCCGGCCGGGGGATATCCGCCGTAAAACACGACGGCTGGAGAAAGCAGAGGCTGAAAGCAGGTCTATCGTTGCGGACGCCCTTCAAGATACTCCTGCGTTCAAGACCCGTTTTGCGCTTGATTCGTTTTCAACGGAGCTCGAGCAGGTGGCCCGAATTATTGCAGCCCGGAGCAGGCTCGGCGTTCGCCGACAGATCTTCTTCGTGCATTTCGACGGTTGGGATCATCATCACAAGCTACTCGAGAGTCAGGCGATGTTGTTGCCGGTATTAAGTCGTGGCCTTGCAGCATTTCGCGATGCGCTGATCGAGCACGACGCGTTTGACGATGTGACGACATTTACTATCTCGGAGTTCGGGCGCTCCCTGGAATCGAACGGCAGCGGCTCCGACCATGGCTGGGGCGGCCACCACATCGTAATGGGTGGTGCGGTACTCGGCGGGCGCATTTACGGTCACTATCCGCATCTTGCTAACGGCAGTCCGCTCGACATTGGCGGGGGCAGCTTCGTGCCGACGACCTCGATGGAGGAGTATCTTGGCGAGATGGTGCTCTGGCTCGGTACGCCCAAATCGGATTTGCCGTACGTGTTGCCAGACGTTTCGAAGTTCTGGTCTGCCAGCAGTCGAACGACCCCGTTGGGGATACTCACATGAGAGTCTGTTTGCGATTATTTTGCATTCGAAGTACATTCGGTCCCCCTAGCGCCGGCGTTAAAGGGACCGTATGGCAGATTTCGGGACACTCAACTGGACGATTCTCGTCGTCTACATCATCGGTAACCTGCTGCTCGGCTATTACCTGAGTAAACGCATAAGTACGGCGGACGATTTCTACCTCGGCAGACGCACGACGCCATGGTGGGCAATCGGTATCTCGGTGGTCGCGACCTACGTCAGTGCTTTGTCGTTTCTCGGCGGGCCGTCCTGGGCCTACGAGGACGGTTTCTCAGTC
>Ga0224508_10000868_pt1 | contig 27929 bp, 25 predicted proteins | sample SF_Jan12_sed_USG_4_FD_170157 | JGI IMG/M metagenome (GOLD analysis project Ga0224508, IMG submission 170157) | Sediment microbial communities from San Francisco Bay, California, United States - SF_Jan12_sed_USGS_21 | ecosystem: Environmental > Aquatic > Marine > Sediment | place: USA... | reverse complement strand
CGAAGATTGGCGTTATACAAATTTGCGTTCTATGGAAAAGCATCATTTTGTACCGGCGACGCCAAAACACAATGGTGTGTCGTTACAAGACCTGAGTGAATACTCATTCGAAGACCTGGACAGTCACCGCACCGTATTCGTAAATGGTCACTATGCTGAGCATTTATCAAACATCGATAACGCACACGGTGTTTCGATTTCCAGTTTAAGGCAAGCGTTGCAGGACACTCCGGAAAAACTCGAACCTTATTTGAATCAAGTCGTTCCTGATGAGCCGCATGGATTGACCGCATTAAACACCGCATTCGCGGGTGATGGTGCATTCGTTGAAATAGCTGCGAATCGTGAGTTAGATAAGCCTATTGAACTATTATTTATCGCGAATAACGCTGACGAAGCGATGATAAACATGCCACGCAATCTGGTAGTCGCGCAGGACAACTCCAAGGCAACAATCATCGAACGCTATGTTGCAACCGATGATCATGTGTATTTCACCAATGCAGTTACAGAGATACATGCATCGACGGGTTCTAAAATCCAGCACTACAAATTACAAGGTGAAAGCCTGCAGGCATTTCATGTTGGCGGGTTATTCACCCGTCAGGACAAAGACAGCAACGTACAGTCCCATTCCATCGCGTTCGGTGGTGCGTTAGTCAGAAACGATTTGCGCAATCACTTGAACGCACAAGGCGCGCAGTGTTGGTTGAATGGTTTGTATCTCGGCACAGGACGTCAACATGTTGATAACCACACCTATGTCGATCACGCAGTGGCTAACTGCACCAGCAAGGAATATTACAAAGGTATTCTGGATGGTCGTTCGCGCGCCGTGTTTCATGGCCGTGTGTTGGTACGGCAGGACGCGCAACAAACTGATGCTGAACAAAACAATCAAAATTTGTTGCTCTCAAAGAACGCTGAGATCGACACTAAACCGCAACTCGAAATTTACGCCGACGACGTAAAATGTTCACACGGTGCAACAGTCGGTCAGCTCGACGATAACGCTATTTTCTACTTGCGTTCGCGTGGTATCGAGCATGAACAGGCGCGGGATTTGTTAACCTATGCATTTGCTAACGAAGTGCTTGGACGCATAGACATCGAACCAATACGGCGTTCGTTTGAACATACGTTGTCCGAGCGATTGTTGCATGGGCGTAGTTTTGAGGAGGTCGCATGAATTCGACTGAAGCCAGTGTCTGCGTAAGTGATCTGTCGAAGACATACGATGTCGAAGCCATTCGTGCTGAATTCCCTGCACTGCATCAAGATATTCACGGTAAGCCGCTGGTTTATCTGGACAGTGGCGCGAGCTCACAAAAACCGCGTTCCGTTATTGATGCGACGGTCTATTACTATGAACACGATCACTCGAATGTGCATCGTGGTGTTCATACGTTAAGTCAACGTGCGACGGATGCATTCGAAAACGCACGCGAAAAAGTTCGCGTATTTATTAACGCGAAAAGCGACAAAGAAGTGATTTATGTTCGCGGTACGACGGAGGGCATCAATCTTGTCGCGCGCAGCTATGGCGATGCCAATCTAAAACAAGGCGATGAAATCATCGTTTCCGAGATGGAACATCACGCCAATATCGTGCCGTGGCAGATGCTGTGTGAACGGACAGGCGCATTCATAAAAGTGCTTCACTTTGACGATAGCGGTGAACTCGATATGCAGGAGTTCGACGATTTGCTAACCGAAAAGACGAAAATTCTTGCGGTTACCCACGTGTCGAATGCGCTTGGAACAGTGAACCCGATTAAAGACATGACACGTAAGGCACACGCCGTGGGTGCGGTGGTCGTTGTCGATGGCGCACAGGCGGTGCCACATATGCAACTTGATATGCAAGACCTCGATTGCGATTTTTACACGTTTTCGTCGCATAAGATGTACGGCCCCACTGGCATCGGCATTCTTTATGGCAAAGAAGCATTGCTGAATGCCATGCCGCCATATGAAGGTGGTGGCGAGATGATCAAAAAAGTGACCTTTGAGGAAACTACTTACAATGATTTGCCGAATAAGTTTGAAGCGGGTACGCCGAGTATTGCGCAAACGGTTGGACTGGGTGTGGCGGTGGATTATTTAACGGCTATCGGTTTAGATAACATCGCCGCGCACGAGCAAGACTTGCTCGACTACGCCACCTCGCGTGCGGCCGATCTCGACGGGTTACGTATATATGGCACGGCGAAACATAAGGCCAGTTTACTGTCATTCGGGTTGGATGGAATTCATCCCCATGACATTGGCACTATTCTGGATTTCGAAGGTGTCGCAGTCAGAACCGGGCACCATTGCGCGCAACCCGTAATGCAGCATTATGGTGTTGCCGCCACTACGCGTGCGTCATTCGGTATGTATAACACGCGTTCTGACATCGATGCGTTGTTTGTCGGTATTGAAAAAGTACAACAAACCTTTGCCCGTTGAAGTGATGACGAATTTATGAGCGAATTACGCGAGCTTTATCAAGAAGTTATTTTTGACCACAATCGCAGTCCACGTAACTTCGGCAAACTCGAAGATGCGAATCGTACGGCTGAAGGATATAACCCGGTGTGTGGCGACCAGGTAAAATTGTACGTGCGTGTGGAAAATGGCGTGATTACAGATGTTTCCTTCGATGGTCAGGGTTGTGCGATTTCCACAGCGTCCGCTTCAATAATGACTGAAGCTTTAAAAGGAAAAACTGAACAGGAAGCGGAAAATTATTTTAAAAGTTTTCAGGCACTCGTCACTGGTGAGGGCGAAGCAGATGATAGCTTGGAAGATATGATGAAACTCGAAGTGTTAGGTGGTGTGCGTGAGTTTCCCATGCGGGTAAAGTGTGCGACCTTGCCCTGGCACACGATAAACGCGGCATTGGAAAATAAAGATGACAGTGTTACTACTGAATAGTGATGAGTATTGAACAATGAATGAGAGAAAACACGTAGACGATTTTGTGAACGATTTTATGATCGACCATCCTGCGCCACCACTGCTGGAGCCAAGAGTGGAAGAAGTGGATATCGATGAAAGTGCGACACTGGATGATCAGATTATTCAAGTGTTAAAGGGCGTCTATGATCCGGAAATTCCGATTAATATTTATGACCTGGGTTTGATATATCGCGTTGATGTCAATGAAGACAAAAACGTCATTATCGATATGACTCTGACTGCGCCAGGTTGCCCGGTCGCGCAGACGTTTCCCGGCACGGTGGAGTGCGCCGTGAAGAGCATCCCTGACGTGAACGATGTGCACGTTGAATTAGTTTGGGATCCCCCCTGGACCCAGGAAAATATGAGTGAAGCGGCGTTGCTTCAACTCGGTCTGTTATAACTCTAAATAAATTTCGTGTCCAATTGGTTTGACGCTGCCGGTGTCGACGATATCGAACCCGGCAGTTGTAAAGTCGTTGACGTAGACGATGTTTTAATCGCTGTGATTAATGTCGATGGCGAATTTCATGCCATCGAAGATGTCTGCACCCACGACGGCGGTGAACTGGCTTCGGGTTGTATCTTGGATGATACGATTGAATGTCCGCGTCACAATGCCAAATTTTCCATCATCACCGGTGAAGTGCTGGAACCGCCCGCCTACGAACCTGTACCCGTATTCCCGGTAAAAGTTGAAGATGGAAGAGTGTTTGTACGTGATGATCGGTGGGATTAGATTTTAAAACATGAGTTACACAATCCATATTTGCATAGCCCCAAGCCACTCGATGAGGATGATGCTGAAAGAATCATAGACGAACTGCTCGAAGATGAGTCAGAAGAGTATCCCGCGCCATCATTGTATCTAGAACTTATTCGCCGACTAACGAAAAAGTTTCCATGTATTTGCACGCTCGATGATGATGACGTTGACAATGGGGTATGGACCGATGGTCCTTTGGAGGGAAATGCTGAAAGTCCAGTTTGCACGCTGGGAATCCTAACGCAACATCTAAGAAAAGTTCGTCCTTTTGTGGTGAATACAGCGAATAAACTCGGCCTAAGTTGTTACGATCCTCAGTACGGAATTCTGTGGACTCCAGGCCGAAGACGTACGCTAAAAGACCTGATACATTTATATCTCGCTACATAATGTCACTTCGTAAATCTATTGTAGTAAGTGTAGAAGCGGTGCCTCGGCGCAATATTTTGACTGTTCGCTATTTACACTCAAACTCGCTTCCACGTAAAACTTGACGTGCATTATGCCGCACTGGATTGGCGCTTAGTGAAAACAATCAGCGCTCATGGTATGCACGATTCAAAGCATTTTTCAGCGAACATCGTCGCTATCATTGCACCAAAACAATCGCGATAGAAATCAGCGATAGAGACACCAATTTCGCGGGGAGTGCGGAAACCTGTAGTGCTAGGGCGTCGCGAGTATCAGCTGATATCGAATACCAACGTTTGGGGATGGAGCGCACCGCGAGACTCAGCAATATTATAAAAACCGGTAAACTGCATTCGACGATAGCGACCAGTGTGACCGAAGGGCTGATGGAAGTTGCGCGATGTGACATTAATACCGCGAGGATACCGATGAGTTCGGCGAAAATTAAAACCGAACCATAGCGTCGGCAGATACCAACAATGCGTTTTCCTTGAGCCGGTTTAAATAAACACACCAGTAACGCGGCACCAAAACTTCCTGCGCAAAATAACGTGATGCCATGTTGGAAATCCATTTTTTCGAAAACCCAGGCTTGCACGACCATGCACAAGGAGATGTAAACGACAGCAAAACTCAGGTTCCATATCGCACCTCGGTTTAGGCTCCTGAAATGACACGCGATTAGAATCACGATACCAATTAGCGCGACAATAGCTGCAATGTAGTAAATCGTGTCCAGGCGTTCGCCTAAGAGCAAGAAGGCAAGCACTGGAACAACCAAAACGCTCATGCTGATGAATGTTTCCGCACCGGACGCGTCGTTAATACAGAACAGCGCCCGAAAGTAGTAGTAACTATGTAGAAAATAAACGACGCCGGCGACGACAGCAGGAATGGCGTCGAAAAATGAAATACCAGCCCAGGAATCGATATTAACCAGGAAATAGATGCAGGGGATAATGGAAATGAGTCCGGAGACTATTGTGCCGTCCATTGGACGGCGATAAATCTCTTCACTGATAAAACAAACATCTATAATGCAGGACGTGGCCCACACCAAAGGTGCGATGAATGCAATTATTATCCAGTTATCCCACAAAACAGATACCACGTTTCGACTCCTCTATAACCTTTTTCTTTGTGATGTATGGTTAAAAGAAGTGTGAAGAAATACCATTTTCAAAAGTATGAGAATTCGCACACAATTTATTCGAAATAATTACGCAGCTGGCATAATGTGGATATGAAAGTGGTATTGATTAACCCCTATGAACTGGGTCGCCAGCCGTTTGCCCTGGCAGAACCGGCAGCATTGCTGCAGCAGGCAGGACATGATGTGAATTGTCTGGATTTATCGTTGCAAACGCTGGACGCTCATTTTATCGAGCCGGCGCAACTTATTGCTATTTACGTCGGCATGCACACGGCAACACGCATTGCGATAGAAGCGATGCCGCGTATTCAGGCTGCGGCGCCGCAAGCGGTGATTTGTATTTACGGGTTGTACGCACCTATAAATGCCACGATGTTTAGTGCACTGGGTGCAAAGTTTGTACTGGGTGGTGAAGTTGATCAGGAGTTGGTTAATATCGCGAACGATTTGCAAGTCAGGCGAGTGAGTTCCGATGGCGCAAAAGGCGATGTATTGCTGAAAAAAATCGACTTTGTCGTACCGGATCGTAGTGGCTTACCCGCCTTGGAGCGATATGCGCATCTCAATATGCCAGACGGATCGAAAAAAGTAACTGGATTTGCCGAGGCCAGCCGCGGTTGCAAACACCTTTGTCGGCATTGTCCGGTGGTGCCGGTTTATCAGGGGCGTTTTCGCATTGTGCCGGTAGAAATTGTCCTGGCAGATATTCGTCAGCAAGTAGCCGCGGGAGCGCAGCATATTTCGTTTGGCGATCCGGATTTCTTAAACGGCCCGACCCATGCATTGAAAATCGTGCGTCAGATGCGTGATGATTTTCCCGAGCTAACTTTCGACGCAACCATCAAGGTACAACATCTGGTCAAGCACAGCGATTTGCTGCCCGAACTTGCCGCAGCGGGTTGTTTGTTTATCACCTGTGCCGTGGAATCTATTGACCCAATGGTGCTGCGGAAACTCGACAAGAATCATACTAATGAAGATTTTGAGTTTGCTGTAAACAGCTTGCGTGACGCGGGTATTGCCATGGCGCCGACATTCGTACCATTTACCCCCTGGACGACATTAGAATCTTATTGGGATTTATTGCAACGCATTGTTACGTTAGGATTAGTCGACCACGTTTCCCCGGTGCAGCTTTCCATTCGTTTGCTCATTCCTGCGGGCTCCTATTTATTGAAGCTGGAAAACTTCGATCAACTGATTGGTGACTTCGATGCAAAAACGCTTGGTTATCCGTGGAAACATGTCGATGTTGGTGTTGACGATTTACAATGTGAGATACAGTTGTTAGTAGAACAAGCTGAATCGAACGACGAAACCCGTCGCGACATATTTCAGAAAATATGGCGTTGCACTTCCAAGGCATTAAATGAACCTGCACCCGAATTGCTGTTAGTCGGTAGCCAGGTAGAAATACCGCATATGTCCGAACCCTGGTATTGCTGCGCCGAACCGACGTCACAACAGTTGGCCAGTTTTTAAATATTCAGCTAAACCGCTGCCAGTTTCGATTCAGTTGGTGCGCGGGCTCTATTCAATGTAGCCACAACATCGGTTTTCAGGCGTGTTGCCTGGTTATATTTGAATTCCTGCAGGAATGCTTTCAGAAACTCTTCCGCGATGCCGGTAGCTTCTTCGATTAAAGCTGATCCGTGCTCGTTATCGAAACCAAACTGGTCCGCCCAGGTTTGCGCCAAATCATAAGAGGTTACTGAATCGGCGTCTTTAGCCGCTTTGGCTAATACATCAAATCCGTTACCAATCAGGAACGACAAGTCAAAGAGTTTATTAACCCATTGCTCGTGTTGATGAGAGAAAGGAACGTAGACCCGGTAAATCGTGTTTTCGAGTTGCTTGCGTTCACGTAGATTAAGTAACTCTTCAACCGCTGCAATGCCGGCCTTTTTTACCAATGATAGTTTCATGATAGTCCATCCTGGAATGAATTCCCGTTTAAGGTGTGTTTGGTTCGTCCAACCGCCACAGCGGAAGCCAGCTAAAGCAGGCCATCCAGTGTGTAAGAGACAGACGTTGTCCGTGGGAATCGGTGCGTTGCTTAGATGGTTTCACCCCAGTGTTGGCGTGATCCGCTGGATTCGCGGTGTCCAGTGCGCTAATAAACCAGCTATATGCACTGGGCGTTTGTGAAAATTCACTTTGCTTACTCATAACTAACCTCCTTGTTAGTGCGCCGAAAATGAGAAACCATTTATGGCGATGTTGCGGCACCGTAGCATATTAATTAAATAATTTCGTCACCCATTTGGGTGATATTTCTCCCCAAATAGCTATGGAAAAGTTGCTTCGATCGCGCGCCAGCGGGTATAAGCATTGTATTGTAGAATCAATAGAGATCACGTATGAAAGCAGCATGGTATAGCCAGCCTGGTCCGGGTGAAGAAGTGTTACAAGTGGGGGAGATGGACACACCTGCTCCATCCCTTGGTGAAGTGCGGGTTAGATTGCACGCATCGGGAGTGAACCCTTCGGATGTAAAAAAACGCGCCGGTGCGCAACCCGCCGCACCGGAACCGGGCGATGTCATACCACATAGCGATGGCGCGGGTGTTATCGACGCCGTCGGCCCGAACATTCCGGAGACGCGAATCGGCGAACGGGTTTGGGTATATCAAGCACAATATCAACGCCGTTTTGGCACTGCCGCCGAATATGTTGTGTTACCCGTCAATCGTGTAGCGCGTTTGCCGGACAATACATCGTTTGAGGTTGGCGCGTGCATGGGTATCCCCGCCATGACAGCGCATCGCAGTGTATTTGCCGATGGTCCCGTGGAAGGACAAACCATACTCGTAACCGGTGGTTCCGGGCGTGTGGGACACTATGCGATTCAATGGGCAAAATGGGCGGGCGCAACAGTCATCAGCACAGCCGGTAGCAATGATCGTATTGCACTGGTAAAAAACGCAGGTGCCGATCATGTATTCAATTATCGCTCGGATAATGTAGTCGAAGCTGTTAATGATTTGACCGGCGGCAACGGGGTCGATCGTATTGTCGATGTTGAGTTCGGGAAAAATATTCAAATATCAGTTGAAGTGCTGAAAGTAAACGGAGTAATCGCGACTTACTCATCTTCTCAAGAACCCGAACCCGGTATCCCGTTTTATCCGATGATGTTTAAGAATGTGACCTTGCGCATGGTGCTGGTGTACAACATGCCGGAAACGGCAAAACGACAGGCTATTGATGACATCACAATAATTTTGCACGAGGAATTGTTTCAACATCGCGTTGCTAAAACCGTGTCGTTAGAAAATATTGCTGAAGCGCATCAGGCAATCGAAACCGGTGACGTGCCAGGTTGTGTTGTGATTGAAATCAATTAACCAGAGCCATGGGTGAAGACCTGGTACTAAACGAATTATCCAGCCGGGTGCAAACAGCACTTGATGCCACGGGTGTGCCGTACGAAATGTTTCCCTGCGATCCCGACCTGGCGGACACGGCGCAATTTTGTGAACACTACGGCTACGCGCCTGAGGTGTCCGCCAATACCATACTGGTCAAAGCGAAGTCCGGTGGGGAGCGTTATGCGGTATGTGTTGTCCTTGCGCATACACGGTTAGACGTTAATAAAACCGTGCGCAAAAAGATTGAATCGCGTCGTGTCTCATTCGCATCCGCTGATGAAACCAAGGCTTTGACCGGTATGGAAATCGGCGGCGTGACGCCACTCGCACTTGCGGACGATTTACCCATCTGGGTCGACGAAAAAGTCATGCAATGCGAATACATCATTCTCGGTGGCGGTAGCAGAGATTGTAAAGTGAAAGTGTCGCCGGAGTTATTTAATAGAATTGTCAACGTAGAAGTCGTTAACGATCTCGCGAATAAACTCGACGAGTAAATTACTTGTACCCGCTTTCTATTCAACAACATCGACTTCGTCACCGGCAATAGTAAAATATTGTGAACAATCGAACGAGTTTAGCGTGAGATATTACTCGAAATGTTGACATCCCAGAGCGCGTGTTACAGGATGCGCGGCGGGTGGGGTGTGACAAGTGACAGGGTTCAATACTAAGGCTGATCAGTTGTCGCTGTATGCGCCTGTGTGGACGGTAGTTTAGAGTGATCGTCTTTATATATGGATTAACGTTAACAACGAGGACTTGATAATGGAAACCGTGGGTTTAGTACTGTTGGTTATTGGTGGAATAATTGGTTTGGTGTACGGGATTATCTTTCTGGTCAGAGCGTTCCAAACATCGATCTGGTGGGGTCTTGGGTCGTTGCTGGTTCCATTTGTATCGATTATTTTTCTCATAATGCACTGGGATGTCGCGAAAAAACCGTTTCTCATGAGTTTGCTTTCCATTCCGTTTGTGATTGGCGGAATGTTGCTCATGCCAGAAATGCAAACACAAATGGCTCAATAAATAACATTTAGCGAACGCCGTATAAAAGCCAGGGCAGTTTGCCCTGGCTTTTATACGTTAAAGTGTTAAAACCTGTGGCAGGTATTTCGCAGTATAAGAACGTGATTTCGTGCTAGTCAACTTAGCGGGCGTACCCTGCGCAACAATCCTGCCGCCCGCATCACCGCCCTCCGGCCCTAAGTCGATAACCCAGTCGGCTTCGGCAATCACATCGAGGTTATGTTCAATAACGATAACGGTATTGCCAGCGGCAACCAGTCGATGCAACACACGAATGAGTTTTTCCACATCCGCCATGTGCAATCCTATGGTCGGTTCATCCAGCACGTACAATGTGTGATTTACTTTGCGCATACGCCGGTTTCTGCTCTTCGATACCGCGTCGGTTTTGGTCTTTGCAAGTTCAGTCACGATTTTAATGCGTTGTGCTTCACCACCGCTTAGGGTCGGGCTTTGCTGACCCAGGGTGAGATATCCGAGACCGACATCGCGCAGCAGGCGAAGTGCGTTATGAATGCTGGGTTGCGCGGCAAAAAAAGTAGTCGCTTCATCGATACTCATATTGAGTACGTCGGCAATGCTTTTATCCTTGTATAAAATCGATAGTGTTTCACTGTTAAAACGTGCGCCGCCGCACACTTCACAGGTTACACGTACATCGGGCAAAAAACTCATTTCGATTTTTTTCATGCCTTGTCCGTCACATGCATCGCAACGACCACCGTGTACGTTAAACGAAAACCGGCTGGCGCTGTAACCACGCAGCCGTGCTTCCGGTGCACTGGCGAACAAGCGTCTTATTTGATCCCAGAAACCGACATAAGTCGCAGGACAGGAGCGTGGTGTTTTACCGATAGGAGTTTGATCGACTTCCAGCACGCGGTGAATGAATTCGAAACCAGCAATCGACTGGCAACCGGAAAATTTATATTTTGTTTTGTTCTTTTTGCTCAGCAATGACTTCAAATTCTGATACAAAACATCGCGTACCAGTGTGCTTTTACCACTGCCACTGACGCCGCTGACACATATCAACTTACTCAGCGGAAACTGAGTGTTTATTTTATTCAGGTTATGCAGATTGGCACCTTGAACCGTGAGCATTTGTTCGAAGTCTTCTGAAACTTCCGCAACGGGCCGGTCAGGCAATGGATGTTTTAAGGGATCTGCAAGAAACCTGCCTGTAATGGATTGTTTGCTTTTCTTGATAGCAGCGATTGTTCCCGCTGCAACCACTTGACCGCCTTCCACGCCTGCGCTAGGCCCAAGGTCAATAATATGATCGGCCTGACGCATAGTATCTTCATCATGCTCTACGACGACAACGGTGTTTCCTTTTTTACGCAATGATTGCAGCGTATCCAATAAACGCAAATTGTCCCGTGTATGTAACCCAATCGTCGGTTCATCCAGAATGTAACAAACCCCACGCAGATTTGATCCGAGTTGAGACGCAAGTCTAAGCCGTTGCGCCTCGCCACCACTCAATGAGGGTGCCGAGCGATCCAGGGAAAGGTAAGACAATCCGACTTGATTAAGAAAAGACAGCCGCGATGCTAACTCCAAAAGAATATCGCGTCCGATTTCGAGTTCGCGTTTTTTGAGTTTCAGTTGACGAAAAAACTTGTCCGAAGATTTAACCGGTAGACCAGTCAATTCGGCAATGGATTTGTTTCTGAATCGAACTGCCAGTGCCTCTTGGTTAAGTCGTTGTCCGTCGCACGTTTCGCACGTCGTCACATCGTCTTTCCAGCCTTCATTCCACCAACGTTCTTCACCGGTTTGATTTTCGTCAAATTCTGAAAGCGCAACGCCTGTACCGTAACAAGCCTCACACCAACCGTATTTTGAATTGTAGGAAAACAATCTGGGATCTAATACCTTAAAACTATTCCCGCAAGACGGGCAGGCGCGATTGATGGAACAAACGATTTCCTTTTTCCTGGTACCTTTCGATCCGGCAACTTTTATGACGCCTTTACCGAGATCCAAAGCTTGTTGCAACAGCGCATTGAGTTCTTGCTCCGAATTTGCATTGACCTTTATAACCGCTACCGGAAGGTCGATATCGTGTTCTTTGAATCGATCCAGACGCGGCCACTGCTCGGTGGGTAGCAATTCGCCGTCGACACGTAAATAGGTAAATCCTTTACCCGCCGCCCACTTGGCGAGATCGGTGTAATAACCCTTGCGTGCAACAATAAGTGGCGCCAGCAACTGTATGGTTTGTCCGCGATATTCCCGGAGCAGGTTCGCGAAAATTGTTTCCCGGGTTTGTGGCTCGATAGCAACATTGCAATCAGGACAATATTGCGTGCCCAGTTTGACGTATAACAGACGCAGAAAATGGTAAATATCCGTCATGGTCGCGACCGTGCTTTTACGGCCACCACGACTGGTACGTTGTTCAATGGCTACGGTCGGTGGAATGCCATAAATTGCGTCGACATCGGGTCGCGGCGCCGGTTGTACAAATTGACGTGCGTAGGCGTTCAACGATTCAAGATAGCGTCGTTGACCTTCAGCGAATAGAAGGTCGAAAGCGACCGTGCTTTTGCCGCTGCCGCTGATGCCGGTTATCACGGTAAATTTGTCGCGTGGAATATTTACATCGATATTTTTTAAATTGTGTTCGCGTGCGTTGTGAATAGTGACATCGTTGCGTAATTTCCGTTGGCTCGATTTGGACTTGATGGAGTTCGCCGTTTTCGTTTTGACAGGTTTTTTTTGATCTCTAAAATATTGCGCCAGGGCTTTACCGGTATGGCTGGTTTTACGCCGGGCGAATTGTTTTGGCATGCCCTGGGCAATAACTTTTCCACCGCTCTCGCCTCCTTCGGGGCCGAGGTCAATTACCCAGTCGGCGGCCTGGATGACATCCAGATTATGCTCGATGACAATTATCGAATGGCCTTGTTCCAACAGTCGGTTAAATGCATCTAACAACACAGCAACATCATGGAAATGCAGACCTGTTGTGGGTTCATCGAACAGAAAAAGTGTATTTGTCGATTGGCTACGCTTTTTATTAGATGCCGCTAAATGCCCCGCCAGTTTCAGGCGTTGTGCTTCACCACCGCTTAAGGTTGGAACCGGTTGTCCCAATGCGACATAGCCGAATCCCACTGCCTGCAGCGGTTCGAGCGATGTAAGAATGTCCGGGTGCGATGAAAAATACGTCACCGCCTCAGTGACCGTCATATCCAACACATCGGCAATTGACTTCGCATGCAACGACGAGTCGTCCGGGTGTATTTTGATTTCGAGAACTTCGTCGCGAAAACGCCTGCCGTCGCAATCCGGACAGCGTAAATAAACGTCGCTCAAAAACTGCATTTCAATGTGTTCGAAACCATTGCCACCGCATCGAGCACAACGTCCAGTACCGGAATTAAAACTGAAGGTTCCCGGTTTGTAACCACGTTCAACCGCTAAAGGATGCACGGCGAAGAGTTTGCGCACGTTGTCCAGACCACCCACATAGGTCAACGGATTAGACCGGGTTGTTTTTCCGATAGGGGATTGGTCGACAAACACGATGTCGTCGATTAACTCAACTCCGTCTATGGATTGATGTAGCCCCGGTGGTTCAACCGGTTTGCCTTTTGCCTTGCGTAAGGCTTTGTAGAGTATATCTTCGACTAATGTCGATTTTCCCGATCCGCTAACGCCGCTGACGCAAACAAATTTATGCAAGGGAAAGTTTACGTTTATGTTTTTCAGATTATTCTCAGCGGCACCGACAACCTTAATAAATTGACTTGCCTTTCTTGATCGTCGGGTTCGTTGACTGGACACCGATTGCCGACCGGATAAATAGTCACCGGTCAAAGTGCGTTTACCGTTTAACAATTTTGCCGGTGCATCGTAGAACACCACTTTGCCGCCGCTCGCACCGGGGCCAGGCCCCATATCGATAATTTTATCCGCCGCCAGTATCACCTGGCTATCGTGTTCCACCACGATAAGACTGTTACCCGCATCACGCAGGCGTTTTAGTACCGTAATAACACGTTGCATGTCACGCGCATGCAAGCCGATACTGGGTTCGTCCAGCACAAACAAGGTATTGACCAGCGACGTGCCGAGAGCGGTGGTGAGATTGATGCGTTGCACCTCGCCGCCACTGAGGGTGCGTGATTGTCGATCCAGCGTCAGGTAACCAAGTCCCACTTCGGTCAGATAGTTTAATCGTGCGCGGGTGTCGTCAAGCAGTAAGCCGGTGGCCTGATCCAGTGGTGCCGGAAGTTTGACAACTTCAAAAAATGTTTTGGCCGCATCAATAGGTAATCGCAGAATATCGTGTACGCACAATCCGGGTTGGGTTTGAAATTGTGTTCTGCTTAGCGTGGTCCAATGTGGGACGAATCGTTGATCGGCAGGCAGTACGCGTTTTGCGCAATCTTTTGTTCCTAAACGCCAGAGCAGCGAATCCGGTTTCAAGCGCGCGCCACCGCACTCGGAACACACGTCGTAGGAACGGTACTTCGATAACAGTATGCGAATGTGCATTCTGTAACTTTTACTTTCAAGCCACTCGAAAAAGTGGCGTGCGCCATACCACTTTTTATCCTGCCATGACCGCCACTTCGGGTCGCCTTCAATCACCCAACGGCGTTGCTTTTCTGTAAGTCGGCGCCAGGGTTTGTTTGTGGGTATGCGGGCCTTCGCCGCATAATGAATGAGTTCGCGTTGGCATTCCTTGAAACTTTCCGTTTGCCAGGGTCTTACTGCGCCATCGGCCAAGGTCTTGTTCTCGTACGGTATAACCAGACCGTAATCGATGCCCATCGTACGACCGAATCCCCGGCAGGTGTCACACGCCCCTACCGGCGAGTTAAACGAAAACGTATTGGGTATGGGTTCCTGATAGTCGAGATCGCATGCGGCGCAATGCAGTGTTGACGAAAAGTTTTTAACTTCTGTTTCACTGCGATTCTCATCAAGTAATCGCACCGCGACTTTTCCGCGTCCTTTGCTCAAAGCGGTTTCCAGTGCTTCAATAATACGGGCGCGATTCTCAGTATTAATAGTTACCCTGTCCTGAATAACGATTAGCGTTTCACCTTCGCGTCGATGGGTTCTCGCGTAACCTTGCTGCGATAAAAATTGCTCGACATCGTTTTGCGATAGTTTTTTTGGAATGGTTACGTTGAATGTAACGAGTGCGGGAGTAGGTTTGGCTTTTTGATTTTTGTTGACAAGCTGATCAAAAATACTGAACGGTGAATCTTTGTGCACGGAGTTGCCACATCCACGGCAATAAAGATTCGCAGCCCGTGCGAATAACAGTTTGATGTGATCGTTTAATTCCGTCATGGTACCGACGGTCGAACGGGAAGTGCGTACCGGGTTGATTTGATCTATCGCAATCGCCGGTGGGATGCCTTCGACCTTGTCCACTTGGGGCTTGTCCATGCGGTCGAGAAACTGGCGAGCATAAGGTGAAAAGGTCTCGACGTAGCGGCGTTGACCCTCGGAGTAAATGGTATCGAATGCGAGTGACGATTTACCCGAACCACTGACGCCCGTCACTACGATCAGTTCGTTCAAAGGTAAATTCAGATTTTGGTCTTTTAGATTATTCTGGCGGGCACCCTCGATGCGGATAAAGCCACCTTTTCCACTTTTATTCACACGCGTGATTTCGTCCTAATTCTTGCTCACTAATAGTAAACAAATAACATCCGTGACCAAGGCCACGGGTATTTGTTATTCGTTTCCGAAACTGGTTTTGAAAGACTCCAACCTATTGTATTCGCAGCCGGCGACTATACCTCACTCCAAGTGGTAACAAGATAGAGTGTTGTTTATCTTCGTTGTGGATTATTATTTCTTGGTAAGGCGAAATGAATTTCGCAGGCTTAGCTGGAGTAACACTATCGATGAAGACCCCTCTTCTTGATCTGACAGACAAAACTCTGGACGCGCTGGTCAAGGCGCTAGAGCGAAAGCATGCTGGCGAGAGCGGTGTGGTAGAAACCCTGACACGGTTAAACAAACAGGATTTTAGCCAATACTGCAAGCCTAAAGTCCTGGCAAAGCGCGATCCAGCCTGCCGGCATCTGGCGGCAGGTCTCGCCGCGGCCTGGCACATTGACAAAAACTTAAGCACCGCGATTGGGAACCTGACGCCTTTGCTTCATTGGCAACGGATCCCTGAGCATGTACCATGGCCACCGGGAAGCTTCATGGACGACTACACCTTCGCACAAATTATCGGCCCAAACGGTGTTTACCCCGGTGACGATTTCATGCTGGGACTATTCGTCATCGGACCCAGGCAGTTTTATCCGGATCATTTTCATGCAGCACCCGAGTTCTACTGGCGGTTTTCCGCTGGGGGGCCTTGGATCGTAAAGAAAGCGGCTGAGTTGCAATGGCACAAATCGTATGATTCTCACGCAATTCGTACATCGAATGTTCCGCTATTTTCTCTATGGGTCTGGACCCGCGATATAGACGGTGACTTCAGTATTCTTGGCGCTGATGGTAAATCCCCATTTAACCAACCGGCGGCGTTATAAAAGTATCCGTAGCCCGGATGCAGCGAAGCGGAATCCGGGAATGTTTAATAATACTCGGATTACATTGCATTACATCTGGGCTACGGTGACTACATCTAATCAAATTTAGTTCGTGTTCAAACCGCACAAATTACCTACAATCAGTATGAATACAAAGTGACTAAGAGAGCCAAAGTAAACGATATAGTAGAACTAACCGTTGGTGACAAACATGGTTATGGGCAAATAACACATAGGGAACCTAAAGTTGGGTATTTGATTGCCGTATTCCGTGGAACATACTGTGAACGGCAGATAGACCTTAAAAAATTGGCTCAATCGGAGGTTCAATTTTGAATTTTTTATTTTATTCAGGCCGCTATGAAAAGTGAGCTTGCAAAAATTATTGGAAACATTCCTGTACACAAGGAATTACAGGAGTTTCCTGTTTTCAAGATGATGAATATACCGGAAATTTCCGGCGGGAAGGTAATTTAGCGGCTATGGTTTGGGCGTGGTAAAGATCCCCATAGAATTGGGGCCAATTTAACTACGGAGCAAGAGAAGTATCCGGTCTATAAACTGGTCGGTCACGATGTTCTTGTTCAGTTAATAGAAAAAAACTGGGCCCATGAGATCGATCCAAATCTACTTTTATCGGGTAAAGACAAGTACGATGTTGTTGACTGAAACAGACTGCAAAAACTAATTCAGTCTGTGGCTAGATGATGTGCCTTGAAACCGGTACGCCGAATTTTTGAAAATTAATGTAACCTGGAAGTGTTAAAATGGGTGCTTGGGGAATAAAGACTTTCGAGAACGATGATGCATTAGATTGGTTGTATGAATTGGAAGAATCCAGTGATTTATCAGTTATCGAAGCCACATTGGATGAAGCTAGTTCAGATTACCTGGAAGCTCCTGAAGGGTGCAACATACTTGCTGCCGCGGAAGTCATTTTAGCTCTGTGCGGCAAGCCAAATAGTGGTTTGCCTGAAAATGTAATTGACTGGGCATCCGCAAATAGAAATCTCGATATTGCTCATCTTATTGAGCGCGCTACAAAGGCAATCGACAGGATATTGTCTGGAAAATCTGAGCTAAATGATCTTTGGCAGGACTCCGAGAATGATTATCGATTATGGGTAGATGATGTTAGTCAAATTAAACAAGCATTACAAAGCATTGAACGAGAAGAGAATTAGATACACGTAATTCACACGAAGAATAAAAGTCGCAAAGTGAGTTGTTGCTCTCTATAGAACAGCATGACTAAAAGAAAACTGTTAAGGCTTTAATTAAGTTTTTCGTGCTTTGATTTTTTTATAAACAACCGGGAGCACGGCCAGCACCGCCAATCCGATCAATGCGACAATGATTTGCGGGGTCAAGATTGCGCCAACGGAAAAACCTTCGCCGGAATCCAGCACAGCGCCGATGCCTGCTCCGGCAAAGGTAAAGACGAATGTTGCGGGAATAATGCCGATGAAGGTGCCCAGGACATAGACACTGAGTGGTACGCCAAGAAATGCGGGAACCAGGTTAACAACAAAAAATGGAAAGATAGGTATTAAACGAAGTACCAACAAATAATTAAATGCGTTTTCTTTAAACCCCTGTTCCATTTTTTTAAGCCAGGGTCCGGCGCGTGTACGCAGTGAATCGCCGAGCACGGTTTTGGCCGCGAGAAAAACTAATGTTGCGCCTATTGTCGCGCCGACTACGACTAATAACCCACCGGCAACTCCGCCAAATAAAAATCCCCCGGTGATACTGAGTATCGCACCACCGGGCAAGGACAAGGCGGTGGAGACAGAATAAACCAAAACAAAGGCTACGGCGGCGAGAGCAAACCGTTGTGCCACAAAAGTCGTTAGTGTTTCACGATGTTCCCGTAGTGATTCGTAGTTGAGATAAGTGTGAAGATCAAACGAATAAATGATTGCCGCAACCACACCCAGAATAGCGATTGGCAAAAGGCGCTTCACTACACTGGTCTTTGGTGTTTGAATACAAGCATCCTCAGTCATTAAAGTATTGCACTAACTAAAGTTCATTAAAAAACGCACAATCCTGCGTGTGCGTTCGCTGAACAACGAATCCGTATAATAGCTACCGGCCACTCGTTTGTTCACTTCACCCAGTGTCGGATAAGGTGCGATAATGCCTGCCATCGCACCAATCTTTAATCCCCGGTCAATTGCCAGTACCCAGGGTTGAATGAGTTCGCCCGCGTTTTTACCGACTATAGTCGTGCCACGAATACGGCCTCGCCGTCCGGTAATGACTTTAACAAAGCCCTGTGTTGCTTGTTCCGCCTGGGCGCGATCGTTTTCCTGGTATGGCCATTTTGTGACTTTTACGCTATCGCCCTCTTTCTCACGCGCGGACTTTTCATCCGCGCCCACGTGGGCAATCTCCGGGTCGGTGAAAGTTACCCAGGGGACGGCATGATATTTCACCTTAGCGGGTAACTTGAACAAAATATTGCGAATCACAATACCGGCGTGATAGCTGGCGATGTGAGTAAACTGATAGCTACCCGCCACATCACCCACCGCATAAACCCGTTGGTTAGTGCTGCGCAACCGCGCATCAACCTTGATGCCTTTGGGTGAATGTTCGACATTCGCTGCCGTTAAATTGAGTTCTTCGACATTCGCCTTGCGACCCGCCGCGACCAGCAAATGCGTGCCGCTAATGTGTGATTCATTTTCACCATCAATGATAAAGACACCAACTCCGTGTGTATCCGATTCAATACGTTCAATTTTTATATTCTCGCGAATACCGACACCTTCTTGTATAAGCTGTTGGCGAACGATGTCCGCGGCTTCACGGTCGTCTTTCGCCAGTACTTCGAACATTTCCAATACTGTAACTTTGCAACCGAGACGTCGATGCGCCTGCGCCAGTTCCATTCCGATAGGGCCGCCCCCGATAATGACTAAGTGTTCGGGCTGCTCGGTTAAATCGAAGATGGTTTCATTGGTAAAAACGGTAACCTCTTCAATACCTGGAATCGGCGGTACTGTTGCACTCGAACCGGTCGCGACGACGAAACGCTTTGCCTTGATACGAAATTCACCGGCTTGGATTTCATTCGGCGATACAAATTGTGCTGCGGCCTGAATAACTTTTACGCCCAAACCTTCGAAACGTTCGACGGAATCATTGGGTTCAATCGCGGCGATGACATTGTGCACATGTTCATGCACTTTGGTGAAATCAATTTTCGGCTCCTCATTAAATACCCCAAACTTTCCACCGCTGCGTGCTTCATGGGCGGCATGACCTGCCGCCAGCAAGGCTTTAGAAGGAACGCAGCCGTAGTTCAGACAGTCACCACCCATTTTTCCTTTTTCCACCAGTAATACAGACGCACCCATTTGCACGGCACCGGCTGCGACACTCAAGCCGCCCGATCCTGCTCCGATAACCGCTATATCGACATTAGTATCCCGCGGCACGATGTGCCCCAATCTGATTATTGTATTTTTTAGTCATAAGAGTAGTAGTCAATATTTTACCGCGAAGGTTCATTGTAAGCGCAATAACCTACGTCAACACGCTTGAGTTAGTGAAACTCGATTTATTCAATGCTTCGCTAAATAAATCGTGCAACCGCAAAAATACCAAGCATGGAAAATGCAAGCGCGAGTTTAGCAGCAGTGCCAATAATAAGACCCAAAGATGCCCCCACGCCAGCTTTGCCCGCAGCGCGCAAATTGCGTTGCACCAATAATTCACCTGTTACCGCTCCCACAAACGGGCCTAACAATACACCGGGAACGCCAAAGAATATGCCGACAATGGCACCCAGCGTCGCGCCGACGATAGACCATTTACTTGCGCCAAAACGCCTGGCGCCGAACGCACCGGCTATGAAATCCACGATGTAAGTTAAAGCCGTCAGCACCGCCAGCAGGACGAGGATTAACACACTGACATGGTCGTAATCTTCAATCCACGCAGCCAGCCAAAGCCCGGCGAATAGCAAAGGCGCACCGGGTAAAGCGGGAAGTAACATACCGGCAATGCCTGCGATAACGAGAACGGCAGCGAGGAGCCACCACAATAAGCTAATGTCCATTCAAGGTATTGGGTCGATTTCTGATTAGTTGTATAGCATCTGTGGCAGGGTCAGAACGAATGCTTTTATTTCATCCCGTACCCGGCGGTAATGCTTCAGCCGTTCCTGGTCATTTTTTGCATTCTCAGCCAGCTTGGGCGGATCTTGAAAACTACGGTGTATAACCCGTGTGCGGGCAGGAAAAACCGGGCAGGTTTCGCTCGCGTTATCACAAACAGTCACAACATAGTCAAAATCGTCCGTCGGCAAAATATCGACGGTTTTGCTCGCGTGACCCGAAATATCGATTCCGAGTTCGCGCATGACCTTGACCGCGTAAGGGTTCAATCCATGACACTCAATACCAGCAGAGTAAGCGATTAAATGATCGCTTTTTAAATGCCGGGTCAATCCTTCCGCCATCTGGCTGCGGCAGGAATTGCCGGTGCACAGGTACAGAATTTTCGGTAATTCAGACACTTGTTCAGTTTTTACTAATCAATCCAATACAACGTTGATTGTATTCGTTCGGTGAAATTTCAAGCGAATGAATTTCACTATATCTATCCCAGAGCCAGCGTGACATTCATTTCCGCCCTTATGACGAAAGCACGTATGAGCGCTAGCTTATAGTAACAACAGTCTTGCAAATCTCGCTGGAACGTTCAGTTTAACTGACATCGATGGTTCCGTGTTTAGTGATGGACGACTACTCACATCACTTGCATTATTTGATAAGGATATGTCACCCGTTCTGGCTTTGGTCGGATCGTTTTGATTCAGGCTGCGCCAGCAACGAACCGGTGCCCTGCCCGTATAGATTTAAGCAAGAGGGAAAAACGGAAAAGGGGCCGGATGGCCTTATTTTTACGCCCACAGGTTAGCGAACTATGCCGGCCACCCTTTCGTTCCAAGTGGTAAATATGCGATCATATCAGCCGTGTCATCCGTGCCAAAACACCAATATTTAGCCGAATTGAGCCATCAAACACCCAGGCTCTTCTGAACACCCGTTTCGCAAAACCCAGTTAATGAATGAGGTAACACCTAGTTTTGAACAGAAGGAGGCTTATAGCTCGCTTCTGTGCGTCATCGAACCGTGCCGGGTCAGCCAAATCGAGGACACCGATCTGCTCAAAACCGAGCTGGGTGCGGCATTGCGTAAAGCTGGAGTGGAGCTTTCGCCCCAAGCTCGTTTAGTCAAAAACGGCAAAGACAACAAATGGGAATTACTTGACGATGAGCAACGTTACGAGGTGCGCAAGAAGGCGGGCGATTTCCGAATTTATGAAAATTCCCATGTCATAAACAAAATCGTCGAACGCGATCTTTGCGTTCGCTGTGGTGCCTGTGAGCCGGCCTGTCCCGCGGATATTATTCGCTTCGACAAAGAATGTTTTCCCTATATCACTGACGAAGCCTTGTGCCCAACGGCTTGCACACGTTGTCTAAAGGTGTGTCCTGGTGAGTTTGTCAATTTTTCAGGCTTCGACCAGGAAATGTTCGGGTGTTCACCGCATCCGGATTCGATTACCGGTGTGGCGCATCGAGCGATAATTTCATACGCCACCGACGATTATGTTAGAGAGGATGGTACCAGCGGTGGATTGATTACACAGTTGCTGGTTTTTCTACTCGAACAAGGCCACATCGACGGCGCATTAGTGCTTGGCTCGGGAAAAAATGCGGAAGCCTGGTCTCAGGAGTCGTACATTGCCCGCACGTCCGACGACATTAAAAAAGCCACAAAGTCGAAATACATGGTCACACCATATCTGCGGCCGCTAAAAGAAATTGAAGAAGTCGAAGGTCGTTATGCGGTCGTTGCATTGCCCTGTTACATCCATTCGTTGCGCAAGTATCAGCGTGTCAGCAAAAAACTGCGTGATCGCATCAAACTGGTAATCGGGTTATTTTGTAATGCCGCGTTTATCCCGGATATGTATGAAGAGGTTACCGATGTCGCAAAGTTGGACAAATCCTCGATTAAGGATTTTCACTTTCGTCATGGCGAATGGCCAGGTGGACTCACCGCCGAGTTTGCATCGGGCGAGAAAAAACCAGTGCTCAAGTTGCAAGACATGCGCGACGAATTTAATCTGATGAAAATGCTGTACACCGCACCGCGTTGTCATATGTGTATCGACTACAGCGCGGAGCACGCCGATATCTCTGTTGGCGATCCGTGGTTACGGGACAAGACCGGTAAATTGATGTACAAGGACAACCGCAGCACCGCATTGATTCGAACCGAAGCGGGCGATTGGGCGCTCAACGCTGCGCAAGATGCCGGTTATTTAAAGACCGACGATATTCCGTTGGAAATGTTCATGGTGAATTTTGAAAATCTGGCACGTTACAAACGAACATTCGTACCGGAACATATCGCCATACGAAAAAACTTTGATTTGTCATTCGCGGATTACAATCGGCCTATTGGGAATACATCCAACCCGAAACATATTTCCGCGTTAAAAAAACTGTCAATAATTCATGTCACTCGCATTCCCTGGATGCGCAAATTGCTGTTGCGTATGGTGCAAACTTCGCTGGCGTTAAAATACCTGGATTGGAACAGAGATAAAAAAGACCGGGTTTTTGCCCGCAAATATTCCCGCCTGAGTGCCATGGCGGACAAGTTTAAGTCCCACCTGAAATCTACACAAAAGACCACTAAAGTTTAGCAGTCACTGAAGTTTACTCGGCGATTAGTGGAGACGATAAGCTTCCAACTCGTTTCCAAAGTGATGATGCCAGGGACTGTGGGTTAGATAAATCGTCCTGTACTATCCATTCGGCCAGCGCTTTAGCGACGTTGGGGTAGTCCATCGGATTATTGCTGACTTCCTGCAACCAATTAGCAACGCTGGATGCACTCAGGGAACTTATCGACGTGCCAAGCCCGAGTTTTTCAAGCGCAATACCATTCGATATTTGTTCGTATTGACCCGATACGGGTTTAACCAGGAGTTTCTTGCCGATGTGCAGGGCTTCACTGGGCAATTCAAACCCCGCCTGACATATAACACCTGCACAGTCTTGCAGATCACGCATAAAGCCTTCCCTGGAAAAAGGCAGGCGGTAGATGTGACCTTCGATGATTTCTTTTTCAGCCCCTTCATAAATATAGAATTGCCGCGTATCGAATGGCCGTAACAACTCCCGAACAATACGAGCATCTTCAAAAGGCAAATACACAAGAATCTTGTCTTCGGCAATGGACTCAGCACTGATCAAATCCGGGTTAACGATAGGCGGTAAGATTGGGTGATTGAAGTGATGCCAGTGCAAACCAATCTTGATTGTGGTTGGGGCAAATGTTCGCATCACCAATCGAGCCAGATAACCACCCAACGGTCGAGGAATTCGATAGTAAAACGCGTTCTGATGTGAAATACCGACGGATGGTTTTTTGCGCAGCTTTGCAGCCCAGGCGGTAATGGGTTCAAAGTCTGAAACTACCAGGTCATAACTGGAAACATCGAGTTGTCTAATGTCCCGTACAAGATCTGCTGGATTGATTTGTATAGCGGTTTTTCGAAGGCTGATCCGTCCTTTTGCAGTTACAAAGGTGACGCCCTTGTAAACATCGTAGGGTTCAAAAACGCTGTAGTCCCAAAATGAACTTCTTTGCGCGCCGCTGAAAATGACCTGAACATCAGCACCCAGCTCTTTTAAGTAGTGAACGACTTCGGTTGAACGGCTTATGTGACCGTTTCCCGTGGTTTGTACACCGTATAGGATTTTCACGGCGCTAAAAAAGGAAGTGTTACAACCGGTCGATAATGAAAATTAACCAAACGGCACCACAGCTAACGAGTGAGATGAATACGGCTGCGCTACCCATGTCTTTAGCCCGCTTGGCATATTCGTGGGTTTCCAGTGACACTCTGTCGACAGCGGCTTCGATGGCGGAGTTAAGCAGTTCAACAATCAATACCCACACTGTGCTGACAAACAAAATCGCTTTGCCAGTCCCTGTTGCCGGTAAGATTAAACTTAACGGCAACAATACTACCGCAAGAATGAGTTCCTGGCGAAACGCGCTCTCATGTCTAAATGCGGTTTGTAAACCGCTTACCGAATAACCGAATGCGTTTACAATTCGCCGAAAACCGGTAACACCTTTATGCGGGCTTTTTCCTTGTTCGTCTGTCAAAAATCCCCAATGCCTGTTTACGGCACTTAACCTAAATTACTGAATAGCTAATGAAGTGTCAGAACAGACTGTTTTCTGCAGCCCGAATTCTGGAGTTATGCTGCCACTGACGGCAAACCAGCCAACGCCATCGCCACTTCGGATTCGTCGTAGTTTTGGTCATACAGATTCCCTGCGGCGTAGTCGGCGTAAGCCTGCATGTCAAAATTACCGTGTCCACACAGATTAAACAGAATGGATTTTGCTGTTCCATCCTGTTTGCATTTCAGCGCTTGTTCGATCGTGCTTTTGACCGCGTGATTGGCTTCCGGTGCCGGCAAAATTCCTTCTGCCTTGGCGAACTGGAGTCCGGCGGCGAAACAATCGGTTTGTTTGTACGATGTCGGGTTGATTAGATCCAGATCCGCGAGATGACTGACAATGGGCGCCATGCCGTGATAGCGTAAACCACCAGCGTGAAAACCGGGTGGCACAAATGTGCTGCCCAGAGTGTGCATTTTTACCAACGGCGTCAGATGCGCGGTGTCACCAAAGTCATAAGCGTACTTGCCTTTAGTAAGCGTTGGGCAATTCGAAGGTTCGACCGCGATCACCTCAAGCGATTTTCCATCGCGAAGTTTCTCTCCGATAAAAGGCAGTGCGATACCGGCAAAATTACTGCCACCACCGGTGCATCCAATTACAATGTCAGGATAATCATCGGCCAGTTCGAATTGTCGAATCGCTTCCTGTCCGATAACGGTTTGGTGCAATAAAACATGGTTGAGCACACTTCCGAGGGCGTATTTAGTGTCATCACGTTGGGCCGCGAGTTCAACCGCTTCGGAAATGGCGATACCAAGACTTCCAGTGCTATCGGGTGATTGTTTGAGTATCGCCCGGCCGGATTCAGTTTTGTCGCTGGGGCTGGCGGTACAGGTTGCACCAAAACTTTCCATGAATGCGCGGCGGTAAGGCTTTTGATCAAAACTGACGCGTACCATAAACACTTCGACCTCAAGGTTAAACAACGCACCGGCTAACGCTAGGGACGAACCCCATTGTCCGGCGCCGGTTTCAGTAGTGAGTCGTTTGACGCCTTCTTGTTTATTATAGAACGCCTGGGCAATAGCGGTATTGGGTTTATGACTTCCCGCCGGACTGACGCCTTCGTACTTGTAATAAATGCGTGCCGGTGTATCCAGAGCTTTTTCCAATCGACGCGCACGGTACAAAGGCGATGGCCGCCATTGGCGCAATATGTCACGCACCGGTTCAGGAATTTCGATCTCGCGTTCAGCGCTGACTTCCTGTTCGATCAAAGCCATTGGAAACAGTGGGGCAAGATCGTCCGGACCGATGGGTTGCAAGGTACCCGGGTGTAATACTGGCGGTAGCGGTTGCGGTAAATCAGCCGCGATGTTGTACCAGCTTTTTGGAATTTCGTTTTCGTTGAGTAGATATTTAACAGTGCCGCTCATAGTGTGTTACGCAGAATTATTATGTTGATGGTTAGTACTATACAGGGTGAATGAAAATTTAAACAATTTACCTCAGGTATTGCCGAATTCGCGATAGGTTAGATCGTGATCAAAGTATGTCGATCCGTTTTCGCGCTCGGCGATGCCGTCGCCTTCATAAACACGCAAGGTTTCAATCACCGGGCGACGCTGATGCGCCACTAACCATAAACGTAATAGATGTCTTTTTAAATATTCTTCATCGGCGTCAAAAAATTCCCCACGCGTGTGAAGTACAGTAAGATTATTGAAGAACACGATGTCACCCGGTTCCATCATAAAGTTCATGCGATAATCATCACTGTTAGAAATGTCGTCGAATACATCCAGCGCCTGGACTTCCTTATTGCTGAGATTTTCATCTAATTCTTGATAAGCAAGATCAATGTAGGCGCGTAAATAATTCATGCTGACATAACCGTCGCGTTCAGAGAACACGGGGATCGGATATGGCGTGACCGGTGGCTCGCCGGGTTGTTCTTCGCCGAAGCGATGATAACGATAGCCTTTGTACAAACATTCAAGCAAATCCGGATGAGTGCGTAAAATTTCATTATGTACCGCCAAGCCACTGGTGTAGCCACTCAAACCACCACGCATGGCTTTACGGATACACAACATGGCGACAACGTCGCAGGCATCGGTGTGTAAGGCCAGCTCCGTGCTGTTGCGATAAGCACGTTCCCGTGCATCTTTGCCGCCGATATCGACAACGTGACCCATGCGATCTCCCAAAGTACTTTGCGACATTGGTGTGCCAAAGTGACACCCGAGTCCCCAGTAAATGATCTCGATTTCTTCTATGGTATATTCTTTAACTGGCAATCCAGAAAGCAGCAATATGCCACGTCCTTGCATGACTTTGCTTGACCAGTCGGTGACATCTTTTTTGATTGTGTCGAGAGAAAAATTAGCCCGTGTAATATCGTACAAAGCGTGATTGCATGATTGCACATTGCGCAAGGCCTCATCCAATGCTTGCAGGTGTTGCTCATCGAGCGAAATAGTGATGCGAGATTTATCCAGCTCGCTCGTTTTCCAGGCGCTGGGATGGTCAATATTGTTGTAGGTTGACTGCACTCGAATCACTCGTGTTTCAGAATTGGTTTCGTTAATTATAGTGATAACTGTTTAACGATTTAACCACTGAGGTTATCTCGTTTAATCACACGACCGCGAAAATCGTTGTCATCAGCGCATTGCTAAGTTCATATCTGCTTACCCGGCACATATTGCAGGGGTGTCCAAACCGGATAACGTCGTTGTTTTTTATCACCATCGATAAACTCATAACCCACAATTCTACATCGAATGCATTGGCCCAGTTGATCCTGTTCTAATATAGCCAGACCATCGCGATTAAACTGGGTCTTGCGTCCAATTTCATGACGTGTCCAGCCAAGCAATTGTTTGTCATGTGTGTATCGATACACGTCGCGCCATTGTTTGCGCAAGGAAATGTGTGGATCGACATAGTTGATGTTGAATTCGAACGAAACCGTTTCTCCGAACACCAATTCATTCAGCAACACACTATTAAACCGTGTTACTTGATTGCGTGCGAATTCCGTCAGTTCGTCGGGTGAATACTCTTCTTATGAATGCTTTAATGACAGTTTCCTACTACTAACATCGTTTAACCTTGCGATACCGTAGTCAACAAGTTGATCGCGGCTTTCTAAAATAGTGTGTTGCTTATCTAATTCGACTGATTCTATAAGCTGTTCAAACTCGTTTTGGTGCCGGGAAACCAGGTCAAAGTCTTCCGATAATCGTGAAAGCGCAGTTTGAATAGTTTTTTCAATTGACAGTCCATCTAATCCTGATCGGTTAACATTTTTAAAGTCATTGAAATTATTACGTGCGCTATCCCGCTGCGTTCTCAGTTCATCTTTTAAATCATCGGACGAATTTTCCAGATTTGCTTCTGTTTCACGCAATAAACTCTCGAGAGTTGCCAATTCCTGCAAAAAGGCAAACAGTTTTTCCTGTTGTTTTTCCGGAAAAGATCGTTTGATCA
>Ga0224508_10000867_pt1 | contig 27950 bp, 26 predicted proteins | sample SF_Jan12_sed_USG_4_FD_170157 | JGI IMG/M metagenome (GOLD analysis project Ga0224508, IMG submission 170157) | Sediment microbial communities from San Francisco Bay, California, United States - SF_Jan12_sed_USGS_21 | ecosystem: Environmental > Aquatic > Marine > Sediment | place: USA... | reverse complement strand
GATATCGGCGGCACCAACCTGACGCCGTACATGCGCAAACTGTTACCGCTGGACGTGACCTTTACGCTGTGCCGGCGCGCGCTGCAGGCAGGCCGCGACGGCGATAAAATTCGCGTCACGCTGGGCGGCGACTATGGCGACTTTAGCAGTCAACGGCTGGTCGACCAGGTCGTGGTCGAGCACGGCACATTGCCGCTCGATGAAGTCTATTTCGAGCTCAAACCGCTATCGAGTAATCTCGGCGAAGTCGACTATGACGCCCTGATCGAGGGCCGGCCGCAACGGGTCGAGCGCAACGCCGAAGGCAAATTCAAACTGTTCCGCATCGGTGACGCGGTCGCATCGCGCAACATCCACGCGGCAATCTACGACGCCCTGCGACTGGCCAAAGACCTCTGATATTGATTAGTAATCAAAATAGATAGATTTGCTGTCATACCGCGGCTCGACCGAGGTATGCAGTATTTTGGGTACCCTCACTGCCCCTGGGTCCCGCGGTCGGAGCCCACTGCTGTCCGGTTTAACGCCCGAAGCCATCCTATTGTTGTCACCCCGCGACTTGATCGCGGGGTCCAGCTTGATTCCCTTTGACTTCTGGATACCGCGACCTGCGAGGCCCGGCAGCCGCGGGATGACAAATTAAAGTAAATCCGGAAATTAAGTCCGGGCAGCAATGGGTGGAGCCGCGGGATGACGCCGTTACTATTTAACAGCCTCCCTTGTTGCGCTTCATCGTCGGCGGATGTTTTTTCTCGTCCGGGTGCACGCTGATCGTGACACAGTCGTCGACTTCGAAGTCGCGGCTACTGTGATAAATGGTCATCTGGCCGCCATCGATCAGCTCGACTTCATAACGCACCGGCTCGGGATCGGAACCGCCGGAAACAAACGGCGACAGTAGAAACCCGATTCCGATGGAAACCCGGCCACCGGTCGATATCGAACCATAGACGCTGGTTCTGCTACCGGTGTCCTTTTCGACATCGTCCATGTTTACGTCTTCTTTGGCCGCGATAACGCCGACCCTGGTAATGATTTCAGCCTCGCTTTCATGGGCGCTTTTTGAACTGCAGGCGAACAGCAGCAACGAGACAATTACTAGGATCGAGTAACGCATTAGGCAGATTCCTGAAAACCGATGTATCTAGTTTAACAGTTGAAAATGGAATTGGTTCATTCGACGCCAGCGACGCGGCGAGACCGGGAGAGAGGATGCCCCGGGGAACAATGCTTCCCCGGGAACAGGGACAGCTTTATTCCGCGTTGGCGAACTCGATGCCTTTGCTGATGTTGCCTTCGAGGGTTTCACGCATATCGTCGAGCAGCTGTTGCTCGTAATCGCTCAACGCCGGCAGCGGCGGAATCGATTCGACGCCTTCCTTGCCAAGCACCACCGGCTGGGCATGGAAATCGCTGGTGGTATCGCCGACCTGCACGTAGCAGCATTCGGTTACGGCTTCGCCATTCATCGCGGCTACCAGCGAATTGGTGAAACGCGCGGCCGCCTGCGCCATCGACAGCGTAGCCGAGCCGGCGCCCGCCTTGGCTTCGACCACTTCGGTACCGGCTTCCTGGATACGCGGGGTCAGGGCCTCGATATCGGCCTGCGCCAGTTCGACGCCCGCCACGCTGGACAGTAACGGCAGGATGGTGACACCGCTATGGCCGCCGATAACGTTGACATTGACCTCGTCGGTACTCTTGCCGACGGTCTGCGCGACGAAAGTATTGGAGCGGATGACGTCGAGCGTGGTGACGCCAAACAGCTTGCGCTTGTCATAAACGCCGGCGGCCTTGAGCACTTCGGCTGCGATCGGCACGGTCGAGTTGACCGGATTGGTGACAATCGCGTAGCAGGCGTTGGGGCAGGCCCTGGTTCCGGCACCTACCAGCTTCTTGACGATACCGGCGTTCATGTTGAACAGATCGTCACGGGTCATGCCGGGCTTGCGCGGCACGCCGGCCGGAATGACAACGATGTCGGCGTCTTTCATCGCCGCTTCGACATCGTCACCGACGTAGCCGCTAACGCTGACGTCGGTCGGGATATGGCTCAAATCGACCGCTACCCCTGGCGTAAACGGAGCGACGTCGTAAAGCGACAGTTCGCTGCCGGCGGGAAGCTGCAGCTTGAGTAACAGGGAGAGTGGCTGGCCAATTCCACCGGCGGCGCCGAGTACACACACTTTCATGAAAAACCTCGCAAGTCCTGATGTTCTGGACCGAGCATCATAGCCATGCCGCTGCCGGTTCACAAGGTAAAGACTGGCCTCGAACCAAGGTTTAATACAGACTATTGGCCACCCCTATCGAAATCGACAAGGAAATCCGTGGAACTGACCGCGCGCGACAATCTCAAACTCGCCGTCGGCGCCATCCTGCTGGCCTGTTTAGCGCTGCCGTTGGGCGATGCGCTGATCAAGCAGCAAAGTGCCGCTTTCGTAATCTGGCAGATATTCGTCATGCGCTCGGTCATCGTTATCCCGTTCCTGGTTTACTTCGTCCGCATCCGCAGCTGCGAGGTATCGATCAGGCCCGGGCGGGGCCGGTGGACCCTGCTGCGCAGCCTGATCCTGGTGCTGATGTGGATTCTATACTTCGCCGCACTACCGCATATCGAGCTCGCGACCGCGGCGGCGGCATATTACACCTCGCCCCTGTTCATCACCCTGTTAGCCGCCTTATTCCTCGGCGACAGCATCACCGCAAAGGGCTGGCTCGCGGTTTTGCTCGGCTTCATCGGCACCCTGCTGATCCTGCAGCCGCAGGCGGGGGATTTCGACGCCTGGGCGCTGCTGCCGATCGCGGCGGCAATCTGCTACGCCGGCGCCATGATCCTGACGCGAAGCAAATGCCGGCATGAAAAACCGACCGTGCTCGCGCTCTGGCTCAACGTCAGCTTCGCGGTCGTCGGTGCGCTCGCGCTGCTCCTGCTGCAGCTGTGGAACCCGGATAGCGAAACGATACAACTCAATCCGTTCCTGCTGGGGCAATGGAAAGCCATGTGGCTGGACGAGTGGCGCTTGATGGCGATCCTGGCGATGACGATCCTGGTCGGCAGCGTCGGCGCGGCGTTCGCCTACCAGAACGCACCCGCGCCAACCGTCGCCACCTTCGATTTCGCTTACGTGGCCTTCGCCGTGATCTGGGGTTTCCTGCTGTTCGGCGAAACGCCGCAACCGCTGGTCGCGGGCGGCATCGTCATCATCGTCGCCGCCGGCATACTCGCCGTTCGTCAAAAAAGCTAATGAATGAAACCTGCATCGTATCGAAGCGCTGACAAACTCTCCCCAAAGCCTACGCTCAGCTTAGGCTAGATCAACTTCCGCTTACGACCGAGGCTGCGTGATAACCGTCATCTCCCGCGCCAACTCGTTTTAATGGCTTCATCAGTAAGTTCGTCGATCCCATCCAGGACTCGATCGCACCAGACCGATGCTCATTCGCCCCTGTTCTTGTTTCAAGACTAAAGAGCCCTGACGCTGGCAATCTATTTCGAAATGAAAATTTTTATTTTTGCAGAAATGTTTGATCTGGATCTGGATCAGTGATCAATACCTTAAATTTGTTAAGGATAATCATAAAACCGAAAAGGGCTATGAAAATGTTTCTGCGAATCATGAGTAATTCCGGGATAAAGACTACAGTAGTTTGTTTGCAGATTTTCCTGTTTCAGTCGACAGGCTGGGCCGCACCGGGCGAGCTGGATCCCACCTTCGATACCGACGGTATCGTCATCACCGAATTACAGGGTGGTGGAACTTTCACCGAAACGGCGGAGGCCGTCGCCGTGCAGCCGGACGGCAAGATCCTGGTGGCGGGTTTGACCGATAACGATTTTGCCATTCTTCACTACGACGGTTTCACTCTCGACGTGACCCCGGACGCGTATACCTTCACCGATGTAACCGGCGTCGACCAGGGCCAGCCCCAGACATCGAATATCGTCACCGTCGGCGGCCTCGACCTCGGCGTCAGCATGCCGGTCAGCGTCGCCGACGGCGAATACACGCTCGACGGCGGCACGACCTATACCAGCGGCATCAACTGGGTAACCAACGGCGATCAGGTCAACCTGCAACACACCTCTGCGGCGGCCGAAGGCGCGACGGTAAGCACGACCTTAAGTATCGGCGGCGTCATGGCGCCAAACGGGATCGTGCATCTCGGTACTGCCGAAACCGCGAGCGATATCTTCGAATCGACGACGGAGGATGACGATGACGGCGGCTCGGGCGGCAGCTCGATCGACTGGATGTTTATGTTTGCTCTCGGCGTTATTGTGCTATTTCGCCGACATCGCGAAATCCGAGTATCGAGTGTCTGAAGCTAACCGACCCGAGAAGCCCGGGAAGCGGATTGCAGCGTCAGTTTTGGGGAAATTTAACCCATTTAGGCGATGTAACAGAAAAAAACTCATGTTACGGTTTAGCCATTATCTGATAGGAGGTTAGGTAATGGTTCAATATGCCGAAGATCGAAGCTGCGCTACACAATTTCAGCTGGGCGAGTTGTTTCATAAAGGCGAACAAAAATTTCGCGACTACAAAGAAGCCTTTAAGTGGTATCAAATGGCTGCGATAAACGGATCGCGCCAGGCTCAACATAGACTGGGGACGTTGTACGCTCGAGGACAAGGCGTGCCTCAGAACCTTGTAAAGGCTTACGCATGGTGCAAGATCGCTGTCTTCCAGGATTCAGGCCGGGGAAAACGAAAATTAAAATGTATTGAATCAAGAATGGAGCTTAATCAGATTCGTGAAGGTCGGTGGTTGGCGCAAGAGTATTACGATCGCCTGGTTACACCACGAAAGCAAAAAGCCATAAACATCACTTCATCGGCCCCCGGTCAGTAAACTAATCAAATCGATGCAGGCCATGAGAATATATGACACGCCAAGATTCTCTTTCCACCCAGGACCATATCTTCAAGAACTACTTGTATGGCAAAACATCAGCCCCGATGAGTTTTCCGACATTACCGGAGTACCCAAAACTGAAATTACCGACCTGATAGCAAAACGGCGAGGAGTCGATAAAACCATATCCGAGGTTTTAGCTGCTTACTTTGGCAATTCGTCCCGCTTTTGGCTCGACCTTCAAAGACATTTTGACTGTCGGGATTGAGGTAATTCAGTAAAACTTTAACCGGAGGCAGCCATATCGCTGTCAGAAGAATAATGCAAACAGTAAAAACCCGTAAACCACAACCAGATTCAACATTGCCGGAAGGCCATTTTGAGATGCGGATTTACGAAGGTATTTTAGTGCTTGTCTTGTTTGCCCTCTTTATTTTCGTGCTATCTCCATAAGCAGGCTGTCAGCAGGCAAGCCAGAAGTTTGATCCGGTCATTTTCGAAGATGCCCAGCCTGACAGGCGGCCGCTTCTGAGCGCTGGCAGCTGCCCGACTGGAGCTGCACAGCGTCTGCTTTAGTGAAAACGGCTCTGGTGCTCGCCATGACTCGGAAGCAAGGCGGCCTGGTATTAGCGGAGCGATCCTCTCACTGTCTTACTCTGTCGGAAATCCCGCATCTTTCCATGCCTGGGTACCGCCCGCGAGAATAGAGACGTTCGAAAAACCCATGTCCTTCAGGAGTTTTCCTGACAGGGCTCCCAGTTCCCCGGTTTCACAGGTCGTAATGATGGGGCGGGAACGGTCTTCGAGTTCCGCTTCGCGATACTCCGGGGGAAGCTCATTATCCGCCTTGTAGGTCAACGAGCCGTAGGATATGTTCATAGCCCCCGGTATGATTCCGGTGGCAGGAATATCTGCCGCATCGCGCGGATCGATTACCAGGGTTCTCGACTCTTGCTGCATCCGCTGCCGGGCTTCCGTTGGGCTAATTACCGGTACTTCCGCCATCGCCTCGCTCACTGATTGACTAAAAGTCTTTACCATAACTGCACCCTCCTTCCCGAGTTTTCTTTTCGCAACTGCAGGTGCCGAGATTATCCTTTTATCTCGCCCGAAACCAATCGATAGATTGTATCTGTCAACTGCGGTAATAACGTTTTTTAATCCTTGTTGAAACCAGATGCCGGTTCCCGTCCGTTAACGCTAGATTTCGATTGACCCGTGAAGGCCTGATTCTGGCCAGTTACGGTAGCGGCTGCCCTGGTTGCCTTCAACGCAATCAACCGAGGAACGCGTTCACCGAAGTGGCGCCGGTAAATCCAGGGAACAGGTTGCCGACGTCGGCGCCGCCGAGGCGCTTGTCGAGCATTTCGCTGATCACCGTGCGCAGATCGGTGGTGATCTGCAGGTCTTCGTTGACGCCGATATTCAATCCCGGCCAGTCGCTGATCACCTGCCCGCCGTTGACGCCGCCGCCCATCAGGTAGGCCAGGCTGCCGGTGCCGTGATCGGTGCCGAGCGAACCGTTTTCGGCGATGCGGCGGCCGAACTCGGTGTATACCAGCACCGTGATGCGCGCCATGCCGGCGCCCATGTCGGTGTAAAACGCATCAAGCACGCCGGCAAGCTCGGTCAGCGAGATATCGATGTAGGTCGGCAGGCTTTCGTGATGATCCCAGCCGTCGGAATCCAAGCAGATGACTTCGACCGGAATATTCGACTTGATCAGCTGGGCGGCCTGCAGCATTTTGGCCGCCAGCGCGCTGTTGGCGGGATAAACCGCGTCGTTATCCGGCGTGATCGAGGCCAGGTCCGCGGCCTGCAACTCGTCCATCGCCGATAACGCGGCATTGGCCGCTGCCGAGAAAGGCACTGCGCTCTGGAACAGGTCGGTCAGCACCCGCGGATAGCCTGAATCGATAATATCCTGATCGAATTCAAAATCGTTCAGATTGTCGATCGCCAGCGGTTGCAGCGCCCCGTTGAGCGCCGCCGGCACGTTGCCGCTGATCGATATGGCGCGAAACGCCGAGCTCGACGCCGGCGCGCTAGACGCCAGGTGGCGACCGAGCCAGCCGGTACTGGGGCCGGTCTTTTCCACCACGCCGCGTTCGATCAGGTTTTGCGCGGAAAAGTGCGAACGTATCTGGTGCGGCATGCCGGTAGCATGCACCAGCGCCAGGTCGCCGGCGTCGTAAATCGGTTTCAGCGGCGCCAACGACGGATGCAGGGCATAGTCGTCGTTGACATAGATGGCGCCGTTTGGATTGCCGGGCGCGGCCAAGCCGATGGTCGGACGATGCCCATAGTAATCCCCGTCGCTATAGGGCGCGAGCGCGTTGAGGCCGTCGGCCGCACCGCGCTGGAATATGCAAACCAGGATGTCGCGATCCGTCGGAATCGTGGGATGCGCCGCAATATTGCTTCCAGTCATCACCGTATTCTCCTAGCGCAAATGAAAGTAAACCGAACTGATCAGCACCGCCCCGACCAGCGCCGACGCCCGCTCGGGTTCGCCGGCCGCCAGCACCTCGTCGGCGGTTACATCGAGCTCGCCCTGCAGCCAGTCGACGATGACGCCGCGATCGTCGCTCGACAGCGGCCGCATCAGCACCGCATCGGCGATGGCGTCGACCACCGTGTTGACGGTATCGGCGCCGCCCAGCATCGGCGCGTAATCGACCTGGATCACGTCCAGTCCGGGAATCATGCCGGCAAAGCTCAGGAACGAGATACGCCACCGATTGAGCAGGCCGCCGGTGCTCGCCCAGTAACTCTGCTCATCCGGGTAACCGTCCGGCGTCGGCCAGTAAAACGGCAGCTGGCCCAGGGTGTTTTGTACATAAAACCAGAACAACCCTTTATCGGGCGGATAAGCGGTGTCAGGCGCCAGCGCGCGCACCACGCCGGCCAGGTATTCGCTCGGCCGGGTAAACTTGCTATCGGCATCGTCGAGGAAGGCAGCCGTGGCAAACAGCGCGCGCAGCGTATCCTTGATTTCTCCGCCCGAAATCGTGAACGCGGAGGCGACCGCGTCGATCGCCGACTGCGGCGGAGTATCGCTGATAAAGCGCTTGCACAGCTTGCCGGCGATGAAATTCGCCGTCGACGGATGCGCGGCGAGGATGTCGAGCACCTGCTCGCCATCGCTCTGCCCGCCGCCAGCCGCGAACGAATTGCCGAGCACCAGCTTGGCCTGGTCGTCGTGGATCGGGTCGATATAAACGAACTCGCCGTAGTCGCCACCCGGATCGCCCGGGAAGCGCAGCGTCCAGCCGGTAAAACAGCGCGCCACCTCCTTGACGTCGTTTTCGCTATAGCCGCCATCGACACCCAGCGTATGCAATTCCATCAGTTCGCGCGCGTAGTTTTCGTTCGGCGCCACCGCCTGGTTGAAGAAGTTATCGAGGTAAAACAGCATCGCCGGGCTTTTCGCCGAGGCGTGCAGCAGGTCGCGAAAATTGCCGAGCGCGTGCTGGCGAATCACCTGCTGGTCGTCATAAGGCTTCAGCGTCGGCCCAAGCCCGTTGATCAGGTGAATATTGAAGTGATCGCTCCAGAACTCGACCATGATTTCGTACAGCTGACGCTTACTGAACATCTGCCGATACTGGGTGGCGGCGATCATTTGCGTGGCGACGTCGAAAATATTATCCGGGAATCCTCCAATCAGCTGCGCCGGCGCCTGCATGGTCAGCGGAAACAAGGCCTGGATATCGGCCTCGAGGCTATCATCGTCGATGCTCAAGTGATCCATTTGCGCTTCGAGATAATTACCGATACCGAGGATATTTATCGACGTCATTTCGTCGCGCTGCGGCCCGAAGCTGGTGCGCTTGAGTACCGAGTACTGCCGGCTCGGTTTCGGAATCGGGGATTGTGGCGGCGAATCGTCGCCATCGTCATCGTCGGAGCCGCCACCGCCGCAGGCGGGCAAAGCCGTGATCAGCGCGCCGTAGCCCAGTCCGCGGCCAAACATATGCAGAAACTCACGGCGGTTTTGCATTCTGCCGAGAATAGCGCCCGGATCGAATGAGCCCGAGCCTGCCATCAGATCGCGGCCCGCGTGAAAAACTGAATCAGTCGTAGTCTCATGGTGCCTTGACCCGTGTTTATCTAGTACAACTAACTGACGAGACTTTTCCGAAAATTTGAAAATTATTTATTATCGATTACGGACAAAAAGTAATCGCGCTCCTCCTGGTCGTTCAATTCCTCGGCCAGCCGCGAGTACAGCTCACCGGCATCGGCACAATCCAGCGCCACCGCTTCGACGATGATCGAGGCCACCGGCCCGAGGATATCCGAAAGCCTTTTCTCGGCCGCCAGAATAACCGCGGGGGTCAGCTGCTCGGTGGCGGCGATACGCGTTTCGGAAACGACAGTCTTGAACTCGTCGATATCCTTGCCATCGCTGGTGACGCGCATTTGCTCCACTTTTAAAACTTCGGGAAATTTATTGAACAGCTCCTCCAGGCTTTCCAGGGTGCAGTTGAGGACGCCGATAGCGGTAATCGAGATGCGGGACTTATCGCCGCTGGTGTTTATCTGGTGGGCCTGGTACTGCAATCCGACCTGGTGCATTTCCCGCACCAGCCGCGACAAGGTCCCAGGTTTACTGGTGCAGAGCAGCTGTAGCGAAAAATCGAACATGATCAGCTTTGAGGTTTCGGTCTCGGCCTCGGTCTCGGTTTCGGCATCGGAACGCCGCTGGCCCTGGCCTGGGCCTGCATTTTCTTCATCATTTGCACAATCTTGATGATGCTGCGGCGCATACGATTGAACGCCCTCAGCATATCGGCAATTTCGTCGTTGCCGGTAACCTTGATTTCCGGGTTCTTCAAATTACCCTTGCTGGTTTCATCCGCCATGCGAATGATTTGCGATACCGGTTTCAACACCAGTTTACGAATAGTGATATTGATCACCAGAAACAAGACCAGAAAGATAACCGCCATCGAGACCAGGAAACTGACAAAGGTCTTTTGCGCGAGCTGGGCCGGCAATGTATAAGGCACCACCACCATTTGCGTGCCGACGACTTCGTTGAGCTGCCAGCCAAATCCGCCTTCGTCGCCATAAATAGCGCGCATCGCCGCGGGCGCCTGGTCGGGATCACTGTGGCAGCCCAGGCAATTGGGATTGGTGATGCGAATCGGGTAGGAGATATAAAGCGATTTGACGCCGTTTATTTCCTGGCTACCGACCAGCCGGGTCAATGCCGGGTCGGCGATGAACTGATTGATGATCCGTTCTTCGGCCGCCGTCGCCTTGTCGCGCGGATTGGTCGGATTGAAAACGGCTTCCCGGTAGCTGTAGTTGGGACGCGACTGGCTGACCAGGTTGGCGGTTTGTGTCGCCGAGTAGGCCGGCACGGTTTGTCGATGGAACTGCCCATCGTCCAGTCGGTTCAGCAACGGCCGTATCTCGTTGACCGTATAACTGCGCACGGCTAGCGCTTCCTGCATGATCAACTCGGCCTGGTCGGTAACCTGTTGCAGCGCATTGTCCTCGGTAAGCAGGTAAGAATTGACCCCTACCAACGATAACCCAATGACAAAGGTAGCCCCAAGAATCAGATTTATTTTTGTTGTTAAATTCATTGTGACCTCCCCCGACCACTAATAACAAACTGGATAATAAAACTGCTTCAAATGGTTATTTTTTAATTAGTTTTATGCTGCGAACCACTGAATAATAGACCACTTTATCGGATTTGGCTGAGACTCGCAGCTACTTTATACCGCCTTTCGGCAATGCGCACCTGGTAGCCGCCCTGGTCGATGGTGGTTATATTGAACGCCGGATGTTCCAGCATCGCCGTGTACCAGCTCCGCTAGCGTTGCCGGCTATCGCTCTGTTGCGGCAAACGGAAATCGTGGTGAGCGCCGGGCAACATCTCGATAGGTAAGCAAAAAGATTCGCCGGCAAAGTCATACCAAAAAACCATTTTATCGTCCAGATCGCTGATGCAGATCAAGCATTTTTCGCTGCCGCTATCCTTATAATCGAACGCCTGTGCTGCTAACGCCACAAGGGACCCGAGATGCAAGCTTTCAACCATGAGGTCGCCACCAGGCTGCGTGAAATCGCGCAATTGTTGAGCGCCCAGCAGGCCAGTCCTTTTCGCGTCAATGCCTACCGGCACGCCGCGGATACGCTCGATAACCTTGGGCAAAATATAGCCGAACTGTTGCAGGCAAAGGGCATCAAGGGGTTGGTCGCGCTGCCCGGTATTGGCGAGGGCATCGCGCGCTCGATCTACGAGTACGTTGCCACCGGCCGCATGTCCCGCCTCGAAAATCTCCGCGGCGCGGCGGATCCGGTGGCACTGTTTCGTACCATTCCGACCGTCGGCAAGGCGCTGGCCGAACGCATTTACGAACAACTCCATGTCGATAGCCTCGAGGCGCTGGAAAATGCGGTGCGCGGCGGTCAACTGGTCAGGGTCGAAGGCCTCGGAAAAAAGCGACGCGACGCGATCGAGGCCTGGTTGCAAAAACACCTCGACGATCAGCGCCGGTCATTGCAGCCAGCTACCCGGCCCGGTGACGGACCGTCGGTCGAAGCGATTTTGCGGGTGGATAAGGAGTACCGTCAAAAGGCTTCAGCGGGCAAACTGCCGCGGATAACACCGAAACGCTTCAATCCGGAAAACAGGGCCTGGCTACCCATTTTGCATACCACGCATGACCACTGGCACTTTACCGCGCTCTACTCCAATACGGCGCGCGCGCATCAGCTCAAGCGCACCGACGACTGGGTGGTGATTTACTTTTATGACGATCATCACCGCGAAGGGCAACACACAGTGGTTAGCGAAACTCACGGCAAACTGCGCGGGCAGCGCGTAGTGCGTGGTCGAGAATCGGAATGCGAGCGCTACTATGAAGCCGCGGGCGGCGAGCGATAAACGTAACGTAGCTGCATCAGGCCGGCGCCCAGTCCCAGAACAAGCAGGATAAACAGGATCAGGCCGCCGAGCAGCGGGATGGTCTGCACCAGGCCGAGAACGAAGATCGCGACGATAACTGAAATTAGCCGACGTGCGCGCGACGAGATATCCTGTTTGAACAGTTTCGCGCCACGATCGGCGACGAAAAAACAGGCTATCAGTAAACCGCACAGCAGGGCGACAAAATAGAGTGCGAGCACCGTCAGGCCGACCCAGAGTCCGAGCACGATCAGCATCAGAATAAAAGCGACCATCGGCGTGCCCGCCAGGAAAAGAAACCCGAAGCCGAGGCTGGCAAAGGGATCCGCGGCAATACGCCGCACCGCGGCCACCGTGTAGTGCGGAAACAGCAGGTAGAAAAGGATGCTGGCAACCACCAGCGTAACCGAGAAAAACAGGCCAAAGCCGCGATCACCATAGGTCAAATCGCCGGCATCGTAATCGATCTCGCCGCCAATTCGCACGCTGGCCCCGGTGGTCGCCGGTTTGGGGCTTCGATACTTCAGATTGCCCTCGATCCTCGCGCTTTCGAGAATTTGAATATCCCCGGCCTCGAGATCGACGTCACCCAGAACCGTGCCGGATAAAATAATTTCGCCAGCGACAATCTTGAGATCGCCGTTGACCGTAGCGGCCATATTCACTTCGCCGCCGGCGAGCCAAACGTCTCCGCCAACCGCGGTCGTCGCAGCCAGCTCGATCGACCCGCCGCTGGCGGCAAGGTCGTCACCGATACGGGCATCGATATCGAGTTCTCCGCCGGTGACGCGAACATCGTCATCGATAACGCCGCGAATTCTGAGCGTACCGCCGGCGGCGATCAGGTCGCCCGTTATGCGATGGCCAATCAATAACTCACCGCCGGCTACGATGACGTCGCCATCGACATCGGCATCGATATCGACGACTCCGCCGGCGGCATAATAATCGTCATCAACCACGCCACGCTCTTTTATACGCTCGCCTGCGACCGAATCTGCCAGCACGGAAATCGGAATTAACAGGGCAAGACTGGCTAGCCAGGCCCGCATCAGCCGGGTGATTCGGTGGCTTTTACTCGGCACCGGCTTCACTTTGATCGGTAATTCTGGCGGACTTCGGTTCGCCCTTCGGCCAGGCGCCAAACGGATAGGGGTGGTACTCGGTGTTAAAGCTGAGGAACTGAAACACCTGATAAACGTAGGTGCTAATCCCCTGCCCCAGCTTGAGCAGGCGCTCGTTGGTTTCGCCGGTAAACAGTTTCAGCAGGAACTGGAACAGGACGATCACGCCCAGCACCAGCTCCGCGATACGCGAAAAAACAATGTACAACAACATGTACAGGCCACGTATCCAGGTCGACTGGCTTTTCAGATTATCTTTGACGTCGTTACTCATGTTAGCTTGGTCCTCGGCTGGTTTTTTACCAATATACTCGCGTGCAGCGGAAAATCTAGCAGCTGATCACGCAACCCGGGTTGATCTGGCTCAATGTCCCGCCGTAAACAAACCGCGTAGTATTACGGGCGCTAATGGCCCTGTTCAGGGTCGGTAAATATTGATTTGCCAGACTGTTACTATTAGCGGCATCCGCCAGCCGACAAGATGGCGACGAAATGGAGAACAGGTCTGCAATGGCGACACAAGGCTTAAACTGGTGCGGCAGACTGCTTCAGCTGGCGGTACTGCCGCTCGTTCTAACGGGACTACCCACCTCGTCGCCGGCGGACGAAATCGACAGGCCCGAGCCGCGCGAACTGATACGCGCGGCGATGGAACACTGGCGCGGTATTACTTCTTACTCTGAAATGACCATGATCATCCATCGCAGCGACTGGGAACGCAGTTTTTCGATGCAGGCCTGGACCGAAGGCGACAAACTGTCTCTGGTGCGCGTCACCGAACCGAAGCGGGACGCGGGCAACGGCACCCTGGTCAAGGATCAGAGCATGTGGACATTTTCGCCCAGGATCAACCGTATCCTAAAGGTGCCGTCATCGATGATGAACCAGAGCTGGATGGGTAGCGATTTTTCCAACAAGGACATCAGCAAGTCGACCGACATCATCGATCAATACGATCATCGTTTGCTGAATACCGAAGAAATCGACGGTCACCTGCTGTATACCATCGAGTCGATTCCACACGAGGAAGCGGCCGTGGTCTGGGGCAAGGAGATCGCCGTCATTCGCGACGACTTCGTCTTGCTGCAGCAGGAATTCTGGGACCAGGACGGCATTCTGGTAAAACAAATGGAGGCGACCGAGCTTAAACGGATGGACGATCGCATCATCGCCTCGCGCATGCGCATGCAAAAAATCGAAAATCCCGGGGAATGGACCGAAATGGCGGTCGACGCGATAGATTTCGACATCGACATCGCCGACAACCTGTTCACGCTATCCAACCTGCGGAATCCGCGCCAGTGAACGACGTGAGTCTCATCCTGGCATGGCGCAACCTGTGGCGGCATGGGCGGCGCACCTGGCTGACCATCGGTGCGATGATTTTTTCCAACACGCTGCTGGTGTTTTCGATCTCGCTGCAGTTCGGCAGTTACGACATGATGATCGACAATACGCTGCAGGCTTACTCGGGTCATATCCAGCTGCAGCATCCGCGATACCTCGACGAACCCAAGATGCGCTACGCCTTATCCGATATCAGCGCAAGCGCAGGCCAACTGCGTAACGAACTTGGCCTCTCGAGTATCAGCGCGCGCGCCGCAGGCTTTGCGCTCGCTTCCAGCGAGGAGCGTTCTTATGGCGTGCAGATCGTGGGCGTCGACGCCGCGCACGAGCCGCTGGTTTCGACCCTGCCCGGTCTGGTCAAGCAGGGGCGCTATCTCAGGCCAGGGGCAGTGGACGAAATCGTTATCGGATCGGTGCTGGCGCGTAATCTCAAGGTCGGTCCCGGCGACGAGCTAAGCTTTCTCGGCAGCGGCTATGAAGATTCCTTCGCCGCCGGCGTGGTCAGGGTCGTCGGTGTGTTCGAATCGGGCGTAGCCGACCTGGATCGCGCCATGGCGCAGGTCAACCTCGGTTATTTCCAGGAAGTCTTCGCGATGCAGGGGCGCGGTCACAATATCGTCGTGCGCGCGGCGCATATCGATGACGTCGATTCACTGATGACGGCCATATCCAGACTGAATCTGGTGGACGATAGTGTCGCCCTGCGCCACTGGGATCAGCTGCAGCCAGGGTTGCGACAGGCGATTCAGGCCGACATGACCAGCGCCTGGTTCATGTACATCGTGCTGATCGTGCTGGTCGCCTTCAGCGTGCTCAACACCCAGCTGATGTCGGTGCTCGAACGCACGCGCGAGTTCGGCACCATGATGGCGCTGGGCCTGAAACCCTCGCGCCTGTCGCGCCTGGTCATGCTGGAAACGGCCTTGATGACGATGGTCGGCCTCGCGATCGGCATTGCCCTCGGGTTTCTGATCACCTGGTATCTGAGTCATGCCGGATTCTCCTATCCGGGGATGGAGGAAATGGCGGTCAAGTTCAACCTGCCGGACCGCATGTACCCGGCAATTTCACTGCTTTCGCTAACCCTGGGCCCCTGCATTGTCGCCATCGGCAGTTTGCTGGCGGCGATTTACCCGGCGACGCGGCTGTACCTGCTGCTGCCGATCGAAGCGATGCGGGCGGTCTGAGATGCAGGGCCTGAGACAGAAATTCAGCACGCTGTTAACGCTATCCTGGCGCAACCTGTGGCGCAATCACCGGCGAACATACATCATGCTGGGCGCGATCGCGGTTGGCGTCTGGGCGATGATTTTCATGACCGCGCTGATGCGCGGCATGGTCGACGACATGCTCAACCAGGGCATCCGCAACCTGCCCGGTCATATCCAGATCCAGCATCCCGAATTTCTCGACGATCCGAGCGTGGTCAACTCCATGCCCGAGCCGGACGGCGAATTGCTGGCCGCGTTGAACCAGCCCGGCGTCAAGCGCTGGGCCAGCCGCATCAGGGTGCCGGCGGTGATCGCCAGCGAACGCGAAAGCCGCGGCATCAACCTGCTCGGGGTCGAGCCCGCGGCCGAAACCGATATCAGCGGAGTTCCCGCACAGGTGAGCGAGGGCCGTTTTCTGGAGTCGAAGCAGGACAAGGGCGTGGTCATCGGCGCCAAACTGGCGCAGCGACTCGAGACGCGGCTGGGCAAGCGCGTGGTCGTCATGAGCCAGGATCCGGACAACAACCTCAGCGAACGCGGCTTTCGCATCGTCGGCATTTACCGCGCGGAAATGCCCGGGTTAGAGGAATTCAACGTCTACGCCGCGCGCGACACGCTGCAACAGCTGCTGCGCATCGAAGGACGTGTATCGCAGGTCATTGTCGTCGACGAGGACTACCGCGACATCGAAAGCCTCTACCGGAGTCTGCAAAAGGCCACGCCCGACACGCTCGGGATCAAACCCTGGTATGAAATCGACGGCTACCTCGCGGCGATGTTCAACATGATGGACGGGTTCGTGCTGGTATGGGTCGTCATCATCTTCCTGGCGCTCTCCTTCGGCCTGGTCAATACCCTGGTGATGGCCGTGTTCGAACGCGTTCGCGAGATCGGCCTGATCCAGGCCTTGGGCATGCGACCGCGCCTGATCGTCTACCAGATTCTGCTGGAATCGCTGCTGTTACTGCTGATCGGCCTCGCCATCGGCAACGCGCTGGCGATTGCCACGGTCAAGCCGCTGGAGGGCGGGCTCGATATTTCGATCGTCGCCGAGGGCATGGCGATGATGGGCGCCAGCAGCATGCTTTACCCGAAGCTGACGCTGCACGACCTGTTGCTGGCCAATAGCGTGGTCATTATCCTCGGTATACTGACCAGCATTCTGCCCGCCTGGCGCGCCGCCCGGTTGGACCCGGTGCGAGCCCTGAACACAACCTGACCCGGACAATATGAGCGCAATTCACTGCCACCAGTTATGCAAGACTTTTCGCCAGGGCGATGAAATCATCACCGGGCTCGATCACGTCGACATCAGCATCGAGGCCGGAGAGTTCGTCTGCCTGTCGGGCCCGTCGGGTTCCGGTAAAACCACGCTGCTGAACGCCATCGGCGGGCTAGATACGCCGGACAGCGGTGAAATCCGTATGGGCGATATCCGTATCGACCAGCTCGAGCGCGGACCACTGGCGGACATGCGCCTGCATCATATCGGATTCGTATTCCAGGCCTATAACCTGATCCCGGTGCTAAGCGCCGAGGAAAACGTCGAATTCGTCATGCAGGTGCAGGGAATCCCGGCCGCGGAACGCCGCCGCAAGGCGCGCGATATCCTGCGAGAAGTCGGCCTCGAAGGCATGGAAGACCGCCGCCCGGCGCAACTGTCCGGCGGCCAGCAGCAGCGCGTCGCGGTCGCGCGCGCCATCGTTTCCCAGCCCGACCTGGTGCTCGCCGACGAACCCACCGCCAATCTCGACAGCGTCGCCTCGACGCACCTGATGGGGCTGTTCTCCGAGCTCAACGAACACCACAAGATCACCTTCGTCATCGCCACCCATGACAAGCGCGTGATGAGTTACGCGCGGCGGCTGATCAAGATGCAGGATGGAAAAATCATCAGCGATGAAGCGCAATGAAGCCGTCATGCCGGCCCCCGAGCCGGCATCTTTCTTTGTGGGCCTCGATCGTAATCGATCTCGGATCTCCGGGCTCATGCAATGGCGCCGCGATTTCAAGACACGAATGCGTCGAGCGGCGTTATATGCGGTCATGACAATAATGCTCGCTGGCCCGTGTGGCAATGCCCTCGCCTACGACCTGCGCGGCCATGCCAAGCTGCAGGCCAATGCAACCAACCTGCCAGCAGACAGCCTGCTGCAGGACTTCAGCGACGATCCGATGACCGATAGCGGCGTCGACACGAGGCTCGGCTACAGCGACCGCGCGGGCGGCTGGAACTGGCGCGCCGACTACCAGCTGCTGGCGCGGCACGGCGACCGCTTCGAGCTGCAGAGTTTAAATTCGCCGAGCGTCGCTGCCAGCGGCCTGCTACCGGAGGACGATTTGCGGCTGTTCGATTTAACCCATCGCATCAGCGACGACGACGATCTCGCCGTCACGCATCGGCTCGACCGCTTCTACATCGGTCACAGCAGCGATAAAACCGTGATTAACTTCGGACGCCAGGCGGTGTCCTGGGGTAACGGCCTGATTTACAACCCGGTCGACTTTTTCAATCCCTTCGACCCGGCGGCCATCGACACCGAGTACAAGACCGGAGACGATATGCTCTACGCCCAGTACCTGCTGGATTCGGGTGACGACCTGCAGGCCGTTTGGGTAATCCGGCGCGATGACGACGGTGATGTCGAGGCCGATCAGTCCAGCCTGGCGCTCAAGTATCACGGCTTCTCCGAGCGCGCCGAATTCGACCTGCTGCTGGCCGAGCACTACGATGCCCGCATCCTGGCGCTGGGTGGCAGCATGGACATCGCCGAAGCCATCTGGCGCAGCGATATCATGCTGACGGACACGGCAGGTGAAAGTTTTAGCAGCGTGATCTTAAACTGGTCCTACTCGTGGCTAGCCTGGAATAAAAACATCAGCGCCAGCATCGAGTATTACCACAATGGCTTCGGCATAGACGACGAAAACTACGGCCCTGTGGCGCTGTCCGACAATCCGCAACTGGTGCAGCGCCTGCAGCGCGGAGAACTCTTTACCCTCGGTAAAAACTACCTGGCGGCAGCGGCCACCATCGAGCTGGCGCCGCTATGGCTGCTGACCACCACTCTTTTTCAGAATCTCGATGACGAATCGTTGCTGCTGCAACTATTCAGCCGGCACGACCTGCAACAGGATTTGCAGCTGATTATCGCCATAAACCTGCCGCGGGGCGAAGACGGCAGCGAGTTTGGCGGCATCGACTCCGCCATTGACGGGCGGCCTCTGGCTATCGACGAATCCATGTTCATACAGCTGGCCTGGTACTTTTAGCGATGCTGGTACAGCAGATGCAGCACACTTTTTTTGCCATCCAGGCAAAGCATTGAATCCATGCACTGTCGTCAACGATCGCGGCGCGAACCCGACGAGGACAGCGGTTGCAGGAATCGCCCTTCGGCGCGCAGAAAACGGGTAAAAAATTCGAACAGTACCAGACGCGTGGTTTGCACGAACACCACCAACCCTTCCAGCGCAATGATCATCGCATTACCAACGACAAACAGTAATACCGACAGTGCCTGCGTTTCCACCGTCTCGGTCAGCGTGACCACCACCATGGATAACCCACCGTGGGCCAACGCAAAGGCACCAACCCGTACGAATGAAATCGTGTTCAGTAGAAGCGTCAATGTACTGTGGGCCAGTTCACCGACCGCCACGGCAGCCTGGGTAACCCAGGGTCGTTCGCCCAATACAACCGCGCCGCATACATACCACAGTAGTGCAAACGCGGCGCCCAGCAGTAACTCAACGTACAACAGCCCCAGCAGCAGGCTGACATAAAGCACCAGGACCGCCGCATCGCTCAGCAACCAGCGACGCAGCTCGCCGCGCCAGTACAGCCCGATGCCATTGAATATCAGCCCCAGCAACATCAGTCCGAGGCCGAAAAACATCGGTATTATCAGTACCAGAACCGGATTTTCCAGCGAGTGAATCTGCCACGGGTGATTCAGCATCCGATAACCGAAGAAATCATCGAACACCAGGCCCATTAACGCTGCCACCAGCCCGCAACTGATCAGAAAACGCGCCTTGCTGGTGTATCGAGACAGCACTATCCCAATGAAGGCAATCATCAATCCGTGACCGGTATCGGGAAACATGTATCCGAATAACAAAGGCACCACGATGGCCAGCAGGCCGGTAGGATCAATTTCATCCGCCGAGGGTGCGCCCCACATGACGGTGAATATCTGGAATGGTTGCCGCCACCAGCTGGCCGCGCCGGCTACTGGCTTCATTACGCTAGCCGGCGGTCTTGCAAATCGCACCTCTGCCTCCACATGAGCGTGTAGCAGCACCGTCTCAAGCTTTTCGGGATCGGATTCGCTGGTCCAGCCGGTGATGCGGCAGAACTCGGCATCCTGAATCCCCACCTGGTGTGCTGCGCCGGTGAACCAGCGCAGTATCTCCACGTTGGCAAGGGCCTCGGCGATCTGCGAATCGCTGCGCAGAGCCCGAATCTGGCCTTCTACCCGCTCAAAGTCTGCCTGCGCCCTGTCCAGGCGTTGGCGTATATCCTGTAACTGATGTCCATTCCCTGCAACCAGGTCATGCGGAATTTCAACCTCTTCGCAACCAGCCTGGGCCAGCTGGCGGATGACCTCGTCGCGTTGCGCGGGCAGGCAGGCAATTACCACGAAGCCGTGGTCTTCTCCATCAAAGCTTTGCTCGAGGAGGCCCTCGAAAAAGGGCATTTCAACATGCCGTAGCGGGCAGCGATAAAGCGCCTTGAATAACAGCTCGGTGCCATGGGCGATGTGGGGCAACTGGCTGGCGGACTCGCCCATTGCGATCGCTGCCTCCAGCAGCAGCTGCAACCGCTTTCGCCGTGCATTTAACACCTCGGATTGCGCGAGCAAGGGTTCAATCCGATCGTTCCACCGGCGTAGCCTTTGCAACATGTGTCCGGCCAGCTCTTCCGGCGGACCCGTGAGGCGGGTAGAGCTGTGGCTGGAATCGGGCAACAGATCCCGGTAGCAATCCGCCAACTGGTCGAATTCTCGAATCTGTTGCAGCAGTCCCTCGATATGCAGCGCGCCCGAAAAGCGCGGATCCAGTTCCAGTTGCACCGAATGCGTGCCAGCCAGGGCTTCCAGGGCATAGACCACCTGCTCCCGGCGTACAAAGACTTCAAACCATCGTGTCTGCCGTGACCGCAGAGTCATTCGGAGTAATATTCAGTATGCAAATCCATGACAGGATTTGCCAGTTCAGCGCCTGCCAACCGCATCCGATTTACTTCAGATATCAGCATTGCCGGGGTATTTGAAATTTTCATAAAAGAATTACTCATGCAAACAGCAAGCGCATCGCCTGGCGGCCATCTGCAAACTATTCTGCGGGCACCTGGGGACATTAGCTGCAATCAATCGCGCGGCTTACTGTCGCGCCAGGCATGATAAATGGAGCTGACGTCAGCGCGCCAGACCGGAGAAACGATGGTGATCAGCAGGGCCTCTATGTTGGTGATGGTAACCACCACGGCGGCGAGACGCAGCGGCCAGAGATTCCAGTCGCTGAAGATTGCTACCACCGCAACCGCGGTCAGGAACCAGGAAATCTTGGCGGCGCGAGTGTGATAACTGGGCCAGCGCCGATACTTCCAGAAACCCGCGGCGGTGGAGGTCAGGTAGGTGATCAGGGCAGCACCGATCCAGACCAGTTCGGACTGCAGGCTATCTCCATACATCCTCACAATCCCGAATAAAAGAGCGGCATAGAGTGCAGCGTCAGCCCAACTATCGAGACGCGCCCCCAATACCGTGCGCTGGTTCAGCAGGATGGCCAGCTTGCCGTCTAACCAGTCGGTCAGGGCGAGAAAAATAAAACACCAGAGAAAGACCTCGTTGTGTCCCTGCCAGGCGACCGGAACAAGCACGAATGATCCGATCAGGCGAATGAAACAGAGAATATTCGGCACCGTCAGCAATCGATTTGAAATCTGCGGCCCGGCAGCATCGACGGTCTGCTGCTGCTCGCCGGGAGGCTTCACGCTGCCCACCAGATCACAAAATAGACGAAAACCGGCGCGCTCAGGCTAAGGCTGTCGACGCGATCGATGACGCCGCCCATTCCCGGCAACAGGTCGCTGCTGTCCTTGACGCCGGCATCACGCTTGATTGCAGACATGTTAATGTCTCCGAAGAAACCCGCCAGCGATATTAGAATCGCCGCCACTATCGGGGCAAACCAGGGTTGCAACGGCTCCGCTATCGAGAACGGCCCCGCCTGCCTATCCAGGGTCGTGAGCCAGGGAGCGATGACGGGCGCGAGTAGCACGACAACCAGCATCCCGCCGAAGAAACCTTCCCAGGTTTTATTGGGCGAGATGACAGGCGCGATGCGGTGGCGTTTATGGGCCCCGAACAGCCGACCGATAATCGCCTGGAATATATCGTCGGCCTCGGTAAGGATGACCAGGAAAAGGAACCAGCCGACCGGCCCCAGAGGTGCGGAAGCGGTCTCTCCAATGACCATCAGTAAAGCGGCGTGCGAAACCCCGTAGCCGAGAAACATGATTCCCCAGAGCAGACTTCCGCAAGAACGCATATAGCCTTTCGGCTCTCCTTTCATCAGCAGCAAAACGGCAAACAAAATTAACGAACCGAGTGGCAGGAAAACGACGAAAAGCGAAATTGATGCGGACAGAATGAGCAGGTAATTAACGACAATAAGCCCGTAGCCGGCCAGAATGGCAGGTTTATCTTCAGCCCGGGCGCCAAATATCCGGGTAATCTCGAACCAACCGATGCAGCTCGCGCTGGCAAGCAACAGGCAGATCCCGGCCTTACCGGCGAGCAACCCGGCGCTCATGACAATGGCAAGCAACCACCAGGTCCGCAAGCTGGCAAAGCGTTTTCGCCGCATCGATTTCTCCGCATTTCGTAGCGCGATAAATCGAGCTATGGAACCAGCCGCCAGGCAGGCGAAAATCGCGGCAATAGCCCCGTAGATAGCGGGATCAGCAGCCATAATCATGTTCTTTTTGTGGCGAGTCGTGCGCGCTCACGTCGCGGCCTGGCGTCCTGAAAGCGAGAATTCCGAAGTGGCCAAGCATCCAGCGGATCAGCGGCGCCAGTGCGGCACAGCCTACCATGGCTAAAATCAGCGGTAGATCGATGAAAGAACCCGGCCCGTTACTCGCCAGTTCATCCAGGGAAGGCAGGCGAACGCCGACGTAAACCCATATGCTATTGGCCGGTATCAAGCCGACCGCGGTGGTCCAGCAAAAGGTCCAGACCGGCACCCGGCTCGCCCCGCAAATCGGATTGACGATCGAGTAAGGTGCGTGCGCCATGCGCAGTGCGAGCAGGTAAAACGCCCCTTCTCTTGCGAGGTGTTTGTTCATCAGCGCAACCGCATTGGTGTAGCGCCGCTCGATACTTTCCCGAAACAGGTAGCGGCTGAGGGAAAAGATCGCCACCGCGGCCAGGGTGAGACCGACCGTGACGATGGTCACTGCTTGCCAGAATCCGAACAGCCAGCCATAGACGATTCCCTTTCCCCCCGTTCCCGGAACCAGCGATAACCCGGCATATATGCCAAATCCGACAACGAATGCAGTCCACGGATTGAGCGCAATGTAGTCGCGAACGCGACTCTCTTGCTGCGCCAGTTGGGCAAGCGAGAATTGATTATTGACATACCAGGCAAGCCCGATCAGGAGCAGTGAAGCAAGCGCGAAAACAAGCAGTTTGCGTTTGTTGCGCGCCGACGTCAGCAAAGCCCTCACGGTTGCGAAGCCTGGGACTCGGACTCCGCGATTTGCAGGGCCCGCCCCGGACGCGGGAAGCTGTGCTTGCTCAGTGCTGCAAATCTGCCCGCCTCTTCGAAGTACAGGTAATGGGTGACCTTGAGCGTTTGCGAACCCGCCTCGATCAGGTTGAAAGTATTTTCGTTGCGTTCCCTCCCCTTACCGCGGCTGGACGTGGTGGTGCCGCACTGGACGATAATAACGCCGCGATCACGGTGATGCCCGGGAAAGAAATCAAGCGAATTCCCGATATAGGCTCGATGCAGATGCCCGCCCAGTATCATTTCGACCTTCTGCTCGACGAAACTGTCGATCGCTCGCGGCGCGCCGGGCATGGCGATGTCGAAGACACGATCGTGACCGGGTGCAAACTGATGATGGGCAACAACGATGCGGACCTTGTCGTCGGCCACCCCGGCAAAAACCTTCTCGCTATGCCTGAGTTGATCGCGATCGAGCCGGCCATTGGAAATGCTGCGGCGTGGCGCGGTGGAATCGAGACCAACCAGCACCGCATTGTCGACATGCAGAACCGGATTTAGATCGGGCGAGATGATTTCGCGGTAAAGCGCATGCGGCCTGAACAGGCGCTCGTGAATTCTCCACAGCGCCACGTCATGATTACCGGGGATAACGAGCATCGGGTAGTCCGACAGGCGGTCGAAGAAGCGCCGCGCCTGTTCAAACTGCTCGCGCTTCGCACGCTGTGTCAGATCGCCGCTAACGACGATGGCATCGGGAGCGAGAGAAGGAACGGCCTGCAACAAAGCCTCCGCGACCTCGGGCAAGAATGGCGGCCCGAAGTGGAGATCGGATATGTGGAGTATTCTGGCCGGCATATACCTCAAACACTCTATAGAAAATGGCTGCCGCTAATTCTGATACAGATCAACGAACGGGATCAGGGATGATGGTCGCTAATGCGCCGCAGCGGTGTCACACTGACAGCTTTACCGTTACATTGGACCTGGCTGTCGACGCCATAAACCCGCGCAATGTTGTCGGCGGTCAAAACCTCGCTGACACTACCGCTGTTATTCAGATTGCCGTGACTCAGCAGGTATAGCCGGTCGCAAAAGCGCGCCGCCAGGCTCAGATCGTGCAGCACCACCACCGCCGCGCGTCGACCGCTGGCGTGCTGGCGCAGGATTTCCATCACGTGCAGCTGGTGATAGGGATCGAGCGCCGCAACCGGTTCGTCGGCCAGAATCAACCGGTTCTCGGTAGCCAAGATACGCGCCAGCATGACCAGGGTTTGCTCACCGCCCGACAGCGTGGTCACGATACGGTTGCGGTAGGCCAGGGTTTCGGTGACCTGCATCGCCTGTTCGACCTTTGCCCGGTCCTCGTCGTTTTGCTGACGCCACCATTTCTGGTAAGGGATGCGCCCGAGGCCGACGACTTTCTCAACGCTGAACGGCCAGTACGCCTGCGCGCCCTGCACCAGGTAACCGAGGGTACGCGCGCGCTGTTGCGGTGAAATATCGGCCAGCGACAGCCCTTCGAGCCGGATTTCACCGCGATCCGGTTTTTCGATTCCCGTCAACAGCCGCAGCAGGCTGCTTTTGCCGGCGCCGTTGGGCCCGATCAAACCCACCAGTTCACCCGTTTCGACATGAAAATCGATGTCGTTCAGGATCGAAACGCCGTCGATGCCATAATCGATTCCGCTGGCGCTGAGCAGGTTCATTGCAGCGTATTCCTCGATTTCAGAATCAACAGCAGGAAAAAAGGCGCCCCCACCAGCGAGGTGATGACGCCGAGCTTCATTTCAGTAGTGCCCGAAAGCGACTGCACCGCAAGGTCGGCCAGCAGCAGCAGGATGGCGCCGACCAGCGCGCTGGCGAGCATCAGGCGGCGCGGCTCGTAGCCGACGAAAGGGCGCACCAGGTGCGGAACCACCAGGCCGATGAAGCCGATGTTCCCGGCCACCGAAACCGCTGCGCCGACGCTGGCGGCAACGCCGAGAACAAGCACCAGGCGCAGTCGCGCGACATCGAATCCCAGCGACTTCGCGGTGTCTTCGCCCAGGGTCAGGGCGTTGAGGAAACGCCCGCAGTAAAGCATCATTACCCAGCCCAGCAGCATGAACGGTAACGCGATCTGCACTTCGCGGAAGCTGCGATTGGCGACCGAGCCCAGCAGCCAGAACAGGATTTCCTGCATGGCGTAGGGGCTCTCGGCAAAATTGAGCGCGAGCGCGATTAGCGCACCGCCGATCGCGTTGATGGCGACGCCGGCCAGAATCAGCGTAATGATCGAGCGGCTCTGGCCTACCAGGATGAAAATACACAATACCGCCAGCAGCGCGCCCGTCAGGCCGGCCACAGGCAACACGAACCAGGCGTACGCCGAGTACCCATAGTAAAACACCAGCACCGCCCCGAGCGCGGCGCCGTTGGAGACACCGATGATGCCCGGCTCGGCCAGCGGATTGCGCAGCAAACCCTGCAGCGCCGCGCCGGCGAGACCTAGCGTGGCGCCGACCAGAGCAGCCAGTAGCGCGCGCGGCAGGCGAATATCGAAGAATATCAACGACTCGACCGAAGCCTGCCGATGCCAGGCGTCGCCGATGGCCTTGCCCAGGTCGATGTCGACCGCGCCGTTACTGACGGCCAGCATCAGCACCAGCAGCAAAGCGACCAGCAGGACCGCGTTCAGCAGCCGCGAATCGTTAGTCTGTAAAATCATCGCCTGGCCGCCATCATCTCGATCGCGTCGACGATCATCGGCCCACCGCAAATTCGCAAGCGGGTCGGGATATCGAGATACTCGCGCCGCCGGATCAGTTTATCCAGTACCGGATGCTTCAGCGCGGCGGTCGCCAGTGAATCCTGCGTAGACAGGCGTCGATCGATCTGCAGTACGTCAGGGTCGGCGGCCACCAGTTGTTCCAGCGAAATCGCCTGGAATCCGCTAATGCCCATTTCGGCGGCGAGGTTACGGTATCCCGCGCGTTCGAACAGATCATGCTCGAGCGTATCGGCGCCAATGGTAAAACCATTGGGCGAGTAGATAATAACCGACTTCGCCGGCCTGTCAGCATAGCGGGCATCGATTTCGGCGAGACGCCGGCGCATTTGCCCGGCCATCGCCTGCGCCCGATCCGGGTTGCCTGTCCAGGCGCCAAAACTGCCGAGCAATTGGTATATTTCATCGACCGACTTCACCACCGGAACCTGCTCTACCGGGTAGCCCAGCTGACGCAGAAAGCCGACCGTATCCCAGGCGACAAATTCGCTGGCCAGCACCAGGTCGGGCTGCAATCGCACGATTTCCTCGATCGAGGCGTTATTCAGCGGGATGTCGCCGACCGCGTCGATCATGTAGGACATGTTCGAATCCTTCGCCCACACCGACAGCGAAGCGATCTGCCCGCGATCGGCCAGCATCAGCAGCAGCTGGTCGGTACAAAGCCCGATCGAGACAATGCGTTGCGGTCTGTCCGCCAGGGCGGATAGCGATACGCACATCAGCGCGGCAAGAAAATATCGATGGAAAACAGGCTTATCCCGGTTTTTTTATTGACCCGGCTTATTGTCCGGATTGCGACCCGAAGGTAAAGCGATGACTGCCCTCGCGGATAGGCGCCATTACCGACAAACGGTCATATTTGTGCTACGAATGGTCAAACGCCTGGCCTGCCAGCAACTATGCTCAGAGGTGCACCTATTAATATGTGAAGCGCGTCACAAATTCACAGACACTAACCAGGCGCTATCTTTTTGTAAGCCAGACGCAGTCTGCGGCGGATAACGGGAAGACGGCGAGGCAGGCAGGATGAAAATGGCAGCACCACAACTCGAAGTCGTCGGCTCCGCGGGCACCAAAAACCCCATCTATAACTCGGTCAAGCGCTTTTCGCTGGACGGGCTCAGTGACCTGATCCGCGTCCTGATGGAAAGCGTCGACGACGCCCTGTTCGAACTGTCGGACAAGGTCGACAACGATCGCGAGCGCAACATGTACTTCGAGGCAATGCGTGAAATCCGCCTCAAACGCGACGGCCTCAAGCAGCATTTCGACTATGAAATGAAGCAGCGTTTCGACCAGTTCATCAGCGGCAAGAGCGCCGCCGGCGACGTCGTCGACGACGACGAAGAGCTAACCCTGGTGGAACTCGACGACCTCGAGGACGCCATCGCCATCGATAACATGATTTCCAAGGCGCGGCCGAATTTCGAGGACGACCTGTTCGCGGTCACCGAAAGGCTCAAGCTGGTGCTGCGCCGCAAGCAGATCGACGAAGATGAAAGCCCGCTCGATCCGAAGGCGATCTGCGACAGTTTTCACAAGGCCTCGGATCTGCTCGACACCGATATTCAGGTCAAGCTGATCTTTTACAAGTTGTTCGACCGCTACGTGATGAATAATCTTGGTCATTTCTACAAGGAACTGAACGATCTCTTCGTCAAAAAGGGCGTGCTGCCAGGATTCAAGGCGGACCAGGAACGCATGAAGCAGACCACTCGCTTCATGGCGAACCGGATCAAAAGCAATGCGCCTCAAATGACCGGCGTTTCGATTCCCGGCGTGACGCAGGGCAACGGCGGCATCGGCGCGCCCGGCCTCAGTGCCGATGGCAACCTGTTTGCGGCGCTGCAACAGGCCGTGGGCGGGATTCCCGGCGGCGGTGTCGCTGGTGGCGTTCCTGGTGGCGTTCCTGGTGGCGTTCCTGGTGGCGTTCCTGGTGGCGTTCCTGGTGGCGTTCCCGGT
>Ga0224508_10000866_pt1 | contig 27973 bp, 36 predicted proteins | sample SF_Jan12_sed_USG_4_FD_170157 | JGI IMG/M metagenome (GOLD analysis project Ga0224508, IMG submission 170157) | Sediment microbial communities from San Francisco Bay, California, United States - SF_Jan12_sed_USGS_21 | ecosystem: Environmental > Aquatic > Marine > Sediment | place: USA... | reverse complement strand
GGCGCGAGACCCGCACTTTAGGGCTAGTTGTGAATTTTTATAACGACCGCAATGATTAGTAAATTTGCTTCTATGGCGAAGCTGCCGCTGGAAACTTACGAGGGTGTCGACCTGGACCCGGCGAAGTGGGTAAACGCAAAGTCGGTGCAAGAGGCGAGCGAGAAACTAGGCGTTGGTTCCAAGCAGCTACAAGAGTTGGCGGACCTACAGCTAGTGCCACACTATAGAATTTCGGGAGGGCCGCCTCGATTCGCGATGCAGCCGCTTAGAGATTGGATCGCTGCTAACCTGGTTGAAACGTACCTCGGAAAGTTCCTGCCGACGCAGGAGGTTGAGACCATCACAGTGGAAAGGCCACGTAGCATTCCGCCGGAGCTCAGGGGTATTAGGGGACTCACCATTGCCGGTCCGTTATGCAGATGGCCGGGGATCTATTTTCTGACCGATGAAGACGAAATCGTGTATGTCGGAAAGGCGGACGAGGTATGCAAGCGGTGCGGGGCTCACACTGACAAGATATACACAGGCGCCTTCAGCGTCCCTTGTCACGAGAGCGCACTTTGTCAGGTGGAATCAGACTATATCAAGGCGTTCCTGCCGAAATATAACCGTTGTTCTGTCGCGCTGTCAGCAAAAAGGAAAAGAGATCACGCGCTGGCTGAAAAAAATAGCCTATGAAATACAACCGCACCAAAGACGCAATCCACCAGCTGCTCACCGGCGCCGGGCTCCTGCTCCTGCTCCTGCTGCTCGACATCCTCGGGAGGTGGCTGACTTGAGATGACCAGCCACATTCAAGCCCTCCTGGATTAGGCGGGAAATGTTCACTTACGATGATACTTTCCGCAGAGTTCGATCTACCTTCAAGGTCAAGCTCTCTTCCTGCCACCTGTGCAATAGACGGTTCCAGGACGGAGAAAAGGTTGCTCTCGCGGGTGGAATAAAGGGGCACACAAATAAGGTGCTCTGCGATTCATGCGCCGAGAGCCTACAATCACCGTGAATGACTTCCAAAAATCCGAGGCGTAATGCCAGAAATCCCAGCCATCGGAAAGAAGCCCGGGAAAGTTGTCGGCGTGGTCGATTTCTGCAAAATCTTAGGCTGCAATCGCCAGCGGTTTTACGAGTGGAGCGAAGCGGGAATGCCGACCGTGAAAGAAGGGCGGACACTCAAGGCGGACGTCGGAAAAGCGGTGCGATGGAAATTCGAGGAGTTCAAGCGGGAGTTGGTCGGCGAGCCCGGCACCGGCAGCGAGAACGGTGATTCCGAACCATTGGAGCATCCAACGATTGAACTCGCGAAGCTGAACAAAGCCCGGCGCGAAAAGGTGCAACGCGAGATTGCCATGATGGACGGCGATCTCTTGGCGCACGATGAAGTTGCGCACGAATGGTCGGCGATGGTCGTCGCGGCCCGCTCGAAGTTCTTGGCGCTAGGTGCCAAGCTTGCCCAGCGACTCGCTGCGAAGACCGACCCGGCCGAGATCAAGCAACTGATCGATAAGCAAGTCCGGCGAGCGTTGGACGAGATGGCAGAGAGACCGGTAACAGATGCTAGCGGACCTACTAATCCTTGACCGTAATGTCTGGCGGCCTCCACCGGATCTGAAGGTTTCGGAGTGGGCAAACCAGCATCGACGGCTTTCGCCAGAGGACAGCGCGGAGCCCGGTGATTTCGACATGGATCGAACGCCGTTCATGCGGGAGATACTCGACACCGTCATCGACGAGCGGGTGCAGCAAACGTGGCTGAAGAAAGGCGCTCAGATCGCCTACACGACGAACCTCTGCAACATTCTCGGCTACTTCATCCACCAGCAACCGGCGCCGATAATGATGCTGATGCCGACGCTTGCGCTAGCAAACATGCTCTCGAAAGATCGGCTATCCACGATGATCAGGGATTCTCCCGTCCTTGCCGGTCTGATCGATGAAAGCACGAGGATCAGCGGCAATACGTTGTTATACAAGAAATTCCCCGGCGGTCACATCACGCTAGCCGGCGCGAATTCCCCGGCGTCTCTGCAATCGAGACCGATCCGGGGCGTTTTGTTTGACGAGGTCGATCAATACAAAGCAGGCGTGGGTGACCAAGGCGACCCGATCCTACTGCTCGAGGAGAGGACAGCGACGTTCTGGAACCGCTTTTTCTTCGCCGGTGGGACGCCAACGACGCGGAAGGCGTCACGAGTGAATAAGGGTTGGGAATCCGGCGACAAGCGGTTTTATCACGTTCCATGCCCATCGTGCGGCGAGTTGATCCGGTTGATTTTCGAGCCCGAGGAGAAAGGGCGGCGGCAACTCTGCGTGGACGAGGATTCGAAATACTTCGGGCAATATCTGTGCCAGGCGTGCGACGAATACATCCCCGGCGAGCATCAAATCGAGATGCTGAGTGATGAGTCGATGGGTGGCAGCGCCAAGTGGATCCCCACAAAGGAATTCGAGGGCATCGCAAGCTTTCACATTTCCAAGCTCTATTCGCCGTGGGTGACTTGGGAGGAATTCGCTATCAAGCACAGCCAAACGAAGGACGATCCAGAACAGTGGAAAACCTTTGTGAACCTCTCGCTTGGCGAATGCACCGAGGACGCCGCCGAGCGAATCGATCCGGAAAGCCTGCTCGTGCATCGACAGAAAAACTACGGGCCGAACAGCCTGCCCGATGAGGTGCGCGTGATCACGGCCGGCGGGGACACACAAGACGATCGCATCGAACTCGAGGTTGTCGGCTGGGGCGCCGGCGAAGAATCGTGGTCGATCGATTACCGGACGTTCTGGGGCAACACGGCCGAGTTGCAAGTCTGGCGCGATCTCGATGAGTATCTCGCGAACACCGAGTTCCAACGCATCGATGGTCGAATCTTGCGCGTCCGGGCGATGCTGCAGGACTCCGGCGGCCACCGGCGCGACCAGGTGTATGCATTCTGCCGCGGGAAGGCGCGGCGCAAGGTTTACCCTTGCAAGGGTGCGAGCGCCTACGGGAAGCCCGTGCTCGCCGGAATGACACGGCAAAAAAAGCAGCACGTGAGGCTTGTGAACATCGGGACCGACACCGCAAAGGAACTGATCTTCGGTCGCCTTGAATTGGGAGGCGACGGTCCGGGCCGGTGCCATTTCCCGCTGAGCTACGATGAAAAGTATTTCCAGGGGCTCACCAGCGAGGAAAAGAAGGACGAATACCGGCAAGGATCGCACATCGGCGTCTGGATGCCGCGAAAGGATCAATTCGGCTCCGAGATACCGAATGAACCGTTGGATTGCCGGGTGTATGCGTTGGCGGCGCTCCGGATACTGCCGATCAATCTGAGTGCGTTCCGGCGCCAGGAAACTGCAGAAACTCCACGAAAACCCGAGGAAACCGAGGAAAAAGGGGCTCAACCTGCGGAAAAACCTCGGGAAAAGCCAGTTTTCCGGCGGAATCCCAGAGCGAGTAGGCGCAAATCGTGGATGAATAGATAAGTCTGCCTGTAACCGCTGAAGTTACAGTTGTAACTCCAAAAGTTACGGGCGCAAACGTCCTAACTTAGGGCGATGGCGATACCGGGAACTATCTATCAGAACACCAGCGCAGAGTGGTCCTACAGCTACACGGGATACTCGGACGCGGACGGGTGGGCTTCGGCTGTGGTGCTGCGGTCAGGCACTGAGACGGCGAGTTTCGCGGGCGTGGCAGATGGTAGCGGGTGGAAGGTGAGCGTGACGGCGGCGGCATCCGCGGCCGTGACGGCCGGCGAATACACGGCGAGCGTCGTCATGACGAAAGGCGCCGAACGCGAGATCGTCCAAGTCCAAAAAATGTGGGTGCTGGCGGACCCGGCGGGAACGCCGGCCTTAACGCAATGGGAAACCGATCTTGCGGCCGTCGATGCCGCGATTCGCGCCGTGGTGGCCGGCAAGGGCGCTAAATCCTATTCGATCGGGACCGTCAACGGTAGCTCACGGCAACTCGAGAACATGGAGTTATCCGAACTGCGCAGCCATCGTTCCTGGTTGCTAGGGCAGATCAATATCGAACGCCTACGCGGCGCCGGCAAGCAGACGACCTACCGGAGAATCAAATCATGCTTGGCGTAAACGGACACGTGAACGGTGCCAAAGTGAACGGGCGCCGGCGAACATTTTTCAATCCTGAGACCGGGCGGCTGAAGGTGACCGGGCACCGGGCCTCGAGCAACGGCAACAAGCGCAAGCCGCCGAGTGCGGCCCGGCGGCGCTATTTCGATATCGGCCAGGTGTCGGAAACCCTGGGCTGGAACGTCGACGATGTCAGCGCAAACGCGGCGATCTATCAGAACCTTTGGCTGATGAAGTCCCGGGCTCGGGACTTGGCGCGGAATAACGATTACGTGCGCCGGAGCCTACAAATCTTTGACAACAATGTCATCGGGCCTCTCGGCTTTACGCTGTCGTGCAAGCTTCGGGACGGCAACGGGAAGACGTGCGATCGTGGATTCCGTTCGAAACTACATGCGGCATGGAGCCGGGCCGGCAAGTTGCGCAACCGCCCGACGACTAACGGACAACTGACGCGGAAGGATGCCTATTCGCTCTGGTTTCGGACGCTGATCGTGGACGGCGAGGTCATCGTGATTGGCAAGCCTGGGTTTGGCAACGAAGCCCGCTGGAGCCTGCAATTCATCGACACGGCCCGCCTCGATCATAGGCTGAACCAGATTGCGCCGAACGGAAACCGGATCATCATGGGCGTCGAGGTCGACGCCGACGATGCGCCCGTTGCGTATTGGTTTCTCAACCGGCTGCCATCGGATCTTGTGTTTCCGTATCAGAGCGACCCGCAAGAACACCAGCGGATTGAGGCGCGCTACGTCAATCACACGTTTGTTGTGGAGCGCCCGGGCCAAAGTCGCGGGGTTTCGTGGTTGGCGAGTCCGGCGACCCGGGCGCGACACCTCGACCAGTTCGAGGAAGCGATTGTCGTAGGCTCTCGGGTGGCTGCCTCTAAGATGGGTTTCTACGTTCCGGACGAAAATTACGAGGGCCAGGCGCCAGGGGACGAGGATCCCAGCGACCCGGCCGGCGATCTACGGCAGGACGCAGAGCCCGGGACGTTCGAAGTGATTCCTCGCGGCATGACGGTGGAGAATTTCGACCCGAACTATCCTCCCGGAAACCTCGAGGAATTCCAAATTGCAATCCTCCGCGGCATCGCGTCTGGCATCGGCATTGATTACGTGTCAATCTCCAACAATCTCAAGGGGGTAAACTATAATAGCCTGCGAAGCGGTGCTCTCGAGCAACGCCCGATTTACGAGGGGTTGCAGAACTTTGTAATTGATCACTTTGTCGACTGGGATTTCCGGCAGTGGGGCGCCGTGCAAGACTTGAACATCGATGCATATCCGGGAGTGAACCGGAGGAAATTGCGCTCCATGATGGAGTTAGACTCCTATGGGTTCGATGGCCGCAAGTGGCAGTGGGTGGACCCGGAGAAAGAGGGGAACGCCGAAATCAAGGCGATCGAGATGAAACTCAAAACGCGCGCCATGGTGATCCGCAACAAAGCTAACATCGAGCCCGATCAGATGTTCCAGGACATCGCGGACGAGGAAGCCGAGCTAGAAGAACTCGGAATCGAGACGCCAACAATTTTTACCAAACCAGATGCAAGCAATGAAAATGAAAGCACCGAAGAAGAAACCGGCGAAACCGGCGAGGCCGAAGACGACGCTGACGCGATCCTTTCCGGGGACGATTGAGAAAATCCGGCAGGACGGTGAGGCCGAAGGCGCCGAGTTGCCACGCTTCCGGGTGTCGTTTTCGTCGGATCGGGAAATCGAGGTCTTTCCGCAGTTTTTTGAAATTCTCGGGCACGGTGCCGGCGAGGTGCGACTGAAGCGATTCGAGTCTGGCAATTCGCCGGTGCTCTGGAATCACGACCGGTCCCGGCAAGTCGGGCGGATCACGGGCGTCGAAGTGAGAGACGGCCGCGGGCACGCGGAAATCCAAATCTCCCGCAATGAGACGCGGCTTTTAAGCGACATCGAAGACGGGATCGTCCGCAATACAAGCGTCGGCTACAAGATCCACAACGAGCGACTCGAGGAGCAGGAAACCGGCGAGGGCGGCAACCGTATCGTCTCCAGGGTGACGGACTGGTCGCCGATTGAGATATCTTTCGCGCCGGTGGCCGCCGATGATTCGACCGGGCTCGGGAGGTCCGAGGAGGAGACCGAGGCGCGGACGCGCTACATTGAGAGCCTTTGCGCAAACGTCCTTACTTCCATCAGATCAGGCGAAACTGAAGACGCCGACAAAAACGAACCAGAAATCGAAATGGCAAAAGAACCAACAGCAACGCCTACAGCCACGATCACGTTGGACGAGGCAGACAAACAGCGGGCCGATGCGGTCCAGGACGGAGTGGCAAAAGACCGCGCCCGAATGGCCGAGATCAACAGGATCGGGAAAGAATGGGATTGTCCGGACGACGCCCAACGAGCGATTGAAGACGGAACGTCCGAAGCGGATTTCCGGCGAGCGGTCATGGAAAAGGTGCACAAAACGCGCGCCGGCGGCCCGAGCGGTCAAGAAATCGGAATGACGCCAACCGAGGTCAAAACCTACAGTCTTTCGCGGATGGTCGAGGCGATCGTAAACGGCAGGTGTGAAAAGGACGCGCCGTTTGAATTTGAGGTTTCCAAGGCGATCAAGGAACGATCTGGAAGCGGCGACTCGGACCGGATCGCGATCATGCCGGAAGCATTTGTCAGGGGATCGCGCGCGGCGAGTCAACACCGCGAACGCGCAGTATTCTCTCTGACGGGAGGCGCCGGAAACGCCGATGCAGCAAACATCGATCCGCCTGAGTATCATCCGGAGATGTTTATCGATTCGCTTCGGGAGACGACACCCTTTCTCGGCATGGCATCGATGCTAGGCGGGCTCGTGGGATCAGCCGTGACGATTCCGCGAGAGCTGACGAATCCCGCGTTTTACTGGGTTGGAGAAGCCACGGAACCGACCGAAGGCGACTATACTCTCGACCAGTTCACGCTGGCGTTCAAAACGATGGGTGCTCAGATTCCGTTTACGCGGACGGCCGGCAAGATCACGTTGCCTAACATTGATACGCTGCTTTCGAATTCCCTGCGAACGGGCATTGGAATCGAACTGGAAAAGAAGGCGTTCAACGGCGGGGGAACTACCGATCCGCAAGGAATCATCGGCGCAAGTGGAGTCGGCGACGTCGCCGGGACCGCGCCGACTCTCGCGCTATTGCTCGATCTGGAGCAAGCGCTAGGGGATGCGAACGCAGACACCGGGCGCGCGGTTGGATTCACGAATTCCCGCGGCAAGCGGCTGTTGCTCTCCACGGCGAAAGTAGCGTCAACCGATAGCGTGATGCTAGGAAGTCGCGTCCCAGGGCGCAACGCCGTTGATACCGATATCGGGACTTTCGAGGTCACGAACAACGTTCCGAATGACCTGCAAGTCGGCAACGATAAAAGCGCCTATGTGTACGGAATCCCGGCATTTTACTTGTTTGGATTCTGGGGCGGCGTGGAATTTTCCCGAGACACCGCAACGCACGCGGACACGGGAAGCGTTGTTCTCCGGGTGTTTGTCGATGTCGACGGCGACGTCACGCAGGCCGCCAACTGGGCGCAGATGGATGACATCACGTAAGTTTTGGCAAACCAACCAACCAAATTATGCCAGCAAAAGACCAAGTCGAAATTGTAATCACCTCCCCTTGTAAATTCAATGGAGAAAGGCAGGCTCGAGGCGCCGAGCTGACGGTCTCGAAATCCGATGCCGGCATTCTGATCGGCGCGGCGAATCGAGCGGCCATGAAGGGGAGCGTGAAAGCAGACACCGCGAAAGCGAAAGCGGCATCAGAAGCGAAAGCGAAAGATGCCGCTCCGGCCAAGACAGCAAACCCAAGGAAGTAAGCATGCCTATCGCTCCCGACATTCTCGATGTGACAGCAACGCAGTTTGCGGAAGACGTCACTTTCGAGTTAGTCGAGGATGATACGCTTGTGCTCGATGGTGAACTTGTTGCGCTGGATGGTGCGGCGCTTGGTCTCGGAGACGTTGCGGACAGCGGCGAGTTGCAGACACTAAGCGCTATTGTCGATGACGCGGACATTCCCGAGGAGAGCTCGGAACGTTCCGTTGTGCGGAAAGCGCGCGATGTGACGCTGAACGACACCGATGCCGCGGGCATCCTCAAAGGGGATTTTGTGCGCGCGACCGGCGAACGATTGCGGATCGTAGACAAGTGGCACGATAGCGGTCAATCAACCTATTCCTGCAGGGTCGTCGCATGATCAAAGCTCTCGACATACGCGACAAGCTGAAAGTTTTGCTGCCTACGGTGGCCGAGATCGCTGCAATGGGGATCACGGTCGTATCCGTCGGGAAAATGGATGCCGTCGACACCTACCCGGCGGCATCCATTTATATTGAGTCGATCGATTCGGACCTGGGGTCACGTGATTGCCGGACGCGCGAACCGATTTTCCGGGTGGACATCTGGGCCGAGGATACGGTCGACGCGGAAAAGGTGCTGCTCGAAGCCGGCGCGGCCGCGGAAAAGGCGATCGAGGCCGCGAGACTCACGGATTTTGCCGACACCAATCTGCATTTTGTGGGCGGTCAACCGTTGAGAAACGAATTAGCCGAAAACACTCAAGGCGGCTGGAGCTTCGCATTTCAGGCCAGCTACGGCGTAAACATCACAATCTAACAAAGTATAAGCCATGCCAGCAGGAGAAAGAATTAGAGGGATCGACGGAGTCATTGAGATCTTAAACGAGGCAAGCGCAAGCCAAGGGGAAATTCCATGCCTTTCGAGTTGGGAACTTTCGATTGCGGCCGCGACGCAAACCGTTCCGACTCTATGTATGCTTTCCAATTCCGATGGCGGAAGCGCGGCAGCCGGAGGTTGGGACCGTAACTATCTGGAGAGTAAATCCTGGTCGCTCACTGCCGAATTTGCCTGGCAAGAAGACGACACCGCCGGCGCAGCCGCGGCACTCGATCCCATTGACGTCGGATCACGAGTGCAGACTCTACTCTACCCGAACACCAAGGACGTCGGGAAAGTCGAATATCGCGGATTCGCGATCATCACGGACATCGGCGTTCCGTCCGAGGCATCCGGCGAGGTGCGGCAGACAATCTCATTCACCGGCGACGACGATCTCAGCAGAGCACTCGTTACCTAACCGGGCCGTGCGGCCCAAATCTAACCAACCAGCAACCACCCAACCATGGATGCATTAGAACAACTCGAGAAGCATCAGCGTCTGCTGGGAGCTATCAGGATTGACTTCGAAGAAATCGGCTTTCCTGTCTTCGTCAAACCGCAAACTTTCCGCGAATCTGTCGAAATCGGGAGGGCGCGGCGTGACGGAAAGAAAGACGAAGCTCTGATTTACGCCAACCTTATAGCGAAAAAAACACTGCTCGAGGATGGTGAACCGGCATTTCCGAACAAGGATTCCGAGGGGAAGTTGAGGAACGTTGAAAGGTTACTGGTCGACAAAGTTCCGCGCCACGTCGTTGACGGTTTGCTCTCTGCGATCATCGGCGGTGATCCTGACGAGGTAGCCGAACAAGTCGAGGACATCGAAAAAAAGCCGGACACGCCGGGCGAAGTCTCCTAGAAATCTGCTACGCTATCGCGGACCGGCGGCGCGTTCCGGTGGGCACGGTGATTGATGGTCTCCCGTGGATTGAGGTTGCCTCGTGGGCGGCGTATTACGGGCTACTAGAGGCGCAAACGTCCTAACTTAAGGCGATGGCGAAAACCGCTAAATGGACGATTGAGGCGCAAGACAAGTCGTCTGCTACGCTCGGCAAAATCGATAAGAATTCCAGCAAGCTCGACAAGACGCTCAAGGCGCTGGGGCGGTCCGGCAAGGTTGCTCTGGGTGCGGTCGCGGTGGGCGCGACGGCCGCGGATGCCGCCGTTTCCACTCTCACGGCGGCAACCGCAAAGCTCACTTCCGAGGGGCTCAAAAACGTCGATGCCACCGCGAAACTCTCTGACCGGATCGGAATATCAACGGAAGCTCTCGTCGGTCTGCAGCACGCAGCCGAACTCACCGGCGCCGGATCGAAGGTGCTGGAATCCTCCCTCGGCGCGATGTCAAAGCGACTTGGCGAGGCGGCGCAAGGGTTCGGCTCCGGCAAGAAGGCGCTGGATGCTATGGGGCTGTCGGCTAAAGATCTCATCGGGCTGCCGGTTGATAAGCAGCTGGGCATTATTGCCGATAGGGTCAAGGGGTTTTCGACGCAGGCCGAGAAAGCGGCTGCGGTCTCGGGCCTTTTCTCTCGCGCCGGGCTCGCCTTGGTCAATACGTTGGAACTTGGCTCTGATGGCTTGCGGGCTGCGCAGGAAGAAGCGGAAGCTCTCGGACTAACATTTTCCCGCATCGATGCATCCAAGGTCGAGGAAGCGACAGACGCGCTCGCACGGGCGCGGACGATTTACACAGGATTGAGCAATCAATTAGCGGTCGCATTGGCGCCGGCAATTCAAAATGTTTCCGAACGCATCCTGGAAATGGTGCAGGAGTTGGGCGGTTCTGCCGAGGTGGTGGACGTTCTGATCGAGCGTCTAGACGGCATCATTCAGCCGATTCTGAACTGGATAAACGCCGGGCAAAATCTGAGGACACGTTGGGAGATCGTTCTGGAGGGCTTTAGCGCGGCGTTTTTCAAACTCTCGGCAGAATTTGACACGTTCGTCGACAAGACGGTCCGGGGGTTCGTCAAACTTATAAAGGCGGCGGATAAGTATGCTAACGCTATCAAGAACGCAACTTTCACCGGGAGGCTGCTTCCGGATTTCGAGACCGACACGAGCGGGCTTGTGGGCTTTGCTAGAGGAGCGCGACGGGCGCGCGACACAAATCAAGCGCTGCTCGATTCATCGCTCGATACAGTCACGGACCTGGAAGAGGAGTTGCGCAATCGGGAACCATTGGATTTCAGCGATCTTTTCCCGGAACGCATCACAGGACCGGAGTTCGAGCCAGGCGCCAGCGGTCCGGAACAGTTGCGGCGCGAGCGTCCACCCGGCGCCGATGATGGCGGATTGATCCCGGACGAACCGGAAGTCTTCAAGACGGATTTTGGCGATTACATCGACGGCGTCGGCGAAGTGGTAGACATCACGCAAGAGGCGAACCATCAAGTTGACGAGCGGATCAAGAAATCCGATGAAGAGGAATTCGCGCTCAAGGGCGTAGCTAAATCCTATAGCGATCTTGCGGCACAAATCGCGACGACGACAAGACTCGTTGAGGAAGCCGATTGGGGACATGATGACCTGGAAATCGCCAAAACTCGATTAGTGCAACTCGAAGCGCAGGCGGCAAGCTCAGTTCCGGTGATGGAACGGGCGATGGAGAGTTTCGGGCGCGTGACGGGCTCAGTTTTTCAGGACTTCCTTCGCACCGGTAAATTCGCTTTCGAGGACTGGGCGGCCGCGGCTGTGTCGGCAATCGCCCGAGTCATCGCGCAACAGGTGATCTTGAACGCCTTGCAAAATTCGAGTTTCGGCAGCGGTGCCTTTGGGCAGTTTCTCGGCGGGGTTTTGCAAAACCTCGAGGGTGGCGGCTCTACGGGAAGCGGGCCTCGGAGCGGTGGCGTCGACGGACGCGGGGGATTTCCGGCGATCCTGCATCCTGACGAAACGGTGATCGATCACCGGCGCGGCCGGTCATCCGGCGGAATGTCGGGTGGATCGCACATCACATACCAGACTAACAATATTCAGCCGGGCGTTTCGCAAGAGATGATTCCGCAAATTATCGAAGCCGCATCACAAGCGGCACTGGCGCAGATCTCGGACATCAATTTCAGGGGAGGCCAGCGGGCGCGATAATGGCAACGCATCTTTACGAAACAATCCAGACGTTCCCGGCCGGGATCCACATCGCGGACGTGAATATAATCCCTGTCACGGCAACCGGTGGCGTGCAATCGCCATACACGTTTCACACTGAGGCGCAGAATTTCGGCGGGCAATCGTGGCAGATGAGTCTCAACTTTCTGCCGCAGGAAAGAGCGGCGGCCGGCGTGCTGGAAGCCTTTATGATGTCACTGAATGGCACTGTGGGGCGCTTCCAGATGGGAGACCCCTACGGGAGCGAACCAGCCGGCGCGGGCACAGGAGTGCCCCTAGTGGCAACCGCGGGCATCGCAGGACAGCAAACGATCGATCTCAAGGGATTTATCCCGAATACGCCGGGACAACTGCTCAAGGGCGATTACATCCAAATCGGGACCGCGTTTTACCGGGTTTTGGCCCGCGTTGATTCTGCCGGCGGAGGCACCGCCACGGCTACGCTATTCCCAAATCTCCGGGAAGCATACGCCGTTGATACGGCAGTGATCATCCGAAACCCTGTGGCAATTTGGCGGATGACATCGGCCACAGCAGCCTTCACGCGATCTAGGCTGCAACTCTACGGCGCCACACTGCAAGCCCGGGAGGCGCTGTAATGGGACTGCTCACAGCAGCCGCAAAAACGGTGATCGCGGATGGCAAGGCCGATATTCGGCTCCTGTTCGAATGTGATCTTGCCGAGGGAATCCAACGACTTTGGACCGGGACATTTCCGCTGGCGCACGAGGGCGAGACATGGACACCGATTGTCAACGGGCTGATCAATCTGACGCCGATCGCGGTGAGCGAAGACCGGCGGGCGAACGGGCTCGAAATCAGCGTTGCGGGGATGCCTCTCGAGGTGTTCTCGGAGCCAATCACGGTTGCGAGCTACAAGGACCGATCCGCGCGGCTGATTATGGGATTGCTCGACACGACGGGAGCGGAAGCGACACTCGTCTATTCGGTGGAGCATCGATATTTTATGGACCAGGTTTCGTTCTCTGTTTCGCCTCCGGAGGGCGGAACGGTGGTGCTGAAATTGGAAAACGAATTCGTCCACCTTACACGGACGCTTAGCCGGCGGCTCACAGATCAGGATCAGAAATCCCGATACCCCGCGGACCTGGGCCTTGAATTGGTGTCTTACCTCAACAGCGGCGTATCGATCCTTTGGGGCGAGGCGGGCGCATTTTTCAAGACGGAATGAACGAGGAGCTTACGCAATTTCTGCAGCGACCGACAAAGGCATATCGTCTCTGCCGCTATGATTGCGTCTCATGGGTCGCCGAATGGATCGAGGAAATGACGGGGATAAATCCCGATACACTAACTGCCGGTGCACGACTGGCGGTGATACGCAGTGAATTGGTTAGCCTGTTTATTGCTGCGCGCTTGCATGGGTGCGGCTGGCGCCTTGTTGACGACAAGCCCGCCGATGGGGACATTGCAGTTTACTATGACGGGACATCTCACGAGGATTTAGGCATCGGTATCGTGCGGGGCTGCCAGATACTCTTTTTCTGCAAGCCGGGAATCGGAAAGCGGGAAATCACCGGGAACGAGGAGGTCTATCGATGGGATGGGTAGGGGCATTCGTCGGTGGCTTCGCCTCCGCTTTCGGAATCGGGACTGCCGGCTCAGGCATAGCAGCAACGGCGGGAGCTATCACAGGCAGCCTTACAATTTCGGCCGGGCTGGGCGCCATCTCAGCAAGCCTTGCGTCATCCCGCGCCAAGAAAGAAGCGCGTCAATTGGCCGCCGAACTCGAAAAGAAAACGCGCGTTCGTGCGCGGGCCTCGAATGACCTGGAATCGGCCTTCAGCGTAACGACAACGCGCCGGGAGAACATCACGACGCCGGTCGCACCGCATGAAATCGGATTCGGGCGGGTGCGCAAGGGTGGGGTGCGTGTCTACGTTAACGGGACCGGGACAAACAACCAATTCCTGCATGTGATCGTGGCGTTCTTGGCCAACCAGTGCGAGCGGATCGAGGGGACTTCATTCGGAAATGAAGCGATCGAGGTTGGTCCGGCCGGGAATGTGGGGGGAACGTATCTCGGATTTGCAAAAATATTCTACGCGACCGGGGAAGACGATCAGGCGTCGATTGATTTCATCGTCACCCAGAACTCGAACTGGACTACCGATCACCGGTTACGCGGCATCACTTACGGATACTATCGGTTGACAGACTCGGCAGACCGCTTTCCGCGATTCATCCCGCGATTCATTGCAACGATTCTCGGCGAAAACCGCATTTACGATCCTCGCGACCTATCAACGGGATGGAGCGAAAACCCGGCGCTGATTTGCGCGTTCATCCTCGAGGAATATCTCAATGTGCCGCAATCGCGAATCCACCAGGCGACGCTGATTGCATCGGCGAACACTTGCGACGAGATGGTGGCGACGAAGCGGGGCGCGGCGTTTACGTGGGACGCGGTCGGGGATCGAGTCGAATCTACCGCTCACGATGTGACCGAGGGAGACGGGCTCTACATTGATTTTGATAACACGACTCTTTACCGGGCGATTGACGTTGAGGTTGACGATTTCCAGGTGTCGCTGGACGCGAACGCCGTTCCTGCGCCGGCACTGGATGCGGCGGACACTGTGTTTCCCTCTCCAGTGGCAGGACGCATGATCAATGTCACGGCGCACGGGCTCAAGGTCGGCGATCGCGTCAAGTTCACGGCGGACGCGGGAGGCGCTCCGCCTAACGTCGACCCGGTCACAGAGGGATACGCCAACCGGGCGCCGAACGGATATCTCGAGGATGGTGTCTATTTGGTGCGCGTGGTCGATGACGCCGACAATTTTCGAATCACGAATATCGAACAGAATAAATCCTATTGGTTCAACGGCGGCGGATCGGGAACGCATACATTTCAGGCAATCGATCGATGGACGGGAACGGCGGAAGATCTCGGCGCCGGCGGTGACTACCGGATTGCAAAGAAGCGGTACACGGGGAACGGGTTCACATCTCTGATCGGCGACCTTGGGAAATTGTTCGACCCGGTCGTCGCTGCGATGGCCGGTTCTTGCATCGAGAACGCCGGAGTCTACTACATCAATGCGGGCGCCTGGGTGGCGCCTGTGCTTGACGGTGCGGACGCGATCGGGGACGACGATATTGTCGGGCCGATCCGGGTGATCACCGCGGAAACGAGTGCCAGGCGCCCGAATACGGTGAAGGGCGTTTACGTGGCGCCGGACAATTTCGACCAGCCGAGTGATTTCCCAGTTGTCCAAAGTGCTGCATATCTTGCTGCGGATGGGAATGTCGTTCGGGAGTTGGACGTCGATTTAGAGTGGGTCAATGATGCGAGTCAGGCGCAGCGGGTGGCAAGCATCCTACTCGAGCAATCGCGCCGGGACATGGGGCTCGAAATGCCGGTGAATCTGCTCAAAGGGCTCGACATCAAGGCCGGCGACAATGTGAGGGTTACGTCAACTGTGCTCGGGATTGACAAGGTTTTCACGGTGTCGGAATGGGATTGGAGAATTGATATGAGCGGGGGGGCGCCTCGCTCCTTTGTTAGCCTGCAGCTGGACGAGACCTCGGAGGATATTTACGATTGGGATGCCGAGACGCAGGAGACGATCCCGGGGAGCGCCTCGACAACTCTGCCGGGCGAGAGTGTGCTGCCGTACGAGTTGACGCTGGATGGCGATACGCTGGAGTTGGATAGCGAGGTGTTGACACTGACAGACTAGCGGGCAATCATGCTCCAGATTTGAAGGTTGACGGATGCCCATCGTTTACGCCGGCGCAGGAGCGCGCGCTATCGAAGCGCATCGCGCGCGGTGATGAAGCCGCGATCAATGCGCTAGCGGAATCGCAATTGCCGGAACTCGTGCGGCAATGCAACCTCCTCGGCCGGCAGTGGTCGGTCCGGCCAGAATGTCTGATGTCGGACGGGTGGCTCGCTGCGCGCCGGGCGGCGGAACGATGGAGACCACGGCCTCGGGGCGGTCGATTTTTGCAGTATGCCCGAACGTGGATTCGGGGCGCCGTTGTGCAATCCTGCGCTCAGCAGGCGCAGCGCGCGGTGAGTGTGCCTCGGCGCCAAAAAATCCCGCCAGTAACGGAATTCCAGGCGAATCACGATCGAGCGGTGATGCCGGAGGCGCCCGGGAGCGGCGAAAAACTCAAGATTCGGCTCAGCCGGTTGGACCGGGCACTGCTCGACAATCGGCTATTAGCGGCAGCTCCCGTGACGATAGAGGCGCTTTCAGAGGTGTCTGGATACCCGGAAGCGAGACTCCGGCGGGGGGAAACTCGCCTTGTTGAGCGGCTCCGAAAGGTGGCGACAACGATCGACTCGGCACGGGAATTTTACGCCGCATTGGGCGCGTAAAGCGGGGCGCAAACGTCCTTACTTGAGTTTAGAAGATGCCCGATATCATCCGGATACTCTGCGACGCCAAAAGCGAGGTTGCGCCCGTCGACGCCAACACCGGCGCCCGCCCGTTCTGGTGGCGCGGTAGCGATCCGCATTTCGAGATTGCGTTAAAGCGCGGGGACGGATCATATTTGGCGCAGAGCGACGTTTTTTTGATCACGCTCGAAGTCAAGGCCGAGGGTGCGACGGACGCAACGGCACCGCTGATGATCGAGGAAATCGGGCCGGGCTCATGCTCTGCGACGTTCTCCGGCGCCCTATGGGACGCGAAAAGCGACGAGTTGGCAACCGTGATTTTCACCGATGCGGAAGCGGCACTCGCGGCGGGGAACTATCAATTGATTGTGCGCCACGAGGATAGCGACGGACTGAAGGAAACCTTCGCGAAGGGGATCGTGGAGGTGGTCGAGGACAACGCGGAGAATATCACGCTTGCGAGTCCCCCCTCACCGGTGACCGATTACTACAGCAAGAGCCAAATCCGGGCGATCCGCAAGGGCACGTTTGGCCGGATCGATGGCGTTCGGCGGCTAACCAATAATGATCATGACAAAATTCTTCGCACGAGTGCAACGGTTCAACTCGATCATCGAACCGTCTCGCCAGGATTTCGATGTCATATCGCCTTCGAAGTCGCGAATCTGCAACTACAGGGCGTCGATACGTCGATAGCGATTCGCGGGATCAACATTCCGGCGAGCGGCGTTCAGACGGTTACGATTGACACGGCGGCAACTGCGGGATGGGTGACGTATTACGGTGGCGGCATTTGGTGGTGGAGCGGAACGGTGACTGCGTTTACGCCGCAGAGCGATTACGGATTCACGAGCCTACAAATTTCTGATTATCTTACGCCGAACGCAGGCAATCCGATCTCCATCTGGGATCCGGTCGAAACGGGCGGCTATCAATTCACTCAACCGGACGCCGGTGCAAATGATCCGATCATGAAGGCGAGCGGGATCAATTCCCGGCGCACGCTGGAGTTCGACAATGCCACGAACAAGCATCTGGCGGTGACGTTAGGGGCGGCCGTTTCTCAGCCTGATACCGTCGTTGTTCTCGGCAAGCTCGATGCGGGCGTGGCGGCCGGGACTAACTACAATTACGTCGACTCCCTCGACAGCTTGAACCGTCGACTGATTCGTGCGAGATCGACTCCGGATAGCGATTGGAGAACCGGCGGCGGCGGTGGGCAATGGATGGATGGCGGGACGCGCGATACCGGCTGGCATCTGTTCGAGCTGATCATGGCGACGCCTAACGGGGAACTCAAAATCGACAACGTTTCCGAGGCCACGAACGCCGGTATCGGAGCCCAGACGGCGCCGTCATTTATCATCGGCAACGATGAGAGCAAGGGCGGCGCAGGCTCTCGATTCCATGGCGAAATTGCTTTGTTCGGGCATGTTGTGGGGGCTTGGGACGGAACGGCGCGAACAAATTTTTACACTTGGATTAACACCTATTACGGGCTTTCACTCCCGACCGCTTAACAATGTCTATCAATTCAGACTGGAACGGAGGCGCGGGGCCGCCATTTGCAAGGAGCGCGGTTCAATTTCATTTGCATGCCGGGCAGAGCAACGCGGGCGGCGGAAGCAATGCAAAATTTGAGACAGATATCCTGGCGCATGATGCTGACGACGATTTGTTGTATTCGATCAAGCATGATGCTGGAGGCAATCAAGCGTGGGGCGATATTCGAGGATGCCCTACAACGGAAAGATTTGGAGCCGGCCCGCAATTCCTCCGGCGGATGTTTGACCAGGACGAAAAAACTTGGTGCTCGATGACATATTGCCGAACTGGTCAGGGGATGGAAAGCGGCGGACCGGATTCCGGATGGCTTACGGGAACGTCCCTGGAGGATACAAATTGTCTGGCCGTTCTCGACGATTTCGGCGAGTTGTTAGGATATGCCGGAGGGCACGCAAACCCGATTCATCTCGATCTGTTTTCGTGGTATCAGGGAGAAACGGACGCAAGCACACAAGCCGTGGCGGATCGATACAAGCAGAATTTTTACGAGCTTGTTTCGCGAATGAACGCGAAGCTGATCACTTGGGATTTCCTGGTGCTTATCAAGATCAACTCGATTGGATACGGCGACCGGGTCGGATTCGATGAAGTCAACGACGCGCTCGATGAAATCGCCGCGGAGCTCGACAACTGCGTTGTGATCGACACGGAAAGCGCGTCCATGGATGGCGTCATTCCGTCCAGTCACCACGATAGTGAAGGGCAATTACTGGTCGGCGAAAGAGCTTTTCAAGCATACTATAACGCAACGCGGCTTCCGGTCGTTTAACTTAACTACACAATAAAATGGCAGATATTACAGTTTTAGATACAGATGTTGACGAGGGATCGAACGCCGAAACCGCACGCGTCGAGGCTGGCGAAACTATGGCGGCCGGTACGGTGCTTTGGATCAACACGAGCACGGGGGCCGGCCATCCTTCTGATGGAGGAGACCTGACCAAGCCGCCAGCGGGCATCACGGTGAACCAAGGAAACACAGGCCAGGAGGTCAAATACCAATACGGCGGGGAAATCGAATTGGGGGACGCAGGCGCACCGCTAACGATTGGTATGCTGTACGTCGCATCTGCCGCAAATAACGGCAAGATTGCGCCTATAACGGATATTGTGGCCACGGAGGTCTACTATATCCTGGGATGGGCGAGAACGACGAAGATCCTCGTTATGAACCTGGTCAAGCCGACGGTTGCAAGGTCGGCATAACTAGCGGAGCGCGAACCGGAGGCGAACCATGGCCAAAGAGAGAAGCACTAGCACAATCACCGACCCCTCAACCGCGGGGATCTATTTTGACGGCCACAACTCGGCACTCGATCCGATCCGGATCGACCCGTCAACGCTGGAACTCTCGCAAAAGAGCGTAGTCACGAAGGCAGCGGGGAATGCGACCGTGGACGACGCGGACATCGGGAAGCACGTCGTAGTCGAGAGCAACGCCGCCGCGCAAACGGTCACATTGCCTGATATCGAAACTGTCGACATCGGGAAAGGGGTCACGGTGTATAATAAAGGCAGCGATGATATGACGCTCACCGCAGGGGGAGCGGACACCATCCTTGGGGACGCTACTGTTAGCGTGAATGAATTCGTCGAACTGTTTGTTTCAGCCGATGACGAGTGGATTGCTGGCGGAGGCGGAGGCGGGCTTGCGAATGTGGTCGAGGACACGACACCGCAAGCCGGCGGGGATTATGATCTGCAAACGTTTAAGCTCGTCGGCAACGGCGGCACCGAGGGGATCGAGATTGCATCTGACGGTGACGTTGCAATTGGGCATAGCTCGCCGCAGGGGCGGCTCGATATGGAGACTGCTAGCGGTGTTTGCTCGATGATTATGAATCGCAATCAGACGATGTCTGAGGATCAAGTCGGGGCGCGACTGAATTTTATGCACAACAATGCGAGTGTGGCTCGCATTGACACCGTTGCGGTGGGGGCGGGGAGCAATGGCACCGCCATTGCGTTTTTTACTCAGCCCGATGGCGGCGGAGGATTGGTAGAGAGATTACGGATTCAGGACGTAGGCGGCACAGAAATCTACGGCATCTTGTCTAGATCAACAACTGCCGGGATTACCGCATCGGGAACGCAATCGCAGGGCCAGCAGGCGCTGACGACCGACATCAACGAGGTCTCAACCGTCACGATAGCCAGCGACGTGGTGACCCTGCCAGCCGCGTCAGCAGGACGTGAGATTACTGTCATCAACAACGGTGCGAACACATTACAGATTTATCCTGCGTCCGGAGACGATCTGGGCGGAGGCGTGGACGCATCAACGACACTGGCAGCGGGGGTCAATGTCACCTTTACCGCATATGACGCAACTAACTGGATAGTGAAACAATAACAGCTCCATAATGAAAAACAAAAAACTGGCGGGGTTTTTCCTGCTCCTATTCGGACTCGTGGCGCTGCTATATGCGGCGGATAACGATGTCTGGGTCCAGCAAATGGACGGGACTAACCTCAAAACATTCATCCTCCCGGCAACCGCCAATGGATTGGTAGGGTTCGATGGTTCTAGCGATTTGGCAGTGCTTACGGATGTTACGGGGCTCACCAGTCTAGCGCTACCAAACGGGGCGGCACCGACAACGAACGCGACCGGTGAGATTGCTCTGGATACCACGATCACGGATCACCAGCCGCTGCTGCAATATTACGACGGCGGTGAGAACATGACTGCGATCGCCATCGATACGGCACAACTTCCCGCGCTGGATAACGAGATCGTGAAATATGATGCGGTTGCGGACAAATTCGTGCTGGAGGCGGATGCGGGAGCCGGGATTTCCAATGTCGTCGAGGACGCTTCCCCTCAACTTGGCGGCGGGCTGGATGTTAACACTAATGAGATCACCGGGGCAATTGATCTGCATAGCACGGGGGATTTGATTGTCGAATTAGGGGATGCCGCCGGGGTCAATGAGCTTAGTATCCGGGATTCTGGTGCGGTTGAGGTAGCCACCATTAATTCCGATGGCGACATTTCCGTTGTTACCCTCGACGCAAATGAATTTGTGATCAACGAGGCGGCTTCCGGGCCGACCGTTGCGGCGGGCGAGGGGGCAATTTGGATGGAAAATGCAGCGCCGAACTTGCCGCGATTTCGCGACGATACCAGCCAGGATTTTTATTTGCTACCCAGAGCCATCGCGATCGCCGATCTGGGCGATGCCGCAACGCCCAGCGTGATGACGAGTCCCGAGGCATCCAATACAATTCTGAGCAACTATCAATCGAGCGGAGCGGATCATGTGTTTACGTTGCCTGCTCCATTTACGAGCGGTGCAATCATGGTGACTGTCGGGGATGAATTCCAGATTGATCTAGAGCCAAGCGCTGGCGAGATTTTTTACCTAAATGGGACCGCGATGGCAGCCGATGAGCATATCCAGAATACAGCCGACACGCTGGGCGACACGATAACAGGCGCGTGCGTAAATATCAATGGAACGCTCCGATGGATGTGGAATTCGAGCAACGCAAACTGGGTGGAGGCGACACCGTGAAATTACTCCTTTTGCTGTTTCTGCCTGTTTGTTTGGGGTTTGTTGTGATCATCGGGAACACCGATGTTCCGAGCGGGGGAGCGGTAAGCCCGGGGTCGACTAATGTCGTTGCCTGGTATGATTTTGATGACACGGTCGGCGGTGAGGGCAATGATGATAGTCACAGTACCTTCGATCTCGCCACGATAGGCACAGAGCCGACCTACACGACAGGGGCAGTTGATTATGCAACTTGCGTATCGGGAGCCCCGGGAAACGCCTATACGCAGGCCACGTTGGATTCAAGCTGGGGCAATAGCGATGCCGACTGGAGCGTAGCAGTCCGATTCCGCCCGCAAGTCAGCTTGCAAAACAACTCTGATCTGACTCGTAGCAATGCGTCTAAATGGAAGTTTACCTATCAGAGTGCCGGTGGGGGAAGTTGGAGAGTACAAGGAGCCAATGTTGCCCAAACCGGCATTACTTCGCCCACTCCTGCCACGAATACCTGGTATTTGTTGGTGATCGTTCATGATGGGGGGGCGGAAGACGCGACTTATTACAGCTTTGACGGTGCTGCGTTGAGCACTACTATCGGAACTGGGGGAACTTACGGGACAGGGAACATGTTCATTGGTGCGCAGGACGGCACCAATACCGAAGACGTAGATTTCGACTGGATCGGGTATTTTGACGATCAGCTTACAGACGATGAAATTAGTTGGCTATATAATAGCGGCGGCACTCGCGCTTACTCGGATCTGTAATGCTCTGACCGAGTATTATATTGATCCGGACTATACTGGCACTGAATCCGGGACGGCGTCCCAGCCGTGGCAGGATCTCGACGGCCAGTGGACGACCATTAATACGTCGCTAGCCAGTGATGATGTGACAGTTTATTTTAGCGCCCGAGATGCCGGTTCTGATGTGCATCAAGCCACCACGACCAATATTCAAATAGAGCGGACCGATGCAGGGGCAAATCGGCTCACGCTTGACGGCATGGCTAAATATAATAGTAATGATTCAACCCCCTCATGGTCGTCCTATTCGGGCACGAGCAGATTTCAGGTAACGGCAACAAACCCGGTAACTACGCAAAATTCTGCTACGGAGGATCGGAGGGATTATGTGACTGTTAGGGGGATTCGGGCGATTGCCGTAGATGGTCAGTGTTTCTATCTCAAGTCGGTGCGTAATTGCATTTTGGAACACTGCTACGGGACATCTAACGTTGGCGCTACCACTGGCCCAGGAGTGCTTATTACATATGAGCCCAATACGGTAGCTAATGCGAATGCAACAAAGTGCCAGAATGTTACGGTCAGGAATTGCACGATCGAAAGCAATTATGGAGAGGGGCTCTATGTCAATGGGCCGAAGGAGACTTCTGACACGCATGGCATTGGTCCGTCCAATATCCAAATTCTGAACAATGTTTTTATCGATGTGGGCGCGCGGGGCGGCGAGGGAGACTCGATTGATATAAAAAATTATGTGTTCGATTGTGTCGTTCGCGGCAACTCCATTACGGGAGGGGAGATCGGTGTCACGTCGCACTCATCCGCGACAATTGAGCGGAATCTCATCATCACAAATGACGGAAGCGGGGCCAAGAGCGGCATCAGGGTCAATAACGGAGGCGCGTCGGAATATGCGACCGTGGATTCATCGTCTCTCACGGGTGCGATTGTCCGGAACAATATCATAATTGATCCAAGCGGCGTGGGTGTGCAGATAACGTCTAATGGGGATGACGCACCAGTGATGGATTACCATCAACGCGACGCGCTGGTCGAAAACAACACAATTTACGGGGGGACCAAATGCATTGTTGTTTCCTCGGAAACGACTGGAAACACGATTAATAACAATATTGGTGTTGAGTCCGATAATCAATGTTTTGATGCGGATGCGGGGACGGTCTCAACACATGATTACAATTTATTTTGGCGAACTGTTGGGGGAAATATAGTGCTTTTTGCTGGCAGTAATTACACCGCAGCAACCCTGACTGGGCTGGAGGCGAATTCTCAGACTACCGATCCCGCGTTTGTGGACGCAGGGACCCCTTATCAAGCGCACAAATTTAAGCTACAGGCGGGCTCTGATGCGATCGCGAATGGTTTGGATTTATCCGGATCGTTTACTACTGATTATTCGGGCGCGATTAGGGATGCAACATGGGAAATTGGAGCATGGGCCTATCTAGCAGAATTGAGAGCCCGGAGATTAACAGCTGGAACACTAACAATTGGACCATAACGTGAACTAACATCGAAGAGCAACTGAGAACCAACACTGGCGCGCTAAACACAGTGTTGACCGAACTCCACAAACTGAAAAATCAGGATGACTAACGAAGAGCACGCGTCAAAACTCGGGAAGGCTGTCGATGAGAACACCGCGACCGTTATTTCATTTCGAGAAGACATCAATGTCCTGGTGGAGCGCCTCGATGCCATGGAAATCAAGCTGAACGATATGGGTGCGCGGCTTGACGGGCTCATCGAGGACTTGCACAAGGTCGGCGAATGAGCGCAGAGCTCACGGCACGCTCTTGGGGCCGCGATCTCGATCGAGAGTTTGCCGCTATCCGCCGGGAAATAGGATCCGGCGGGAATCCGCACATTCCAGGCGAATACTCTCCATATTTTCGATGGGGCTCGGCCAGCGGGCACGGTAACGGCGAATCGCCCGTGACGCCGTTTGGCCCGCGTGGGCTTTTCAAAGCCGTCTACAGCTTGCCGGAAGCGCGAACAAAGGGGCTTCTGGCGCCGAAAGGCACGATCATCTTACAAGATGGGCGCTTCTTTCTGGCCGAGAAAAAATCAGCTTTCGAAGAAGCGCTTTACGATAAGTGGACTTACCCCGGGCAAACGATCGAAAGCCACGTAGGCGGGCTCCATTTCATGGGATTCAACACTGGATTTTCCGGCGGCGCCGTTGTCGAGCGGCTAGGAAACAACGGGCCTGCATTCCACATTGAGACGCCGGGGCACGGCAGCGGACATCATACCCGTTTCAGTGATTTCTGCATTCGGCTTCCGGAGTCGAGTGACCATGCGTGCGTCGACTGGGACCCAGGTTTCGAGACCGTAGCGAAAGGGATGCAAACATTCGGAGGTGGTGCGGGCTGGAAAATCTCTAGCGGAACCACTAACGCGCATTTCCTCCATTGCGCAGCTTCACGCCATTCGCGTTCGGACCGGTCCGGCGGGTTCGTGGTTGTCGAGCCTAACAATCCCATCGATGATCCGCATGGCGATCCGGACATTGATTCCACGGCCGTCGTTATCTCAATTCGCGACGCGCAGATTGACACGAGCGACCGGATTTTGGCGGGGCGATTTGGGCGCTCTGGGCATGTTACGATTGACACGGTAAAGCTCGAGGCGGCGGCAAAGTGGAAAGGCAAAAATTTCCACGACCTTGTTGAATGGCGGATCAAAAGCGAATTCCCCGAAAGCGGGCGCAACATGGGGCTGAAACTATCTGGAATCCATCTTAACGTTGCTTACCCGGTTCCCGTGCTCGTGAAGCAGCATGGCGGGAGAATGCCGATCAAGGCAAAAATCGAAATGATCAACTCGGGCGGGCGGCCGGCGTGGACACGTCGTTGGATGGATTGGAACAACGATGCGGGAGACGATTTCGACGCTCTAGCGGTCGGTTGGGACTCAACACAATGGAGACAAAAACAATGGGCATTGGGCCAATAGGATTGGGATCAGCCGGAGAGTGGGCGGCTGTGGCAATTGTGATTGTCTGCGCAATCGTGCTTGCATTCGTTGCATGGCAAATCTACCGGGGTAAATGAATCAACCATGCTTAGCTCGCAAATCTGCAACCGCTTACATTCTGTCAGTCGGAATTGCGCTAATTTGCGGCCCGCTTCTCGCGCTCCTTTTACGGGATTGGCTCGTGGCGTCCGTAAAAGAAGACCTTCCTCCGCCGTGGTTGATCGAGCGGCTGATGGAAGTCGAAACGCGCGTGCGAACACTCGAAATGAAAGAAAATGCCGACGCCAAGCTTGATTGAAAATCAGTATCTCAAGATGGGCACGTGGTGGGCAACCATTTGCGTTCTGGGAACGTGCGCGATCTTTATGTGGCGACTGAGCGCTAACGAGATCAAGGAAGATTTGGCCACGTCGTACCGATTCGAGACAATCGAAAAAGATCTGTCGTCGATGCGGTCAACTCTGATCGACGTTTCAGCCGGCGTGCAAATCCTTCGAGAGCGCACCTTCCGCGATAATCCGGACTACATCGGCAGACATCAATTGCGGCTGTTTTTCGAGGATGTGGCGCAAAAGAACAACCTTATGGACGTGCCAGACATCAATGATTCCAGATATGATTTCCCGAAATAACGAAACAAGTGTGCAAAAATTCGGTATCCTACTATGTGAGGTTCTTTTTTTGCTGCTTTTTGGCTCTTATCCTATTGTCTCTGATCGGGATCTGGCGCGAGCTCAAACTTCAGCGCGCAGACAAGCTCGAACTCCGCGCGGCACAGCGATCCGCGGCGCAATGGGAAGCCTATGCGCGATCTAGAATCAACCGAAAGGAACTAGCCGACGATGCCAGTAGCAGAAAAAATATTGTGGATGAATCTCAAAAACGGGGACAGCGCTAGCTATGGGCTCGCGGATACCCCGGGCATGATTTCGTGGACCGAGATTGCCTGGCAGAAAGCTGGCGATCGCGTCAAATTTACCGGTTCCGGGTTCCCCGCGGCCGTCTCTCCTTTGCCATATGAGACCGGACCGGGCGCGGAGCAGGGAATCATCGGAACGAGCCTGGAACCGCCGGAAAATGAATTCAGCGGCTATCTGACGATCTCCTGCCCGGAGGACAGCGGTCAGAGCCTAGATTTAGCGCTCGTTATCTTGGTGATTACCGGGATCACGTGAGAAATGGCATGGCATCCGAGTGCATAGATTATCAATGCCAATGCACAGACGCCCGATTGTGCCAATGCCGGCCGCTGACGATCGCGATGGGCGAATGGCCGCCGTCGCAGGCAAAACGCGACGAAGCGCCGGCTGAAAAAAGGCGGCGATTGCGGCGAGAGACCCGAGCAGGCTGGAGACTGGACCTTACGCGCGGCAGGGAAAAATGGGGATGAATCTAGCGATCTGGATGACGCTTGCGACATAGGTGAGGGTAGTGACAGGATTTGAGCGATCCGGAGCCGCGGGCTTTCGGCGGAACGTTGGGATGCCACCGCTTACCGCTGAGTATTTCTTGCCTCTCGGCCTCGGGGAGGTGCCAGAATTCGGATGCGGTCATCGTTATTCTGCCCAACTCAGGCAATCCTCGGTCGAGCATTTTCCCCAAACATGCCCATTATAGCCCGAATGTCGGATGTGTAGTTTGCCGAGACAGACCGGGCACTGGATGACGCCAACCCAGTCTTTGCCCTTGTGCTCCTCTCGAATCTGTGCGGTCGCTGCAACGCCCAGCATTGTCTTTTTGATGTGTTCTTTCCACATCTTCTCTTCTTGCTCGCACTCCGCCGGCGTCTTCCATTCGAGATGTGGGCAGGGGCATAGCGGTTGGCCATTGCGCTTCTCGGGATCGTGGTTGCGCCGGTAGCACGGGCGGCGGAGGTAGCATCCGGTTTGGCCCAGGGCTGCCAGCTTGACGACTTCGCGCAAGTCAACTTTCTCGCACTGCTCTTCCAGTTTCGGGTTCGAAATGTGGTGCTTACACCACATGGACGCCTGTTCTGCGATTGAGGGATTTTTCATCCGGCCAGAATAGACACAGCAAACTGCTCTGCAATCTTTTTTCACAAAAAGTCTTGATTAATGCGCGGCGGTGATTCATGCTTGGCGTGATGACATTCTTCCCATGCAGCAAATGCGATGGCGCCGGCGAAGTTCCGCTTCCGCCGGCGCTGGAAAAGACTCTCGCCGCCTTCGGCCGCGCCCGGGGATCCTTCTCGGCGCAGCAGATCCGGGAACGCCGGGCGGCACTCCTCGGGCCGGATTGCACGGTCAACAACGTAAGCAACCATCTTGCCCGACTGGACGATATCGGGCTGATCGAGTTTGTCGGGAAGAACGGGCGCCACAAGCTCTATAGGAGGGTATCATGACGGCTGACAAGATTTGGTTCTCGATCCCGCTTTCAGAGCGGCTCCTGCACCATCCGCATTTCGCGGAGGCGCGCCCAACGCTGAGTCCCGGTATAACGCCGAGGATTATGCGATGGGTGCACATGGGCGTTCATGAAGGGCTTCCGCCCGCGCTGCAATATATCGACATCTGGGGACTCATCAGAGTCCGCTGGTATTTTGTGACATGATATGGATAAGCAGTTGACACTATTCAAAGCCGAATCCGGGCCAGAGAAATATACATCAAAAGTCGCGGCTCCGATTTACGAGCCGAAGAACCCACAGCGACATACTGCAAAGCGTTCACTTCCGTTATGATGGCACCGAGTAGCGTTAAGGTTAGCATGATGAACAGTAGTAATCCGCGCATCCATCATACGATTGAATGGGGAAAAACCGTTCCTTGTATCATCAGCGAAAAGCACCGCAAATTTAAATGACCGCCGCGGACCTAGTAAAGCTTCAAGAGAATTTGTTGACCTCGGGACGACGAGGCGACGACCACGCTAAAGCGCTAAAC
>Ga0224508_10000865_pt1 | contig 28004 bp, 33 predicted proteins | sample SF_Jan12_sed_USG_4_FD_170157 | JGI IMG/M metagenome (GOLD analysis project Ga0224508, IMG submission 170157) | Sediment microbial communities from San Francisco Bay, California, United States - SF_Jan12_sed_USGS_21 | ecosystem: Environmental > Aquatic > Marine > Sediment | place: USA... | reverse complement strand
CATACCGCTGACCGCGGTCATGGAATCGAACATTTGCTTTTTCATGGCGGCGGGTACCGGTGGCAACACTGGATGCGTGCTTTCCTTTAATTGCTTACGCAATATTTCTTGCGCTTCTTCCGATACGTCGCTCAATAAGCGTGGCCCAAGCTCGGATTGCGGGCGCAGTTCGTCTTCCACGGTTGTCGCCGCTTCTTCCGATTGCGACTCGGTTGTTTGCTCCGTCGTTTCCTGGGCCACAAGAAGACTAAATGGCAGCGTTGTTAAAGCCGCGAACAGAATCAGATGTTTTGCTAGTGTGATACGTGATTTTTCTCGCATTTTTTTGATCTCCTCCTGACGTGAGTAATTATTGCGACGGACTCAGGTTCGCGAAAAAGTTAAAACATTTTATTGTTCGGCGCTGCTCCCGACCTGCCCACCACTTCCATTTTGAGTGGGCACTAAGTCGCCGAATTTTTTCATCCAATCGTTATAAAAATTTGTATATGTTTCCGGGTCCATCATCGGTGCCATCATCTGCATTTGGCCATTCGGATCTACCATGTGCAGGTAAGTTTGCGGGTTGAGCATTGGGCCGTAGGTGGATGGGTTCATAAACTGCATGTAGGAGTTGGGGTTCATTAGTGCCTGGTAAGTGCCGGGATTCATGAACGCCATGTATGACATCGGATTCATCATGGCCATGTACGCGTCGGGTGACATGAACTGCGCATAAGCATTGGGATTCACCCAATTAGGTGGATTCATCATGCCCATCATAGGATTACCCATACCGGAACCCATCATGGGATTCATCATAGAACTACCCATACCCATCATTGGTGCCATCATCATGGGATTCATCATCATAGTCATCGGGTTCATCATGCCCATCATAGGATTACCCATACCGGAACCCATCATAGGATTCATCATAGAACTACCCATACCCATCATTGGTGCCATCATCATGGGATTCATCATCATAGTCATCGGGTTCATCATCGACATGGGATTCATCATAGGATTACCCATACCCATCGGTGGTGTGCCCATCATCGGCGCCATCATCATTGGATTACCGGGAGCAGGTGTCTGCTGGGACCCTTGGTTGTTAGTGTTTGCCTGCATGCCTTGCATCATGTTTTGCATCATTTGGGTCATGTCAGGTTGCGCTTGTTCCTGGGCGCTTAGGTTCAGGATTGGTCCAAACACCAAACCAATGAACAGAGTTGTATAGAGAATAAAACGTTTAGACATGTTGCTTTCCTCCAGTAAGGGCGTAATGATTAAGATCTACATCCAGGCTTCGTGAATTATCGGTACGGTGCCTATTCGAACGTGTACGATGGTGAGACTAATACAGCGTCGTGCTGGATATAATATCTACAATAGGCCTGATTCTTCCCCATAGGAGATAATGCAGGCTTAACACAGGGTTTTTCATCCGCGTGAGAAGTGCTTTTGCCAGTGTCCCGCTTAACCTGGACAGCATAAGTCATATTTTCGTGACGGTAATCAAATATCATTCGCCGATGAGGTATGAACCTTCATCGGCAACCAGAGCACGCGCCGTGTTTTCTCCCGTTGGGGATCGCATAGTTTATATCGGTGTTAGCGTGAGTAATAATATTATTATAATAATATATGCTATAATAATTATACTAATTCAAGGCTAGGCAAAACCGAATTCATTAGCAAAAAGTGTGTCCTCAACAATGAATCTACAATCCATGGAAGAAGCGGCAACTGACGTGAGTAATATGTTGAAACTTCTGTCTAATCGCAACCGGTTGCTAATATTGTGTCAGTTGATTGACGGGGAAAAATCCGTAGGTGAACTGGCACGGGCACTGGATGTAAGTCAGGTTATCGTGTCGCAACAACTGGGTTTATTGAAGAATACCGCAATGGTGGCGAATAGACGCGAGGCCCAAACAATTTACTACTCGATTATCAACAAGGACGCCGCGAAGTTAGTGTCTTTTTTATATAAAACCTTTTGCCCTGTTTAACGCAGGTTAGTGCAGGTTCGAGCCGGATTAGACAAGAATGGCGCTGGAAGCGAAAACGCCCGCCTAGCTGAGAGCGAATCCCGGATTGTCGTTCATGCCTTTGACAGAAGGTACGTTCGCCTCTAAACCGCTGATCACTTTTTTGTCACGCAGGTATTGCGCGACGACATCCCAAATATCCGGTAACTCGTCGGGTTGTGGATTGACACTGGCCCAGCCAGCAACTTTATAGGTCTTACTGGCATCGAGTGGTTTGCCGCCCAGTTCCAGATTGGACAGCCGGCTGCCAATTTTTTGCGTGGGGTCAATGGTGTATTTGAGTCCGCCGATACGAACCATGTCTCCGCCCATTTGATAATAGGGATCGAGGTTAAACAAATTATCCGCAATATCTTCAAGTATCAATTTGATGTTCTCGCCGGTCATCTCGTTCAAAGTGGATTTCGCGTAAGTGATCGCGGTCTGATCCATGAGTCTTTCCATAGTGATAGGATCGCCCGGTATGACGCTCGTGCCCCATCGAAATCCCGGTGAGAATGCAATTTCAGCGTCACGCACCGCCATCATTGCGTCAACAATAACCTGGTCGAAAGTTCCGATAAAATTTCCACGCCGGTACAAGGTCGTATCCGTCGTCGCGAGAACTTCCGTCAGTTGATCTGTATAAGGCGCGCGTACTTTGTCGATATACGCCTGCATCTGCGCATCTGCTTCCAACAGATTGGAAAATACCGGCAGCAGCTTGAAGCGAAAATCGGCGACGTGTCCGTCTTTAACATCAAGATCGAGCACAGATAGAAATTTACCATTGGAACCGGAGTTCACCACGATGGTTTTACCACCAGGGTTATCGATAATCGCCGGTTCGGGTACGCCATCGTGGGTGTGACCGCCAAGAATGGCGTCGATACCTCTGACACGGCTGGCCATCTTGAGATCGACATCCATACCATTGTGGGACAACACAACAACAACTTGCGCTCCTTTGCTCTTAACCTCATCCACCGTGACCTGCATTTGATCATCACGAATACCAAAGCTCCAGTCTTCGATCAGATAACGTGGGTTGGCGATGGTAGTGTAGGGGAACGCCTGACCAATAATGCCTATGGATACGCCGTTTATTTCGCGTAAGGTGTAGGGTTTAAATACAAGTCCGGTATCGGCATCAAATGCCGGCTTTTCATCGAACTGGGCATCTTCCGTCAGGTATATATTCTGTGCAATGAATTCGATGTCGTCTTTGAGTTCATTGTTGATAATTTCATGTACGCGATCGGTGCCATAAGTGAATTCCCAATGACCGGTCATGACATCGACACCTAACAATTTGCATGCGTCAATCATGTCCTGACCTTTTGTCCATAAAGCAGTAGCTGATCCTTGCCAGGTATCGCCGCCGTCCAGCAATAAACTTCCTGGTCGTTGATCGCGGATTTTTTTAACTAAGGTGGCGAGATGGGCAAATCCTCCCACCTTTCCATACTTTTGTGCCGCTTCTTCGAAATTTAAATAAGTAAATGCATAGGCTTCTTGAGAGCCTGGGGTGAAACCAAATTGATTGAGAAAATGATCGCCGACGATATGCGGTGGCTTGCCTATAGCACCGCCTACGCCGATATTGATATTGGGTTCGCGAAAATAAATAGGCAGCAGTTGCGCGTGACAGTCAGTGAAATGTAATAACGAAACATTTCCAAAAGTTGGAAAGTCGTAGGGTTCTGATTGTGATTGCGTCCAGCCACTTAACGGTATGCCGGCAGTGCTTGCAGCGGCGATCGTTTGCAGAAATTCCCGGCGAGTCAGGCTCATGGCATTGTTCCCATGCAGGTTTGATTGCGTAATGCGTAGTGAAAAAAATAGCCTGATCGGTTGATCAGGCTATTCGAAGTTCAAAACATTTATTGCCGTTGGCTGGGTGATTTAATCGGGATGCCGGTATTCATCACCGCTTCGTAGAACTCAAGAGCTTTGTATTCAGCGCTTTGTGGCTTGAAAGGTTTTGCCCGCACTTGTTTGTTGCAACCATCGTAACGGCGGTGCACGGTGCCCCAGGGTTTGCCCGCGACCGCCCACTTGGTGCGGTAAACCGGAAAACCTGTGGTGTGACCCAGCCCGGCGCTCAAGATGTCGCCACGAATAGCGTTACCCGCATTGTGTACATGACAATCCGCACAGGAGAAATTCAATTGGCCGCGTTTTGTCCAATAGAATTTCTTGCCTTGTTCATACCATGCTTGCGCACCCTCGCTGCTGACATCCACTGCCATTGTCTGGCCGTTAAACTGTTCTTTAAATGCCGAAACCAGACGCGCAATTTTGCCGTTTTTCAGATTTTCAATTGGTGCTTCGCCGTTGGCTTCAAGACAGGCGTTGATATCCGCTTCCGCCGTGCGGATGTCGTCCGTTTCCGCGTCATAGTAGGGATACTGACTGGCCGGTGGGTTATCGGCGAAACAATCGGCAAAGGTTTTGCCATTGGCGAACGGCTTTGCCCATTCTTCATGAGCGATATCCATTTCCGGTTCGTAGGGTGGGAAATCCATCAATATTTCCCAGTTTGCACGGCGATGCGAATACTGGGGCAGGGAATTAACCCCGTCCTCGTACGCCGTCAATTCAACATCGGGAAATCGTTTTTGAAAATAGCCTTGAAAAGCGGCAATGTCTTCTTCAACATTTCCGGCGTTTGCATTGAACAACATGCCAAACGATAGACTCGCGGCAACTGCACTTATCACTAATCGTCTCATTTTATATCCTCCGAATACTGAATCGTATTGTCAGCCATTGAACTGGGCTATTGAACCGTTGCCTCTGCACTACCGGTATTACCCTGGTTGTCGCTCCAGGATACGCTTACGGTATCGCCGGATTTCGCATTCGTAAAGCGTACGCCAATCAACGGATTTTTCGATACACCCTGGCCCAGAATGGCTTCGGCGACTGTTGTCCCGTTCAATTGAAATGTCATGATTTCAATAAAATGTTGTGGAATGAGTTCACCGGTTTTGCTGTCTTTGCGCAAACCGGTTTCCATAGGGTGGTTGACCAGACAAAGAACATCGTGTCCGCCGTCCACTTGTTTGATTTTCATCTTGGTAGTAAATGCCATAAATTTTTCTCCTGGTTACTTAGGTGCGCCGGCGTTAGCCGCCACAACCTCCGACGGTAACTTTAATCTCTTGTGATGCTTTGTATACCTTGTCGCCCGCACTGACGAAGGCAGTCACATTTGATGTTTCACCCATTTTTATTCGTGCGCTATAAAATCCGCCGGCGCTTTCACCCAAGTTAATTGAGCTAATGTAAGGGACAGGGTTCTTCTCCACCACAATCGCAATCATTGTGGTGCCAGGTAGACTCGTGGATACTTTAATCGGCACCACGGCGCCGTTTTCAGCTTGCAAAGGTGCTTTGATCACGACATCGCTGCTTTCGGTGATCTCGGTATCGCCGAACAAGCCTTTTACAACGTCTGGTTCGTTTTCAAGATCGAATAATGCAGCGGGCCATTCCAGAGCATGGGCTACGAGAGATTTAAGTGCGCCTGCACCACCTGCTAATAGCAATGCGCTTGCACTGAGTGTTTTTCTTAAGAAAAGTCGTCGTTGCATATTTCGTTACCTCACTGACTCCGACTGAGTGATTTGAATGTAAAAAGTTTTATATGGTCAGAAGAAATTCGACGATATTGTCGACGTCTTCATCGCTAATGAGTTTGTGTTTTCCAAATGGCGGCATTGCTGAATTGGGATTAGCTTCTGTCGCGTCCCAGATTTGCGCGCGCAGTTTCTCTTTATCAGGAAAGCGTTGTTTCATCGCGACCAGCGGCGGCGCAATATTGCCACCCGGTGGTAATCCTTCCGGCCATGGATTGACTGTCATGGTGTGACAAGCCAGGCAATTACCTTTTGTGCGATTGATTGCTACACACCAACCTTTCATCATGGCATCAGGATTTTCGACTTTCTTACATCCTTTATCGGTTGGCAAAGATTCCGCGAATGCGGTTGAAGTGAGATGCGGAGTAGCGAACGATAACAAGGACACTATGGCCGCGTTGAGAATACTTTTTGCGTATGTCATTAAATCCTCCGGTTTACGGACTGTCTAAAAAATCTAATGTATTTTAAATTATAAAGTTCTAATTCCAGAGGCTAAAAATCTAGTCAACCCCTTGGCGTCCCGACCGTAGGATAACAAGCTTTGTTGCGCAGGGTGAAGTATTCAAATAGGGATATTCAATTTTGGCAAATGGGGTAGTTATTGAGCCAGGTCAATTATGGGCATAATCTTGCTGGTAGAGTATTATCCCACGGTAATGAAGCGACGGTACATTTGGTTACAATATTGTCGCTTCGGCTAAATTTTACTTAATTTGAGCGGAGTAAGCTGATTTATGTCCGAATTTGACCAAGAACTTGATGCAAGAGGGCTAAACTGCCCACTACCCATACTACGTGCCCGTAAAGCTATTAACGGTTTAGAAAGCGGCCAGATTCTAAGGATTATGGCGACCGACCCAGGGTCTGTAAAAGACTTCGAGGCATTTGCCAATCAGACTGGCAACGAATTACTGGAGTCGGCGGAAAGTGAGGGTGAATTTCACTTTCGGTTGAAGAAGAGTTAGTTTTTCGAGCAAGCGGGTCCAGCGGGTTTTCTTGCCCGCCCCGGTTCGCCAATTCAAACCAATAGTTTTTATTACGGTAGTAACGAAAAATGCCCGCCAATTTGGCGGGCATTTTAAAACGTAATCTTTTTGTTTTAAATCTACTCGTTGTAGAACGGCTCGGCGTTTGCCTGTTGCTCTGCTTGTTCTTGGGCCAACAGAGCAAATTCCGCGACCCGGTTGGAAATGCGTAGCGCTTCGTCCAATTCTCCAGCTTCTTGTTTCTCTTTGGCAACTTTCAGTAACTTGTCCATGTTCGCGGATTTTTTACCGGTTGCCGGATCAATTAAGCGCCAAACATGACCCGTTTTAACGGCCGCTGCGAGTTCCGTTTCGGCCATTTGTATTGCCTTGTCGACTTGCGCGGCTTTGTCGTCGGCTTGCACACCTGCACCCATGGTTCCGCATGCAGTTATAGACAGTATGGCTATCAGGGTAGCTAAATTTTTCACGTTTATTCCTCCTGTTATTGACATCATATAAGCTGGTTCATTTTTAGCGAGTGATACCGATTCACAATACCGTAAGTCTATATGAATCGATTAAATTTTGTACCCCGCCAATATTCCGGTTTCCTCGACCCAAAAATAGCCTGCATTCGGGGTAGAGCAGCGTATTTGATCTATCCATGTGGGGGTAGATCATTGCAATGTGGATTCTAGCGCGATGAACCTTTTTCGCTATGGGCCAAATCGACCAGTTGATTGGCCAGTTTGTCATATTCTTCACGGAATCCGTCTAGGGTATGGCCCGCTTCCGGCGCGAAATAGTCATCGGGGTTCACTCCGTTTTTATGTTCATAGTCGATAAATTTTTTCTGCAATCGCAGCATTTTCTGAATCAATTCCTGTTTCTCGCTCATGCCTGTTCTCACTCAGTCTCGTTGGGCAAATTGTTAAATCAAATAGTAATGGTTTAGTTCAGTTTATCCACTATCCCAAAGGTATTGCTTGCAGCTTCGTAATCAATAGCCGCCTTTACGCATGCTTTCCGGCAGCCCAGCAATCAAGCCTGCTTGTTTGCTTGGATTTCTAGGAAATAAGTCATACATATCCTTACTACTGACTTTGCGTCCCCATTTGCTGGACAGGTCTTTGAGCATGGTGCGATTATTGGGTTGGTTACCGCCGTTATTAAAATATTCTTCACGCAAATAATTGATCACATCCCAGTGCTCGTTGGTCAATTCGATATCTTCCGTTTTTGCCAGTGCCTGGGCCAGGTCTTCGCTCCAGTCTTCCTGGTTGGCCAGAAAACCAGTTGCCGTCATTTCAATGGTTTTACCATCAATTACAATAGACATGCCTATCTCCTTAAGTAAACACTTTAAATCAATATTGAAGTAAATATTCGAAATTAAATCTCACCTTCGACCAGCTGATGAACCGGGCGAATGCCTTTATGCGGCACAAACAAACCGCAACCCATGATGCGGTGGGTGCCAAGACCGGTTTGCTGAACACGCACGGATTCATATGCTTCCATATCCGCCAGCATTACGCTTTTAACAAAGACCGGTTGGCCCGACGTTTTAAACTGTGCGGTTCTGCCGCACAGCAGTTTGCGAACTTGCACCCCCATTCGCTCCAGTTCCGCCGCTACACGCGCGCTGAACTGGTCTTCGTCTTGTTGCTCGCTGGTCACGACATAGCGGGCAAAGATGGTGTCAAAACTACTAAGTGGTTTAACGGTGGCGGCGCCCACACCGAGTGAATGGCCATCGATTCTGAGTTCTTTTCCGGTCAAGGTCTGCGCATCGGTGACACGTTCTTTGGGCAGACGAAGGGTCAGGCGAGTCCGTTTCGATAGCTGTAATACATCCTGCATCGTATCCTCCGGTCGTTGCCAGCCGTTGCCCGATTCCGCTCCGTGAATGAGATGGATACCCACGTGCGCTTCTTCCCTTATCCAGTCCAGTTCAGCACACAATGCATTCGATAAATCATAAGCATGATCAAGGGGTAAAGTCTTACACTTAATGCGAAACGAGAGATCGACAATGCTATTGTCCGCCGTGTGACGTGGAGTTTCGTCAGATTCTTGCCAGTATTGCATTGTTATTGGGCAAAGGCGCTCTGAGCGTCAGTGGACAGGCAACTTCGCATGGATCGCATCTCTGTCTACCCACCAGTCGTCCTGCACCAACACATCGATGACATTACGTAACCGTACCAAAAATTTCGACGGATCATTGAGCTCCAGTTTTTCCAGCCATTCCTTGAAATCGTCTTGTTCTTCTATGCCGCTGTGGCGGCGAGCAACACTACCCATGAGTTGCATAGAAAAGAATTGTAGGTCTTCGAGTTGCTTGTCTTTTGCCCGCAAGTCGGTGACATAAGCGGCTGTGGCTGCCGCAACTGCTGCGCCGTCGGCGTCTTCTGGTGTTTCATCAACAATATTTTGCAACATGGCCACGGTCAGTTCCGGGTCAACAGGGAAGGTGACAGCCAGCCACACGCCTTGTCCCAATGCGCTTAATGAGTCAGGCTGTTCGCATTGAAACAATATATCGCAGGTTTGTACGGCGTCTTCCCACAATTCCAGACGCGCAAAAGTGTCGAAAGCCTGCTTGGCGAGTTTCCATGCGTCTTCGCCTTGTTCCAGATTAACCAACAAAGCGCTTTCGTCACGTTGCAGACGCGCTTGCCCCGTTGCATCCTCTGGCGCAATTTCCCGGCCACGTTCACGCAGCGCATTAAGACGTGCCTGTAAAGCTTGTTTGGACTCACCGGTTTCCTCGCCACTTTCAGCGCCAAAATCAAACTGTGTATTCAGATATTTCATATGCTTTCTTAAAGTAAATTATTATGGATGGCTAGTTAGTCACTATCGTCCAGCGCTGCGGTGAATGCGGCTTCCAGGCGGTCTTCCCAATTTTCCGGAGTGTCAGGAAACGTCGGTTTGATATCCATGCGAAAAAACATTTCGCCAGTCTTTGCTTTTTGTTTGATGACATCAATCAACTCATCAAAATTATCGAGTGCGTGATGTTCCAGCAATACTTCGCTTAGCCACAACATGATTTGACTCTAATTTGTGAGAGCGGGGCAATCGGCAATACCGGTGCCGATGACGCGATCGTAAAACCGTGCACGATACAGGAGCCGCTTTGATTCAAATTCGTTGTGATCTTCAAATGCGTTGCGCCCATGCAGAACGTTGTTGCACAGAATACCTTGACCCGCTTGCAGCTTGTGTTGAACTGAATAGATCCGGCATTCATCGATGCTCCGTTTAAGCGCCGCTAAAGCCTCTTGCACGGGCGCGCGTTCATGCCAGTCGATATTAGTAAGACGTGCGGTGTAACGCATATGCAGCGAGCCGCTGGCCGTATCGATGGAAAACACCGGGCCAGTTTGCTGCCCCCGTATCAGCTCACCATTTTCGCAATTCGCGGGAATACTCATTGCGGTCGGATCAAATAATGCTTGCAGCAGGTCAGGACTATGCTCACGTAAATGAATGTAAACCAGTTCCGGGTCGAGCACGACATTTTCGCCGCCCGCCTGCGCGGGTTGTATGCAATGCAGTATGAATGCGCGGATGGTTCGCTCCGGCGGGTTATAGTAACCGTCGGTGTGCCATTTAATAGCCTTGGTGGTGTACGGGATATAGCGCTGGCGCATCGGCTCTTCGCTGGCTTGAATGCAGGCAATACGGTCATCGTCGGCGTAACGATGTCCGTCCAACCGGTTTAGTCCGAGTTGCATCGCTAGCAGGCGCAAATCCTGTTTTGAAATCCCATCGTTAGCACACCGGTAAACCACCATATTTGTGGCGCGTAAACAACGCAACAACGCGGAGCGTTCGGTTAATGTCAGTGCGCTCGGATTTTTGATTAAAACCGGTATGCTGTTTTTTAAAGCTGCAAACTGATCAAGTTTCCATGTACGCCACTTTGTGTAAGCATCAGAATTATCCAATACAAATGGTGACCGCGTGCTGCCACCAGCTGTTTCCATGGCAAGGGCGCTGGGCGGACTTGCTGTGTGTTCAGAATTGTTTGATAGTTCCATCATAAGTGGTCATGGATTTTAAGCACGCGCCGCTCTGTTTGTAAGCTGCCCAAATGGTGGGTACAAAATCTGCATGAAAAATCTATTTGGTTTGGACTTTCATTAATTGATTGATCCAGGTCAAAACCGAGAAGCTGTAAGTCAATGATAGTTAAGTCAATATATCAAGCATATTTTAGTCGAATAGAAATACATGGAGGCGCGTCGCACAAACTGTATCTCATAGGGGATAGGACGAAAAATTTTTACCGCTCCCCAACAGGAGAATGCGTTAAGTGTCGCCACCGCTTACAATGTAGCACCAGAGCATAGCTTACAAACTATTACGTTAAGCACATTTTCCTGAACCCTTTTGGAACCTAGGAGAAAAGATTTTATGTCGGATAATAAACACCCCACACCCATGCTCGACGAGTTGGAAAACGGACCATGGCCGAGTTTTGTTTCGGGCATAAAACGAATGCGTGATGAACACCCCGACGACCGGGTCAACAGCATGGCTAACGATTTGCTGGGTCAGTTGGAACACTCCTACGAAACACGCAAGGGATACTGGAAAGGCGGCACTGTCAGTGTCTATGGTTACGGTGGCGGCATTATTCCGCGATTTTCCGAAGTGGGAAAACAATTTCCCGAATCAAGAGAGTTTCATACCCTGCGAGTGCAACCGCCAGCGGGTAATTTTTATACCACCGACATTCTGCGCCAGTTAGGTGAGAGTTGGGAAAAATGGGGTTCAGGGTTGGTCACCTTTCATGGTCAGACCGGCAACATCATGTTTATCGGTGCGACTACCGAAAACACGCAACATTTTTTCGATGAGATCAATGACTATGGTTTTGATCTTGGTGGCGCTGGGCCTTGTGTGAGAACCGCAATGTCTTGCGTTGGTTCTGCCCGTTGCGAACAATCCTGTGCCAACGAACACAAGATTCACCGCACGCTGGTCAATAACTTTACCGACGACGTGCACCGACCGGCGTTACCTTACAAATTCAAATTCAAGGTGTCCGGTTGTCCTAACGATTGTATGAATTCCATCGAGCGTGCCGACATGGCGGTTATTGGGACCTGGCGCGATGAAATCAAAATCGACCAGGACGAGTTCAAGGCTTATCTCGACGTTAAAGGTCGTCAACATGTGATCGATAACATCATTACCCGTTGTCCGACTAACTGTATGACGTTGACCGATGACGACAAGCTCGAAATCGAAGACCGCAACTGTGTTAAATGCATGCATTGTTTGAATGTTGTGCCCAAGGCATTGTCACCGGGCGATGACCGTGGTGTCAGCATATTGATGGGTGGAAAGCGTACCCTGAAGATCGGTGATTTGATGGGGACGGTTATCGTTCCCTTCATGAAGCTCGAAACGGAAGAAGATTACGAACGCATCGTTGAGATCGCCGAGGAAACCATCGACTTCTGGGCAGAGAACGGACTCGAACATGAACGTTGTGGCGAGATGATAGAACGCATCGGACTGGTGAATTTTCTCGAAGGCATCGGCGTCGATGTCGATCCCAATATGGTCAGTCATCCGCGTGAAAGCTCTTATGTGCGCATGGACGGTTGGGATGAAGAGGCGGAGAAATGGTTTCAACGCAAGGCTGAGGAAAAATCAGCCGCCGCCGCAGCTTGAACAAACTAACCCGATAACAATAGGCAAAGACACAGATGGCTAAAAAAGAAATGCGTCAACCGATCGAATCGGGTTGTCCAGACGGTTTTCAGTACATGCATCCATTGATGCTGAAAAATTACGGCAACTGGAAATGGCACGATCATCCTCGGCCCGGTGTGTTACGTCATGTGGCGCATAGCGGTGACGCCATCTGGACGGTCAAAGCAGGTACGCAACGTATATTGGATATGTTCACACTGCGTAAACTATGTGACATTGGCGATCAATACGCCGACGGGCATGTGCGTTTCACCATTCGCAGCAATATCGAATACATGGTAGAGGACGAAGCCAAGGTTGATCCGCTCATCGCCGCCCTGGAAGGCGAAGGGTTCGTGGTGGGTGGCACAGCTAACTCCGTTGCCATGATTTCACACACCCAGGGTTGGTTGCATTGCGACATTCCAGGTACCGACGCGTCCGGTGTGGTCAAAGCCATGATGGATGAGCTTATCGATGAATTTAAAAATTGTGAAATGCCCAACCGCGTGCATATCACAACGTCGTGTTGTCAGATTAACTGTGGCGGTCAGGGTGACATTGCCATCAACGTGCAACACACCAAGCCGCCAAAGATTAATCACGATTTGGTCGCCAACGTATGCGAGCGGCCTTCAGTCGTCGCACGTTGCCCGGTCGCCGCAATTCGTCCGGCGCAAGTCAACGGCAAACCGACTCTGGAAGTAGACGAGAAAAAATGTATTTGTTGCGGCGCCTGTTACCCGCCGTGTCCGCCGATGCAAATCAACGATCCGGAACACTCTAAGTTAGCGGTCTGGGTCGGTGGTAATCATTCCAATGCACGTTCTAAACCCAGTTTTCAGAAATTAGTAGCGTCGGGTGTGCCTAACAATCCTCCACGATGGCCGGAAGCGACGGCAATTGTTAAACGCATCCTCAAGGTATACAAAGAAGATGCTAAAGATTGGGAACGCATTAACGATTGGATAGACCGCATCGGTTGGCCGCGCTTTTTTGAGTTAACGGGTTTACCGTTTACGAAGTATCACATTGATAATTGGCGTGGCTCACGTAAGAGTCTTAACGCATCGACACACATTCGATTTTAAATGAAATTTTCGATCATGGTGACGGAAGGGCCATACACGCACCAAGCGTCTGATACGGCTTATAACTTTACCAAGGCAGCGTTGAATCAGGGACATGAGATTTATCGCGTGTTTTTTTATCACGACGGTGTCAATAACGGTACGCGTCTAACGACACCACCACAGGATGATCGCAACATCGTAGATCGTTGGAGTGAGTTGGCGCAGCAGCATGATCTCGATATGGTGGTGTGTGTTGCGGCGGCCCAGCGACGCGGTATTGTTGATGCGGACGAAGCAAAACGAAACAGCAAAGATGTTGATAATATTGCACCGGGCTTTCGTATTTCCGGTCTGGGTCAGTTGATTGAGATGGGTATTCAGTCAGACCGGACAATGGTATTCGGAGATTGATAATGGAGGAAGCCGCGCAAACTTCCGGTGTCGTCAAACGTTTCATGTATGTCAATCGTCACGCGCCCTATGGCACGGTGTATGCGTTGGAAGGCCTGGAAGTCGTTTTGATCGGGGCGGCATTTGATCAGGATGTCAGCATGGCGTTTATCGACGACGGCGTGTTTCAGTTGATCAAAGGCCAGGATACGAAGGATACTGGTATGAAAAACTTTTCGCCGACTTATAGAGCGCTTGGCGATTACGACGTTAACAAGTTATATGTCGAAAAAGAGTCGCTGGAGGCGCGTGGTTTATCTGAATCAGATTTGATGGAATTAACCTGGGAAGATGAAGACGATGACTGGGCAGAGAAACCTTCCATTCATATCGTGGATAAGAACAAGTTAGCGGATTTGCTCGCTGAGCAAGATGTGGTTTTAAATTTTTAAAGAGTAGATCGGAACGTGTTACACACCGTCAACAAATCACCCTTTGAAAAAAACAGTCTGGACACTTGTTTGCGTCTGGCGAAGCCGGGTAGTGCGATCTTGTTAATTGAAGACGGTGTCTACGCAGCGATGCGCGGATCCCAGGCGCAAGAAAAGATCAATGATGCGATGAATCAGCATAAATTATATGCATTAGGTCTGGATTTAAAATCCAGAGGGCTTGATAACGGCAAGATTTTGGAAGGTATTGAAATTGTGGATTACGACGGATTCGTTCGGCTCGCCGCCGAAAACGATAGCGTTCAATCCTGGTTATAGTTAGTTAAATTTTTGGCGTACTTAGGAGGCCATTATGTCATTTGAAGTAAACGGTAAGACCTACGAGACCGACGAAGAAGGTTACTTGGCCAATCTAAGCGATTGGGATAAGGATGTCGCAGCGAAAATGGCGACTGACGATGATTGCGATTTGTCCGACAATCATTGGGAAGTTATCAATTTCTTGCGCGAGTATTACGAGGAGTATCAAATCGCTCCGGCAGTGCGTGTATTGACCAAGGCTATCGGCAAAAAACTCGGCAAAGACAAAGGCAACAGCAAGTATTTGTATGAGTTGTTTCCCTACGGCCCGGCCAAGCAAGCCTGTAAATACGCGGGGTTGCCGAAGCCGACTGGCTGCGTCTAATTTATCTCAAAATGTCTGCGCTTTGTCGATACGTCGTTGAACACGGTCGTAAAATGCTCATGTATTCACATATACACTGTGCTTTTTCGACCGTTTTCGCATTGTCTCGACAGCGCTCACCTATTTTGAGATAGGTTCCAATATAAACGCACGGCATTCGCCATGCTGTTATCCATTGTATTCGGAATATTGTTCTATCTTGCGGCGCTGATTTTAATCATAGGCGTTGCGAGTCATATTCGACGTTACGCAAAAACGCCTGCACCACTCGTTATCCCCACAACACCAGCGCCCACAACGCGTGGTGGTGTCGCAGCCCGCATGTTTCGTGAAGTCGTATTTTTTGAAAGCCTGTTTAAGGGCAGCAAATGGACCTGGTTGTTTGGTTGGTTGTTTCACTTTGGCATGTTGGTGGTGTTGTTACGACACTTACGTTACTTCACCGAGCCGGTCTGGTCCTGGGTAGCAATGATGCAATGGGCGGGAGTTTATGCCGGGTTTGCCATGGCAATAGGTTTGATTGGTTTGTTTGTCCGGCGACTGGCAGTTGATCGCATCCGCTATATCTCCGCCCCGTCGGATTATTTGATGGTCGTTTTATTATTTGTCATCGGGGGGACAGGATTGTTAATGAAATATGTTTGGCACACTGACATCGTTGCGCTCAAGGCCTTTACGTTGGGTTTGGTCACGTTCAGCTGGAGTCCGTTACCGTCCGATCCTTTGTTGTTGATTCACTTGTTGCTCGTGATCGTGCTAATGCTGATTTTTCCATTCAGCAAACTGTTGCATGCTCCCGGTGTATTTTTTAGTCCGACACGCAACATGAAAGATACACCACGCGAACACCGGCACATTGCAGCATGGGCGAAGAAATTGGAAGCAAATGCCCAGCGCGTTACCAGCGAATAGATTGATCGCGTATGGCAGCTCCCGGCAAACAAGAATTCACAACACCGGCGCTTAAAGAATATCCGGTCATTCCGCCGATACAGGTGAATGCCATGGCCCATATCAAACCGTTTGTGGCCAAGCCGGATCATCAGGAACCGCTGGGGTTTCCCGGCGAGCTGGTCGACGACTGGAAAGACGTTGCGCTGAATAAAATGGAGGAGCTGCTGGGCAAGTATCGCTCCCTGCCGGTGTTTCTCGATTCCTGTGTCAAGTGCGGCGCATGCACGGACAAATGCCATTACTATCTCGGCACGGCTGATCCAAAGAACATGCCGGTCGCGCGACAGGATTTGCTACGCAATGTGTACCGGCGTTATTTCACGTTCGCGGGCAAGCATTTCCCCAAACTGGTCGGTGCGGTCGATCTCACTGAAGAAGTCATTGACGACTGGTATAAGTATTACCACCAGTGTTCGGAATGTCGACGTTGTTCGGTGTATTGCCCCTATGGTATCGATACCGCGGAAATCACCATGGCAGGGCGCGAGATTCTCGCCTCCATCGGTGTGGGACAAAAATACTCCAATGAAATAATCAGCAAGGTACACAAGATTGGCAACAATCTCGGTCTGCCGGAACCTGCGTTAGCCGATACGCTGGAAGGATTGGAAGAAGATATTGAGGAAGACACCGGGGTTACGGTCAAATTTCCTTTAGATCAGAAAGGCGCGGACGTGTTGCTGGTCACGCCGTCAGCGGATTTTTTTGCCGAACCCCATGTTGATGGCTTGATGGGTTATGCCAAAGTCTTCCACCAGGCGGGTATTAGCTGGACGTTGAGTTCCCACGCGTCGGAAGCCGCTAACTTCGGTATTTTTATCGGTAATTACGAGAACATGCAAAAGGTGGCTATGCGTATACGCGAGGCTGCGTTGGAGCTTGGCGTAAAACGCATTATTGTCGGTGAGTGTGGTCATGCGTGGCGGGTGGCCTACAGTTTTTGGAATACGCTTATCGGGCCGTTTGATTTTCTCGATCCAAACTATCCAGCACCTCAACATATCTGTGAATTCACCTACGATTTGTTAAAAAGGGGGGCGCTGAAACTGCGTCCCGAAGAGAACGACGACAAGGTAGTCACGTTTCACGATTCGTGTAACGTATCCCGTGCATCACGTATGGGCGACATGCCCGGCGGGCAGTTCGTTATTCCACGCGAGATTTTAAAAGCGGCATGTAATCACTTTGTCGATATGGCGCCGGACACTATTCACGAGAACACGTTTTGTTGTGGTGGTGGCGGCGGTTTGCTAACCGACGATCTAGTGGAGTTGCGTGTTAAAGGTGCTTTGCCGCGCATGGAAGCCTTGCAGCAGGTGATCGAAAACGACGGCGTTACGCACATGGCCGCGATCTGCGCCATCTGCAAGAGTCAATTCTCCAAAGTATTGCCTTATTACGGCATGGGTATGGATATGATTATCAGTGTTCACCAGTTGGTCGGCGATGCGCTTGATTTGGGTGCGGAGGCTTAATTTAATGTTGAATCAATCATTTTTTCGTTTTTACACAGGTCTGCTTGTTTTGATTGTACTGAGTGTTGGTTCATTTTCTCTGGCACAGGAAAATAGCGAGGAGGGACAGTTTCTCGGCGCCAAAGAAACGGTGATGCCGGACTGGTTTAAAGAAAGCTTTCTCGAATTCGAAGAAGACATAGCCGAGGCCGCGGCGGAAGACAGGCGTCTAATGTTGTTTTTTCATCAAGAGGGTTGCCCTTATTGCAACGCATTGGTCGAACATAACTTTGCGCAAAAAGATATTTACGACACCGTGCGTGAAAAACTGGACGTCGTCGCGATCAACATGTGGGGTGATCTCGATGTAGTGCACGTCGGCGGCAAGAGTTTTACCGAAAAAACCCTGGCCGAAGCATTGCGAGTCAATTACACACCAACACTTTTATTCTTTGACGAGCAGGGCAAAGTAGCGTTGCGACTGGACGGCTATTATCCGCCGGATCAGTTTCGTTTGGCGCTGGACTATGTGAATCAACGTAAGGAAAAGGAGATTGAATACAACGATTACCTTGCAGCGGTTTCACCGCCGGCGCAAGAGGGTGAATTGAATGCGCAATCTTTTTTCATGCAACCACCGTACGAACTGGCGCGTGGGAAAGATGCACGGCCACTGGCGGTATTCTTTGAACAAAAACAATGTGAACAATGTGATGTCATGCATCAGAACACATTATCGAGTACTGGCACGCGCGAGTTGATTGAACAACTCGATACGGTGCAACTCGATATGTGGGTAGACACACCATTGGTGACGCCGAAAGGTGTTGAAACTACTGCACGCGAGTGGGCGAATTCGCTGGGTGTTAAGTTTGCACCGTCCATCGTGTTGTTCGATCGCACCGGTAAAGAAGTCATGCGTACGGATGGTTTTTTAAAAACATTTCATTTGCAAACAGTTTTTGATTACGTGTTGACCGCGGGCTATGAGAAAGAGCCGAATTTTCAACGCTATCTGTCAGCGCGTTCAGAGGCACTGCGCGAAAAGGGGATAGATGTTGACATCTGGGACTATTAGCGGTCGATTGACGCAGTACTAAAGATTACACATTTAGAGTTGGAGAAAAATTATGGCGAGTAATGCCGAAGATGTAACCAGCGATACGAAACTCACTTTTCGTTTGTTTGAAGATGGTGATCATGAGCAAACGAATTGGCAACAAGCGATATTCGAGGCTGATCATTCGAACAAATGCCCGGTGTATGTGCATCGCACACCGCCTTGTCAGGGCAGTTGCCCATCTGGCGAGGACATTCGTGGTTGGTTGCAAATCGTTCGCGGTATGGAAAAGCCACCGGCGGACATGAGTATGCAGGAGTATGCTTTTCGTCGTTCGACCGATGCTAATCCGTTTCCTTCCATGATGGGCCGGGTGTGTCCAGCGCCATGTGAAGATGGGTGTAACCGAAACAACGTGGAAGATTTTGTCGGTATAAACGCGGTGGAACAATTTATCGGTGATACTGCATTTGAGGAAAAATTTAAATTCGCTAGTGCACCGCCAGTGAGTGGAAAGAATGTCGCCATTGTCGGTGGCGGGCCGGCGGGTTTGGCTGCGGCGTATCAGTTACGTCGTAAAGGTCATGCATCAACGATTTTTGATTATCAGGAAGAACTAGGTGGAATGATGCGTTACGGCATCCCCGGTTATCGTACACCAAGAAATGTACTGGATCACGAAATTCAGCGCATACTTGATCTGGGTGATGTTGATGTTAGAAACAATACGCGCGTCGGCAAGGACGTCAGCATAGAGAAACTTGAGAAAGACTACGATGCAATACTATGGACGGTGGGTTGTCAGACCGGGCGTGGTCTGCCTGTGCCGAATGGTGATGCGCCGAACTGCGTAAGCGGTGTTAAGTTTCTCGATGCATTTAACAAAGGTGCTTTGCAAGTCACTGCCGACCGCGTGATCTGTGTCGGTGGTGGTGATACGTCTATCGACGTCGTCTCTGTTGCTCGCCGTTTAGGCAAGATTGAAAAAATAAATCCAAAAGACCGACCGGAAGAAGTCATCGGTGGTTATGTTGCGCATGATGCTGCTTATGCAGCAGTGCGTGAAGGTGCCGAAGTTACGCTTACCGCGCTGTTCGAACGCCAGGAGATGACCGCCACTGAACATGAAGTGGACGACGCGTTGCAGGAAGGCGTTACTATTTTAAATGGCGTTATGCCGGTCGAAGTTATTTTGGATGAAGATGGCCGCGCGAAAGCCTTGAAAATGGCCAAGTGCGAAATGGATGATAAAGGCGTGCCGTCAGTAATCGAAGGCACCGAGTTTGAACTTGAATGTGATCTTATCGTTTCCGCCATCGGGCAAGGTGGTGACCTTGAAGGTCTGAACGAGTTAAACAATGGCCGCGGTTTTATCGAGGCGGACAAGTTCTACCAGGTGCCGGACAAACCGGGCCATTTTGTCGCAGGCGATATTATTCGTCCGCATTTGCTAACAACAGCAATCGGACAGGCATCGATAGCAGCGGACAGTATTGATTACTATTTTCAACATAAAGAATTCACTAAACGACCCAAAGTCGACGTACATCATTTCGATTTACTGGAGAAACTGGATGAATCGGGTTTAAGTCCTGAACAGTATGATCATACCCAGGCCTGGGGTACAGCCGCGGCTAACTTTGCCGTGCATAACTACGAGAATCGCGCGGCTCATGAGATCGTTTCATCCGATAAACTATTTCTCGGCCATTTCCAGTACACCGAGCGCAACAAACGGCAGAGTATCGGACCCAGTGCAGAAGAGGTGTTGGGTTATTTCGAAGAACGCCATCGCGGATTGGATGAAAGCGAAGCGGTGGCTGAAGCGGAACGTTGTATGAGTTGTGGCATGTGCTTCGAGTGTGACAACTGTGTCATTTATTGCCCGCAGGATGCGGTGTTTAGGGTAAAGAAGGATCAATCCACAACTGGGCGTTATGTCGATACTGATTATGACAAGTGCATCGGTTGTCATATCTGCGCGGAGGTTTGCCCCACGGGTTATATCGATATGGGTATGGGCGGGAAATAAAGATGATCGGTAAACTCTTTCCACTGTCATTCCGGAAAGCGCGTAGCGCTTATCTGGAATCCAAAAAAGGTAACAGATTACTGGATACCGGATATCGCCAACGGCGATTCCGGTATGACGAGATGGGATTTGCAGGACGGCAGTGATTTAGGCGGGTCTTGAATGCGTATCTCCTTTCTTGTGGTTTGTTTGGTTATACTCGCAAACATTAGCGTTGCTCCGGCACAAGAAAGTAACGTTGTTGCGACTAGCAGAGCGGCGAGTATGGAGCAATGCGTGGAACCGACCAACATGATGCGACGCGACCATATGGATTTTTTGTTGCATCAACGAGACCAAACGGTTCATGAGGGTATACGCACACCCAAGCATAGTCTGATTGAGTGCATTGATTGTCATGCCGGGAAAGATGATAAAGATGAGTTTGTCCCGGTTAATAAGGAACAACAGTTTTGCCAGACGTGCCATCAAAGCACAGCGGTAAAGATCGATTGTTTTGAATGCCATGCTACGACACCTGACGTGAAAGTTTCGAAAACGACCGCTGGTTCACATAATTTGATCAATGACCTCCAGTTGGTTAAGAGTGATGATGTCGCTGTTCCGTTAGAATTGTATTTGCGAAGCTTTCCACTGAACTAAACGTAATATTCGTCGTGAGCGAGAATAATCCCAAGCCACAAACAACCCGTCGCGATTTTATTAGTAAATCGGCGGGGATGGGTGCCATGCTCGCGTTGGCACCAGGCGTTCGGTTAATTGATTTGGCAATGGCGAAAGGGGAGGGTGACGCGATAAACGACCTGGTGCGTTGGGGCATGTTGGTAGACACCAGTAAATGTGCCGAAGGTTGTGATGCCTGCGTCACTGCTTGTAATGAGGAGCATGGCATTGAAGATTTTGGTCGACCTGAAACCGATGCGCAATGGATACGCAAAGTCGAACTTAAGGATAAACAAACCGGCAGGGAGTATTCATTGCCATTGATGTGCCAGCATTGCGATGATCCGCCCTGTGTCGATGTTTGTCCGACCGGCGCGTCGTTCAAACGCGCTGACGGTATTGTCCTGGTGGATAAACATATTTGCATCGGTTGCCGTTATTGCATGATGGCGTGCCCATATAAGGCGCGCTCTTTTGTGCATGAAAACTTGACCAATCAAAAATCCTATTCACCTCGTGGTAAAGGTACAGTCGAGAGTTGTACATTTTGTGTGCATCGTCTGGACGACGATCGTGCGCCGGCTTGCGTCGAGGCTTGTGATACCGAAGGTCATCACGCTTTGGTGTTCGGTGATCTTAACGATGAAAATAGTGAAATCGCACAACGCGCACGCACTGTGTCCAACCGACAGATTCGTGAAGACTTGAATCTGAACACTGGTGTGCGCTACGAATCCATCTAATGCAGTGAAAGAAATCCTTTACCAAACCACCCACGGGCGTAACGTCGGATATTATTTGTTACTGGCCGGATTGTTGTGCGTGATTGGTGTTGCGTTATACGCTGCCCACTATATGGATGTTAACGGTCATCATATCACCGGCATGAATAACCAGATCGTTTGGGGCATGCCTCATGTATTCGCAATATTTTTAATCGTTGCGGCGTCGGGTGCGCTCAATGTTGCGTCTATCGCATCGGTATTCGGCAAGATAGATTACAAACCCCTGGGGCGTTTGTCCGGGTTATTGGCTATTGCTTTACTTGCTGGCGGATTAGCAGTTTTGGTGCTCGATCTTGGGCAACCGGATCGGCTTATTGTTGCGATGACATATTACAATTTTAAATCTATTTTCGCCTGGAACATATTTCTTTACACCGGTTTTATATTGGTGGTCGCCGTGTATTTATGGATGATGTTCGAGCGGCGCTTCAATCGATATTCCAAACCCATCGGAGTGTTTGCATTTATCTGGCGCTTTATTCTGACCACGGGTACAGGTTCCATATTCGGGTTTCTGGTGGCGCGACAGGCTTATGACGCAGCTATCATGGCGCCATTGTTTATCGTGATGTCACTATCGTTCGGTACCGCTGTGTTTATCCTGGTGTTAGTTGTAACTTATAAATGGACGCAACGCCCGTTAAGTGACAATATCTTAAAGAAGTTGCGTAAATTGAATGGGATTTTTATCGCGGCGGTGCTCTATTTTGTATTGGCTTATCATCTAACTAACTTATACGCCACGGAACATCATGGCGTCGAGCGGTTTACATTGTTGGAAGGCGGTAGTATCACCTTCGTATTCTGGGTTGTTCAAATTCTGATTGGCGGCGTTATTCCTTTAATATTGTTGTTTGCGCGGCGGGCTAACCCTCGAGTTTCCGCAATCTTGGCATCGTGTCTGATTATAATAGGTGCTTTTGGCCAGTTGTATGTGATTATCATCGGCGGGCAAGCGTATCCTTTGCAATTATTTCCCGGCATGGAAGTGTCCAGTAGTTTTTATGATGGCGTTGCCGGAATTTACTCCCCCAGTATGCCGGAGTTCGGTTTAGGTTTCGGCGGTATAGCAATGGCTTTATTGATCGTCGTGATCGCGGTGCGCGTATTGCCATTTCTGCCTGCGTCCCTGGCTAATTTGGAATCAACCGAATCAAATAGTGTCGGCGACACTCAAATCGCGCGTGTTTAGATCGCGTCGCACTTGCCGCGCGATAAAACATTCTCCATGACGGGTTTTCTTATATCCGCAGCCCACAAATCGTCGGGCAAGACGATTACCAGTATCGGGCTAGCATCAATGTTAATCGCACGCGGACATAAGGTGCAGTGTTTCAAAAAAGGACCGGATTACATCGATCCCAAATGGTTGTCATTGGCTTCGAATCGTCCGTGTATAAACCTCGATTTTTATACAATGAAACAAGAGGAAATACTTCAATATTTTGCGCGTTACTCGAACCAAGCAGACATCGTTATTGTTGAAGGCAACAAGGGTTTGTTTGACGGTGTGGATACCGAAGGCAGCGATTCCACCGCAGCCTTAGGGCAGTTGTTGGGTTTACCGGTAGTGCTGGTGGTCGATACACAAGGTATCACTCGCGGCATTGCACCGCTGTTATTGGGTTATGAATCCTTCACGCATCAGATCAAAATCGCGGGAATAATCTTAAACAATGTTGCCAGTTTACGGCATGAACAAAAACTTCGTGCTGCGATTGAGCGATACACTGATTTGCCGGTGTTTGGCGTGATGTATCGTAACCCGGGACTTGGTGTGCCTGAACGGCATCTTGGTTTGATGCCGACAAATGAAATGCAGGAAGCACGACAATGTGTTTCACGTATTGCGAACGCGGTGGATGAGGCAGTTGATGTGGACGCGCTGATAAAGCAGTGTGATGAGTTGAACAAGACTTCATCGTTGGTGAAATCGAATGTATCGAAGCCAAAGTCCGTCTCGGCCGATGTGACAATAGGCATTGCACGGGACTCGGCGTTTGGTTTTTATTATCCGGACGATATCGAAACATTCGAACACGCTGGTGTACGCATTGAATACTTTGATGCGATAAACGACACCGGATTTCCGGAAATGGATGCACTATTTATTGGTGGGGGCTTTCCCGAAACCCATATTGGTGCGCTACATCAAAACAATGCTATGCGTGCTGCCATTCGTTCATTTATAGACGCCTGTAATCCTGTTTATGCTGAATGTGGTGGTCTGATGTATTTATGTCGCAGTCTCTCCTGGAATGGTGAAAGCAAAGAGATGGTAGGTGCAATTCCAGCGGATGTGGTTATGCAGAAAAAACCTTTCGGTAGAGGTTATGTGACGCTGCGCAGGACCGAATATTATCCATGGAACATATCTGATGAATTATCGGACAGCGAACTTAGAGTTCATGAGTTTCATTATTCGCGGTTAGAGAATTTGTCGGGCGATATTAATTTTGCCTACGATGTCATTCGCGGAACCGGGGTTGATGGTCAGCACGACGGTATCGTTTATAAGAATGTGTTGGCGACGTATTCTCATCAGCGAAACGTTGGTAGTAATAGCTGGGTATACGATTTCGTGCAGTATGTGCGAGATATTAAAAGTGTTAAATCAACCCCCGCATTAAAAGCGAGTTAAGTATGTCAATACAAGTTACGGAAGCCGCCGCCAAACAAATCGCGCAATCGTCAGAACAAAGCGGTATGCAGGGTTTGCCATTGCGCGTGGCGGCCAAGCGAAAACCCGACGGTTCAATCGATTACGCGATGGGTTACGATGAGATAAACGACGCTGATTCAATACTCGAATACCACAACGTAAAAATTGTTGTGGCGCCCACCAGCACGGAACTATTAGCCAATGCGACGCTGGACTATGTCGAATTAGAGCAAGATAAATTTGAATTTATATTTTTAAATCCGAACGATCCAACCTATGTACCACCACAGGAGGAGAAATGAGAAAAAATAGAGTAATGACAACTCGACTATTTGCATGTGTCTTTGCAATTATATTGTCAATTAGCCATTCGATTCGTGCTGATGAAGTACCACTGACCACTCAAATTCAACGCCTTACAATGGACACCGCGCTAACGGTGGCACAAGTCACCATAGAAAAGTGCCGTGGCGAGGGGGTGAATGTTGCGGTCACCGTGGTGGATCGCGGTGGCGATGTGCAAATTATATTGCGCGATACATTGGCCATGGATTTAACGATTGAGATTAGTCGCCAAAAAGCCTATACCGCGATGAGTTTTAATACGCCGACTTCGCAACTGGCCGATAGATTCAGCTCTCCGTTTTCTGTAGGTAAAGTCAAAGGCGTGCTCATGTCAGCGGGCGGTGTGCCGATCAATGCAGGTGGTACGATTATCGGCGGAATCGGTGTCAGTGGTGCGCCCAGCGGCGAAACCGACGAGCTTTGCGCTCAAGCGGGACTCGATGCAATCCTGGATGACCTGGAGATGTCGCTATAATATTCGTGAAACGAGAGGGATATACCAAAATCAATGGTGAATGACAGTTAACCTCTATTCCAACTGTAGATGTAGGATGCGATGAGGAACGAATCGCATCATTCAATCTGAGCGTGAGCGACGAGTCCAGCACACGCTCTTAGGACGCGATAAGCCGCGCCGGATGCATTCGAATGAATCAGCAAATGCCTAAGGTGGGTTACGACTGCAGCAAAATCCACCCTAAGTTCACTCTCGCTAGACCCGCTAAGCTGCTAACTCCGAAATACCTGTAATCGCCTGTTCGATATCTTCGTCATCGGTGAAATAGCCGGGGGCGAAACGGATTGTGCCTTTTTGTTCGACGGTGCCCTGATCTTCGTGCACGAGTGGCGCGCAATGCAATCCGCTGCGAACGCAAACATAGTAGTCGGCGTCTAACATGGTACCGGCCTGGTCCGCGGGCATGTTATCGACGTTGATCGATAGTGTAGCGACGCGATTGTCCGGGGTTTTGGGGCCATATACCGTTATGCCATCCATGTTTCGAAATGCGCCCGCGAGTCTTTCGACATGTTCTTTTTCTTGTTTCTCGATATGTTCTAATGCCGCTCGGCATGCGGTAGTGTGATCGGCGTCCTTGTTTCCGGATTGCTGACGTCCTAGCTCGGCAAACCATTTTTGCGCAGCGTTCAGTCCGGCAATGCCGGGAATGGAAACGGTACCAGCTTCAAGGTGAAACGGATATTGGTCGGGTTGGTAAGGTGAAATTGAATCGACACCGGTGCCGCCGACACGGGCAGGGCGCACATCCAATCCTTCGCGCACGATCATTCCGCCGATGCCCATGGGGCCGAATAATCCTTTGTGACCGGTAAACGTTAGTATATCGACACCCAGTTCCTCCATGTCGATGGGTAACACACCTGCCGTTTGACACGTATCAATAATAAAAGTTTTGTCGGCTTCTTTGCATATTGCACCAATCGCTTTCAAGTCTTGTACTGAACCCAGTACATTGGATGCGTGATTCACAACAACGAGCTTTGTCTTTGATGTAACGGCACTTTTTATATCTTGCGGGTCGATATAACCCTGTTCATCCCGTCCAACAAAAGTAACACTGACATTGTGATCACGCTGCATATGATTAAGCGGACGCAGCACTGAATTGTGTTCCAGCCTTGTAGTGATAACGTGGTCGCCGTCATCGACTAAACCATACAAGGCAATGTTTAACGAGTCCGTTGCGTTTTGAGTAAATACTACACGGCTGGGATTGCCGGTAAAGCCAAAAAACCCGGCTAACATACGCCGGGTTTCGGTAATCATTTTCTCCGCTTCGATAGCCAGTTCATGGCCGGCCCGCCCAGGGTTAACACCGTAGCCACGAAAAAAAGAATCCATTGTGGTGTAGACAGTTTCAGGTTTTGGCCAGGTGGTAGCCGCGTTGTCCAGATAATAATGTTCTTTCATGTGTATCCCCGTGCGCCGGTTGAATATGTGAAATCCTTATTGAATCGTGACATATCGGCGAAAGTATTTGATTGCAAAATATTTAAGTACTTGATCAAATTGCACATCCATTTAACAATATCTTCAATTTTTTTAGAAAAATATTCTATGCAAATAGAAATAATTGGAAGTAACCCTCGCGGTACCACGATAGTCGTATCATTAGCGAAGAATACACAGATAACCGTGACAAATTAGCATAGGCGGATTCCCAAACAAGGTATAGAAAAACAAATGCGGTCAAAAAAATTCAGTTTCGTCATTACATCAAGCTTGTTACTGATAAGTCAGGTAATCGCAGTGCCTGCGTTAGCCCATGACGATGATGATTCGTTGTTGCTTATGTTGCCGGCAATTTTGGCCGGTGCTAAAAATTCAAGCGGTAACCCGCCAGTTCCTGGTAGCCAGTGCACAATCCCGGTGGAAGCGCGGGCGGAGAACACGTCTAACCCAGATCATGTTATCGGAAACGGTACACCGCAAAGTTGTACGAGTGCTGCAGTCGTGGCAGCCGTCGCTCAAGGAGGAGTCATTACATTTAATTGTGGATCGTCGCCGGTTGAGATTCAGATGCAGGCGACTGCGAAGGTTTTTAATAACACAGGTCCTAAAATAGTTATCGATGGTGCAAATAAGGTAACTCTGAGCGGTGGTGGCGTTCGGCGTATTCTGTATATGAACACTTGTGATCAGAATCAGATTTGGACGACTGATCATTGTCAAAATCAGGATCATCCGCAGTTGACCATTCAGAATCTGACGTTTAAGAACGGTAACTCCAAGGGCGATACGACTTTTGAAGGTGGCGGTGCAGTTTGGGTTAGAGGTGGGCGATTCAAGATTGTTAATATTAAATTTGAAAACAATGTTTGCACCGACACAGGGCCGGATGTGGGTGGTGCGGCGGTACGCGTATTGAGTCAGTATCAGGGATTGCCAGTGTACGTGGTCAATAGTACATTCGGCGGTAGCGCGAGCACGGGGAGCATTTGTTCAAATGGCGGTGGACTAAGTAGCATTGGTGTTTCATTTTCCGTGATCAATTCGTCATTTAGTTACAACAAAGCAATTGGGAATGGGGCCAACCCGGCTCAATCCGGTACACCGGGTGGTGGTAGTGGTCGCGCTA
>Ga0224508_10000864_pt1 | contig 28006 bp, 22 predicted proteins | sample SF_Jan12_sed_USG_4_FD_170157 | JGI IMG/M metagenome (GOLD analysis project Ga0224508, IMG submission 170157) | Sediment microbial communities from San Francisco Bay, California, United States - SF_Jan12_sed_USGS_21 | ecosystem: Environmental > Aquatic > Marine > Sediment | place: USA... | reverse complement strand
ACCTGTATCACCACATGCAAACGGAGTGCAGGCGCCATTCGTACTGGTGAAGCCATTGAAAGCGTTTGGTATAGCTTCAAAGAAGAAATCGCTTGAACCGCCCAGGAAAACTTCCTGTTCGAAGTAACGCGCACCAATTGTCGCCGTTAGCGCATCCGTAAATGAGTACGAGAGCTCACCGAATATTGCCTCTTGCTTTTCGTAGCGGGTAATGTCGTTGACGAAGTTGACGCCTGGCGGGCGTATGCTGTCGTCGAAACGCGTCGCGTCTGGCATCAATATTTGCTGTGCGGTTACACCTCTCTCGATTTGGCCCGGAGCGGTAAAATCGGCGGTCCCGCCGAGATCCGCGTCGTCGAAAAACACACCACCGATAAAGCGCCATTTGTTCTCTGGCGACGTCGCAACGCGCAGTTCGTGCGTTGACCGTTCAGCCTCAACACGAAATTGCACACCGTAAGACGGGTCATAACACTGCACGGCAGGATCGCATAAATAACTGACTACGAAATTTCCGTCCTCAACAGCAGATGCATCAGCGGTCGACTGATCAACCTCTCTATCCAGATATGCGCCGGTGTAAATAACGTCCAGACCGCCAAATTGACCATTGACTGTCCACGCAAACTGAGAGAATTCGTCGTCATTGTAATCAGGAAAGAATTTCGCATGCGCAAGGTCACCGATGAGTGGATCCACGGCGAAAGATCCTGTGGTGTTGAGTTCCTGTTGCATCACCTGCAACAGGAAATCCCATTCGTCGTTGGCTTGAAATTTCAATGCACTACGAACACCCTGGTAATCAGCGTCGTTAGTATCTTCGCCCGCCAACTCTGTATTGTTGTCCAGTGTCCTGGGAATCCCAGCGGGAGTGCCCGCATTGAACTGTAGCGGGTCGTAAGTTGTCTGCACATTATCAACGAAGCCGCCCTGATTAGCGGAATAGGCGACGGTACGCCATGCCAGCTTATCGTCTATGAGTGGAATATTTATATAACCTTCGACCGCGGTACTCATTTCGCCGCTTTTGGTATCCGATATGCTGAATTTTCCACCTGCTTGAAATTCGTTATACACAGGTTTCTTGGTAATCATGCGAACGGTGCCGGCCTGCGAGCTCGCTCCGAACAATGTGCCTTGCGGACCCGCCAGAACCTCAATGCGTTCCATGTCGGCAACGTAGACATCCAGGTTTCGACCAAGCGTTTGAATAGGCTGTTCGTCGAGATACAGCGCGACGTTGGGTGAATTACCCGAGGCCTCAACAGCGCTTAGGGTTACAGACCTGGTCGCCATGCCGCGGATAAAGTAGGTGGTATTACCTGGCCCACGACCTCCTGCGGTCAAAGCAGGCACCTGGCGAACGTAGTCATCGAAATTGGTAATTCCAATATCAGCGAGGGTTTGTGCATCGAGTGCTACGATGGACACTGCCACGTCTTGCAAACTTTGCTCTCGTTTTTGCGCTGTGACAGTGATCTCCTCAAGCTCGGCACTTGCGGCGACGTTGGGTAGTGCTGCGCCTATCAGCATGGCCGTTGTAGCTGCGTGTACGCCAATGGACACAGGTGTACGTTTCGGCTTGCGGCAAGTTGCGGTTTCGGTTTTTGTGTTCGCTGACATGTTGTTCCCCCCACTTTATAGCCATTATTCGTGCAATCGTTTGCATCTTGTTATATACCATACAAATCGACTGCTGTGAAAGCCAGAATTGAAAATAAATCGCCAAAAAACGACAAAATACGCCCGTTTTTATAATTTCCCGCTTGCCATACCCAGCCAATCGAGAACGTAACGCCGGTAGGAGCTGAAAACCGTCACAATGAACGTGGGAGATTCGTCCACGCAAACCAGCAGCGCGGTGGTTTTTGCCAGCCCGGTACGTGCGCTCGACCCCGGTGGGAATGCACGCGGGCGTATATCGATACTCACACCCTGTGCCAGCACTTCCCGCGCTTCGGTGCCTGACAACTGGATACGCGAATACATATCCGAGACATCGACAAAAGGGTGACGTTGTTACCGATATGCGATCGTCCATTCGCAATTTGTGCTAATGCGATCGAACGCTCCAGGTTGGGGCTATGAAAGCCGATCGTTACCATGCCGATCATTGCGCGCTCAGTTTGCCGGGATGAATTGGGATTCCTGGACTCTATGATGGGTGCGCCTTTCGGCGGCACGAAATTCGTGTCCTCGGGTAACAGCCCAACGACCTCGGGTCGTGGCCCACCCATTTTGAGGTCACGAGTTGTTGAGCGCTTGCCGATAAAGTCGCCTTTGTCTTTCGGCACCACCCAACCCATACCAACATCGTAAATGTTGGCGTAGCCGTCTCCTTCGAGTCCCGCGGCGACAAAAGCTTTCTCAGTGCGCAACAGCATGCTGGTATCGGAACCAACCGGGGTGATGTCGTAATCCTTTCCAGCCACGAGCAAGGCATCCCAGAGGTCCCGGCCATGGCGCGTTGCGACGACAATCTCAAAACTCAACTCACCGGTGTATGTAACTCTCGACACTCGCGCATCGATATCGGCAACCCTGCAATAACGAGTGTCAAGAAACTTGAATGCCCCGGGGCTTATATCGATGTCCGTTGATGCAGCACGCATGACCTCGCGCGCCCTGGGACCACAAACACAGATTATGGCCCACTGATCCGAGACCGGCGTCAGGTAAACGTCGAGGTCCGGCCAGTCACAATTCAGCAGTTTCTTGAGGTGCTGCAATATAACTGCCGCAACACCGGAACCGGTCGACATCAAGTAATGATCTTCGGCGAGCCGAAACGTGACACCGTCATCAAGCAGGCGGCCGTCGTCGTTCAGCATGTAACCGAACTTGCAACGGCCGACTGGCAGTTTTCCCCAGCTATTCGTGTACACCCGATCCAGGAAAGTGACCGCATCAGCACCCTTTACCGATATCTTGCCGAGCGGCGTGCCGTCGTACATGCCTACGCCGTTGCGTACCGCCAGGGCCTCGCGATTGATGGCCTCATTGGATGTCTCACCCGGTTTCGCGATATACAAAGGGCGGCGGAACAGAGCGCCGGTTTCATCAAGATGGCCGCCGTTTTCTATAAACCAATCCGTGGTTGGTGTGCGTCGCCACGGAATGATCAACTCGTTATTATCGGCACCCGCCTTCGCGCCAAAACTCACCGGTCTGTACGCCGGTCGATAGGTTGTCGTGCCGATGTCCCCGGGAGACGTCCCGGTTATCACTGACATCAGGCCAATGATGTTGACGTTGCCGGTCTTGCCCTGGTCCATTCCCATGCCAGCATTGGTGTAGCGCTTGACGAGTTCAATGGAGCGGTAACCTTCGCGTTCCGCCAGACGGATATCGTTGCTGGCTCACTGTTAAAGCCACAGGCCTCGGCCGCTGCACTGCCGGCGTTGAATCCATCGCTCAGGCACGTTGCAATCGCGAAATCTCCTGTGGAGGCGCCGACGGACACCTCGCCTTGTACCGGTGTGCCGGGTACGAAGGTCGCAAGCTCCGAGTGATATTCGGGCTTTGCGCCGGACTGTGAATGTAAATGTATTGGCGAGTTCCATCCGCCGGATAACAACAATAAATCGCAATCAACTCTGCGTCTTCGTCTGTGGCAGGCCGCAATTTGTTGTCAATGGAATTGCGTTGGAGAATTATCCACCGATTGAAGCCACGCACATGCCACCAATGTTCGATAGCCCAACCTTTCGTGTTGGGGATACAATAAATGTAGGCGCACCATTCGCTGTCAGTTAACGCGTCCGGGTCAACTGGTCGACGATGTTCGACGTCCCCGCCGTAGAGAAATTCATCCTCGTTGCGTTCACCGCAATGTGGACAGTTGATCAGGATCACGCGACTGTCCCCTTTATCGATTGCCGTAGCTGGCGCGTTCGAGGATCAGGCGGCCGCTGGCGAATCGCTCCAGGCTGTGCGCATCGATGATTGGATCATGCCGGTCATTCGCGATGAGATCGGCGTGCATCATTGCCGCCAGCGGCGTGGTCTTGAAACCGCCGGAGCCTGCTACGTCAACGTAAAAGCCGTTGACTTCCGTCTTCGAAATAATTGGCGAGTTAACGTAGGTGATGTCCAGTATCCCGGCCCACTGACGCATGCCATCGCTGCGACGTATTTGCCATGTCGCGAAACCGCCATGCCGAGTTTGCGCGTCGCAATCTTGCCTCGAGAAGTTTGTACGCCGGTAACGCCCTGGTCATCGCGAAGAATTGCGGTGACCTCGCGGTTTTCGACGATATCGACGCCGAGCCTGCTCGCCGCTCTTGCGTATCCCCGGGCAACTGCATCGTGTCGCGCTATCGCCACGTCCGGGTGATGAATACCTCCCGCGATCGGCAGACGAGCAGGGCTCACGGCCATCGGCAATCGTTGCAGCAATTCCTCGCGACTGATGATGCGATGCTCAGCGCCGAATAAGGCGGTGGTATTGACCATACGATTTGCATCGGACAGGTCCCGGTCGCTCATCAGCACCGTGGTCATGCCGCGCTTTGAGAGCATGATATTGAAGTTCAGTTCGGCACTTAATGAGTGCCAGGCCTTGACCGCGGCATAATAAAAGCGTGCATTGTCCGGATACACAAAATTGTCGCGTATGGTCATCGTATTGCGCGCGGTATTGCCACCGCCCAGCCAGCCCTTTTCAAGAACGGCCACATTCGTGATGCCGTGTTTGCTGGCAAGATAAAACGCGGCGCCCAGGCCGTGGCCGCCGCCGCCAACAATGATCACGTCGTAGTTTGCCCTGGGACTTGCGTGGCGCCACGCAGGGCGCCAGCCGCGGTGGTTACGCAAGCCCTGGAAGGCCAGATTGAGGGCCGAGTACTTCATTGGCAGTGCGGTCTGAAGTGATCGATTAGTAAGTATAACTAATTAAGACAAAAACACGACGTAAGCTAAAGGCTTCCAACGACTGTTGATTTTCATACGTTGTTATAAGTATCATCAAAACCAGGGCTTGATAAATCGTGTCTAGTATATAAGTTAGTCTAATATACATGTAAATTGCTGCCCAGCACCGTTTGCGAGGTTACAGCGTGTCAAATCTGCCGTCGTTAGGCGCATTGAGAACGCTAGAGGCGGTCACTCGAAACTCGACCTTTTCGGCGACTGCCGAAGAACTGGGCGTCACCCAAAGCGCCATTTCTCAACAAATGAAGGAACTGGAACGCAGCACAGGCCTGCGCCTGTTCAGACGGCGAGGAAAGAGAATACGGCCGCTGGATGTCGCCCAGGAGCTTGCCGCTGAAATCCGCCCACACCTGGCGGCGATCGAAAAGACGATCATTGAGCTGAGTGCGAAATCGAAGAATGTTCAGATCGTTTTGAGTGCGCCGCCGGGCTTTGCCGTTAAATGGTTGTTTCCCCGGCTTGATGGATTCAAATTGCCGCAGTTCGGGCCAGACATCGTCCTAATCTCTGAAGCACAACAGCGCACGCTCAGCGGTGACAACGCGGAAATCGTCATTGAGTATCAGCCGTCGAACTATCGCAGTCCGGATACCAGGCACCTGATCGGAGAGCACATGTTTCCTGTGTGCAGTCCCGAATACCTCCGTGCTGCACCGACGCTGGAAACACCTCAGGACCTGGAAAATCACAGTCTTATTTACGACTTTACCAGGACGGTCGATCGAGTCGCACCGAACTGGCCGGCATGGTTTGCTCAAGCAGGCGTTGCCGATCTTGAACCGCAACAGATTCATCGCTACGGGCAGGCTGACATGGTGGTACAGGCGGCCGTTGCGGGAAAGGGTGTAGCGCTGGGCAGGACGCCCCTCGTTGCCGATGATATTGCCGAGGGCAGGTTGGTAATCCCGTTTGGCCCGGTCGTACCGTCCAGGTTCGCCTATTTCTTGCGCTGCGAGCCGGTCTTGAGCGATGACCGAAGAATGAAAATTGATCAGTTCATTGACTGGTTGTTGAACCAGGCAGAGATATTCATTCAATCACAGTCCAGCTGGCAGCCGCGCTCATAGTGTTCTCCGGCAATTTACCCGCGGACTATCAATTGGCGTCGAACAGGTCTATATATTGATCGGGCCACATATCCTACGGGCTGTAGTCTTGAATCATTACAATATTTCCAAATCGGGGTGGTCATTTGTTTCTTAGGAATTGCTGGTACATAGCTTCTCGAAGCCAGGATATTGGCCAGCATCTGGCTGCCCGGACGATGCTCAAGGAAAATGTAGTGTTGTTTCGAACAGGTGACGGCGGCGTGGTCGTGCTCGAGGATGCTTGCCCTCACCGCAAGCTGCCATTATCCAGGGGGCGGCTGCTCGGAGATGTCGTCGAGTGTGGCTACCATGGCATGCAGTTTGATTGTTCCGGTACATGCGTACTCGCGCCCTCACAAGATCGTATCCCGCCGACGGCCACGATTCGATCGTATCCCGCTGTAGAAAGATGGGGCTTTGTCTGGGTCTGGATGGGAGAGCCTGAAAAGGCCGACGAATCGAAGATTTACGAGATCGAAAATTATGAAAGCCCGGATTGGGGCATGACGGATGGCGGAACGCTCGAGCTCGACTGCAACTACCTTTGGATAACCGATAATTTGTTGGACCCGACGCACGTGGCCTGGGTGCATCAAACGTCCTTCGCTGCGCCCGGTACCGGTGATACACCGTTGGAGATCGAGACGCTTGACGACGGTGTAGTGGTGTCACGATGGATTTGGGACCAAAAGCCACCGCCATACTATGCACCGCTAGTGAAATTCACAGGCAACTGCGATCGGTTGCAACACTATGAAGTTCGGTTTCCCAGTATTTGCATCAATCGTTCGATATTCACGCCTGCCGGTACTGGCGGCAATGCATCGCAATTGGACGAAAAGGCGTATGTGATGATTTCGTATAATTTCATGACGCCGATTGACGAAGACCGCACAACGTACTACTGGTTTCAACACTACAACACAGACCCGGGTGACGCGGCGATTGCGCAGCAGCTCAATGAAGGCGCGAAAATGGCATTCAACGAGGATCGCGAGGTTCTTGAGGCAGTTCACAACGGAATGAAGAACAAGACTACGCCCAATCTGAATCTCGGACTGGATGCAGGATCATTGCATTATCGAAGAATGCTGGATAAGGCGATTTCCCAAGAGCAGACTGACTGATTAGACTATGGCAACGCATACACCAGTAATCTCAGCCTGAATCTCCTCCTGCAACAAAGGACAACGGCGTAATGGACATTTCGGCAGACATGCGAGACGGCATTGATAATCTGCTGTTCAACTGCATGGAAGCTAAAGCTGGCGATTCGCTGGCGATTGTCACCGAACAGGGTGCTGATGGGTATTATTCAGCGACGCTGGACGGTGTTATCGCTGCACACGCACGCAACCGATCGCTGAACGTCAGCCTTGTTGTTGCGCCGGTACTCGAAGAAGTAAGTTCTATTCCGGATGAAATTCAATCGGCAATCGAGTCTGCCGATCACATCTTATTCCTTGCGCGCATTGGTGATCAGTTACGCTTCAATGAGCTCAGCGGAATTGGCAAGCCGACAGTTTGTTATGCGCTGGATGAAGAAAGTTTCGGCACGGCTTTTGGCAGTGCTCATTATAAGTTTTTCATTAGGCTCAAAAGCCTGATAAATGAGGCGATGTTTGGCAATAAGGAAATCGTCGTTCGCTGCGCATCGGGTACGAATTTGACCGGTGTGTCGCCCGCTGACCCGGGTGGCGAAGATGCGGATGACGTGACCGTAAAGCGATTTCCCATGACTGTTTTCCGACCGATTCCCGGGGAGTCTTTTTCTGGCCGGATCGCACTGACACGATGGCTTTGCGCATCGGGCTCGCGTTTGTACGAACCGGCTGGTGTGCTAATCGATGGCGTGGTATTTGCGCAGATCGAAAATGGCAGGATCATTGATTTCGAAGGTGAGCGAAAAGAGGTTGATAAAGTTCGCGAACACTACGACTTCGTTGCTCAAAAATACAACATTGAAGGCGACGTCATACATTCCTGGCATGCTGGCTTTCACCCTCAGAATGGCTACTTTGGACTGGCCACAGACCATCTTTCACGGTGGAGTGGGTCGGCCTTTGGTAACCCGCGCTATTTGCATCTGCACACATGCGGCGCGTATGCGCCTGGAGAAATTTGCATGTCGGTTTTCGATCCGACTGTAACAGTCGATGGTGTGGATATGTGGCGCGATGGACGGTTAGTTTTTGCGGATACGCCAGCGGTTAGAGAATTGCTGTCTGACTACCCCGGGATTCGAGAGATGTTTGATCATCCCTTGATGGAATACGGGCTTGGTGATTCTTAGAGGCTCGAACAGAAATATTCGCTACTTGTAGTAACCAACGGCATCACCTTCTGTTGTTACGCCAAGACCGTTCAACAATCGATTTGAATAATTGAAATAGGCGACCACCTGGTTTACCTCGAGAATCTCGCCGTCGCTACAACCTTCTGATTTCAGCGCGTCGAAATCGCTCTTCTCCATACTGCCAACAGACTCAGTCAGTTTTCCAGCGTAGATCAATAGTGCCAGTTCTTTTCCGGAAAACACGCGTTCCGGTTCGCCGTCTTGCAAAGCGACATAAACGCCATCGGCTCGCCGCTCGTCGTTCATCAGACGTCGCGCATTCATGAAATGATGTGTCAGACTGTACTCGCAGTTGTTCTTGATGCTGGTATAGGACGCAACAACCTCCAGAAACCACAATGGCAACGTTATGTCGGGGTGGTGTAAAACACTTCGATACAAAGCGACATGTCCCGCCATGGTATGCGGTCGTAAAGAGTGGGCTTTCATGACATTGTCGACAGTGCCATGTGGTGTTTGTGCCTTGTCGTACATTTCCCGGAGAACGCCGGTTGCCTCGGACTCAGGAATCATTTCTATCCATGCGCTCATCGTCTGCCTCGTTTGTTGCCCCAGGTTTCGGGACCGCCTAATCGTTGTAATTCACCGCTTTCTTACAGCCAACAGCTGCTTGCTCACCCACCATGTCCTGCAAAGCAGAGTACACGGCGGCGGAATCTTTTTCTCCAAGGCCATTTTTCAACGCTGTCGCGTAAAGAGGGGCCGTCGCCGAAAACAGTGGTGTCGGCGCACCGACTTCCTCGGCGAATTTTGCAATGAGTTCCATATCTTTTTGCCAGACGTTTAGCTTCATCGTTGGTGGTTCGTATATTCCATCGGCCATCATCGGACTTCGCAACTCAAAAATTCTGGAACTACCAGCTCCGGCAGCAATGACCTTGCAAAGAACGTCCGGGTCCAGTCCGCAGCTGGTACCAAATGTCATGGCTTCTGCCGTTGCAACGTTGTGGATGGCCACCAACAGGTTTGCGACAAGCTTCATCTTAATGCCTTGCCCAAATTGGCCGAGAAAATATACGCTGCGTGCGAATCGATTGAGGATAGCTTCACAACGCTCAAATGCGGCTTCGTCACCGCTCGCGTAGATGGCGATATCGCCGTTGACCGCTTGCGCTCCGGTACCGCTTACTGGGCAATCGAGAAGCGTGATCCCGACATCGGCGAGTCGGTCGCGATTGAGTAACTTGGTTTCGAGATCAAGCGTGCTAAGTTCGACCAGTATCCGATCGGAATGGTGTAGTTCAGTTCTTGCCACAATTTCGGATACCGACTGATTCAGTGCTGTCGAATCAGGCAAGCTCAACAACACAAAGTCGCATTGCTCAGTGACGCGGGCGCAGTTGTCTTTCGTTTCGACGCCGAAGTCTTGCGCTTCGTTCCGGCGAGTTTGATCCGGATCGAAGCCAACAACCGCAACTCCGTCGACTAAGAGGTTTCGGGCAATTTCGGCTCCCATAATACCGAGCCCCAGCATCCCCACCGGACGATTCAATGATCCCTCAGACATTGGTCTCGCTTTCCATGCTGATCGCTTTACTTCCGGCGAGCATGACTGCTACAGCCCGTGACACAATTGCGGGGAAATCCTTGCTGACTCGCCCATGGTAGATATGTTTGCGGATCGCGTAGTAGAACAGGCCGCCGTGCAGCACCCAAATATGATCGAGTTCAAGTTGGCTGATCGGTTTCTCATCAATGCCTGGTTGATCACAATAATGTCGCAGCTCATTGCACATCGGCGTTAAGATTTTTTTCTCAACGAGTTTGGTGTAACGACGATTGAGTTGCTCGCCCATCAACGCCGAGAACATGAATATCCGAATCCACTCATAACGATACGTCATGTCGGAATACGCGGCGTAGAAATCGCAGAGACGATCATGAAGTGGCCGCGATCGATCCGTAAGCAGAGCCAACCAATCAGGACTTTCCCGATTTAGATAGACTTCATCGAAGACTCTCTCAATAAGGTCGCGCTTGGTAGGGAAGTACCGATACAGGAGAGGCTGGGTTATGCCAAGTCGCGCCGCGAGTTCACGAGTTTGTCCAGAGAAACCCTTTTCAGCGAAGAAAATAACGGCCTCGTCAACAATTTGTTGCTCACGATTTACAGCGCGAAGACGTCGACGCGGTGCGGTGGCCGATTTCTGATTACTATTGGTCAATTGGTCTGCCATTTCGCTACTGGCTTTTCACTTGCGGCAAGAAGGAACGCATCTGGGGATTTAGTTTATCAAACGATAAATAACTAGACTACACCTGGACTGAGTCGCCTGAATCTAGATCATTTTTGTCGGCAACCAGGACGCCAATTGTGGGACTGAAAGAGTGAGTAACGCGACGCCCAGGATAAGCAGCCAATAGGGTAGTGCGCCCCGAAATATGTCTTTCAAAGTCACAGCCGTATCCGGCACGGTCGCTTTTACCGTGAATACCAGGATACCAACCGGCGGCGTGAGCAATCCTGCTTCAATGACGAGAATTCCGTAGATCGCAAACGCAATCTCGTTGATGCCTGCGGTCATGGCGATGGGGAAAAAGATCGGCAGTGTCATCAGAATGACAGAGATCGAGTCGACGAATGCGCCCAGTAGCAACCAGACCAACGTCATAATTGCGACGATGGCGAACACGGACATACCGGAGCTCAGAAACATGTCCTGAATGAGATTGGTGCCGCCACTCATGGCCATGAAGCGTGCATACATTGAACCGGCGACCAACATGAACATTATCGGTGCGGTTGTTCGCCCGGCGTCATAAATGGCTTCGAGAAACGCGTCGCCGTGCATGCCCTTCAGGCGGGCTATCAACGCGGCGCCTAATACGCCGAAGCCAGCGGCCTCAGTTGGCGTAAAGATGCCGCCCCATATACCACCTATGACGATGAGCACCAACAGGATGATGCCAACACTGCCGACAATTTGACTGCGCGTCAGCGCAGCGGCGTTGTCTGCCATGGCCGGTGCTATGGACGGTCGTAAGGTGGCAGAGATCAAACAATAGGCAGCGAAAGTCAGTCCGAGAACCAGGCCGGGACCTATACCGCCGAGGAACAGTGCACCGACCGAACCTTCACTGAGAATCGCCCAAACAATCAACAAGACACTGGGTGGAATCAACATTCCGAGACAGGCACTTCCGGAAATGACGCCGAGCGCAAAGCGCTTGTCGTAACCAGTTTTCTGCATTTCGGGATAGGCGATTCGCGAAAATGTTGCGGCTGACGCAATTGAGACTCCCGAAACTGCAGCAAATACGGTATTGCCTGCGACAGTAGCCACTGCAAGCCTGCCGGGAATTCTACGCAAGGCGCGATCGCAGGCTTTGTAGAGATCGCTTGCCGCCCCAGACCGATTGACAATTTCGCCCATCAAGATAAACAGCGGAATAATGGCCAGCGAGTGGTTTCGAATCGCTTCGTAAGATGTCGAACTGATTACGGACAAAGCAACGTCGACATTGCCTGTCAACCAGTAGACCCCAGCCATGCTGATTACACCGAGCGCTACGCCGATGTGCACACCAAGCGCTGTCAGAACAAGCAACGCCAGCAGGGCGTAGATGATGATGTCAGGCCCCACTAGCGCCTGGCCTCCGATCGCATCTCACGGTAAATCAATCGCAGGTAGACGAGCGCTGCGAACACGCACGTCAACACGAGCAGGAATCGAACCGGGTATGTCGGCACGCGCAGCGCACCTTCTCCTTCGTATTCATTTATCCGCCAGGCATCAATAAAGGGTTGCCATGAGCTGTATGCGACGGCTAAGAAGAATAAAAGCCCGAGGAGATAGCAAAAGACATGTAAACAGCGTCTTACGCGCGGCGAGGCATAGTTCAATAACAGGGTCGTCTTCAGCATGCGGCCGCGATCGATGGCGAGCGGCAGTTGCAGGAATGCGATAGCGACGACAGAATTCTTAATGATTTCTGCCGTGCCGACCAGCGGAGTGTTAAAAAGGTATCGCCCACAGACGTCGATAAGTATCAGTACGGCGAGCAGCACAACCCAGAATGCAGAAATCTTGTGGCACCAATGGATTGCGCGGTCCAGCATAGTCACTGTTGCCAATGAACCATTCCCATTACGCCGTCGATGCCGACGTCAGCGCCGTCTGGAATTTTTCTCGTCGCCTCGAGCACGCCGAGCACCATGGGGATGCGCCGCTCGCGAGCAAGTGAGGCCAAATGTGATGTGCTGCCTCCCAGTTCAGCGACAACGCCTGCAACGTGCGGCAATACCTGGCCAAGTGACGGGCTGGCGATTCTCGTCACGAGAATATCGCCGGGCCCAACACGAGAAAGTTCGCATTCGCAATTGATCACACAAGCACGTCCCATAGCCGATCCGGTTCCCGAAGGTTGTCCCCTGAGTCCGGGTTGGCGTGCCCAGGTTTCGTCGAGTTTTCGGGGCGTCTCCATTTGCAGTGGTCGTGCCTGCAGCAGTCGAAAGCCACGTCCATCCCGGGCCCACTCGATCTCGATAGCTTCACCCATCACTGCCTCGGCGCAACGCATGTGGCCACCGAGTTCGGTCGCTTGAGATTCGCTGAGGCACGGTCCGGCATCTGGCTCGGTCGATTCAGCCGCCGCATTGCGGGCTGCTGAATGATGTTTACAACTCATATTGTGCTGCGTGCGCCCTGGTATCGTCTCCAGCAATTCGCCTTGGCGACTGAGAATGTAGCGGTCAGGCACTATCTCTCCTTGTGCGATGGTAGTGCCGAGGCCCCGGGTCGCGGTGAGGATTGCATTACCGTCAGCGGACTGACTCATGCCACCGCCGGATGCGCGAGCATCGATCAGTTCCTGGATACACAAGCCCATCGCAGTATCTACAAGATCAATCTTGTGACTTTCCATGTAGCGCAATGCGCGTGGCGACCAAAGCGCCGCCCAACATGCGCGTACCGCGGTGAGAAAGTCGTCCTCGTTGTCAATATCCAGAAAGGATTCATATTGGCCCGCGAAACTGCTGTCAGCGAGGTCCTCAGACAGTGCCGACGAACGCACTACCGCACGATCACCGGTTTTACCGACGAGATCGTGCCACGCCTCGAGCAAGGGATCGAGTACGTCTTCAACAATCGGACTGTCGAACAAACCGATCCGAACTTCGGACACAAATCGACGAGCCTCTACGCCCGTCATTGTTGCTGCATTGTGCGCCGCATCCAACAAACCCAAATATTCGAGTTGCCGTTGATAGGCCGCAACGTCGAGGCAGAAACCTTCCGGGATTGGCAGGCCTGCATGACCCAATCGTGCCTGATTGGCCGCTTTTGGCCCGAAGCGAGCGGCGTCGCTCGCTTCGGTATCGCGAAGGTTGACAAGCCACTGGCTCATAGTGGATCGACGACCGTGATTTCTTGCACCGGGAAGTTGGAGATGATCTCGGTGTGGTCCTCATGGACAATCAACATCTCTTCGATACGCACACCGAACTCAAGCGGCTTACCGTGTTGAGTTTCCAATGCGAATACCATGCCAGGCTTGATCTCGATCGGGTGATCAAGTGACCAAATACGCGAGATAACGGGTGGATCGTATTGCGCCAGGCCAAGACCATGGCCCCACAAATTTGCGGCCGCCTGGTCTTCTTCCTCGTAACCCCAGACGTCTTTCGCCGACGGCCATTTTTCGGCAATTTCGCGCGTCGTGGTTCCGGCTTTGACCGCGTCGATGGAATCGTAAAGCCATTCCAACGCGGTCGCGTAGTAGTCCTTCATCTCCTGCGTCGGCTTACCGCCAACACAATAGGTTCGGTAGTAGCAAGACTTGTAACCATTCCAGGTCAGGGCGGCCAGATCCATAAACGTGATATCGCCAGGCTTGATAATTCGGTCGGAGAAATTGCGCCAGTTCGGCCAGGTGTTCGGACCGGACGAGACAATTACATCCTCGACATCTTCCATGCCCGGGAACGTGTACAGGTACTCCATGATGTGCGCAGTCACCTGATTCTCGGTTCGCCCCGGTTCAAGGAATTTCATGGTTTGCCAATGCGCGGCGTCACCGATGGCACCGACGATCCGCATGCACTCCTGCTCATCCTGATTCTTGATCGCGCGCGCTTCCATCATCGCTGACATGCCGTCTTGCCAGACAATTCCCGCATCATCAAAGGCGCCGATCATGTTGATGTCCACAAAATCGACGCCCAGTTTCTCACCGGCAACGTCATGCCGTTTCATTTCTTCCAGGATCGCGTTGGTAAATTTCCTGACTTGTTCCTGTGCCGCAGTACCCGCTGCGCCTTTGATCCACGCATAGGAGTAACGAATGTTCTCTTCGGGCAGCCACGGGCAATGGCGGCTGATTTGTACACCAATATCACCTTGCTCAAACAAAACAGGTGCGCCATCGCCACACAGTAGCGCGTACCGTAGACCGGGTTTTAGCCGGCACCATCCAGGTGTAATTGTGGCGGTGAGATAGCGAACATTTTCGTCGTACATGCACAGCATTGCGCCCAGCCCGTGGGCTTTCATTCGTGCTCTTGCGCTTTCAAGCCGGTAGGTTCTCAAGCGTTCCCAATTGATGCGTTCCTGCCAGTCGACGCCGGCAATGCCAAAGTTAGCCACAAGTTTCTCCCATGTGATCTAGTTTCAAATACCAGGCCAGGCCACGGCTCTTTGAGCTTGCTGCCCCAGGCCATCGACTCCCAGTTCCATACGGTCGCCTGCTTTAAGAAATAACGGTGGATCAAGGCCGAGTCCGACACCGAACGGAGTCCCTGTTGCGATGACGTCGCCCGGAAGAAGCGTCATATAGCGGCTGACGTAGCTGACCAGTTCGTCAACGCCGAAGATCATTTGCTTCGTATTACTGGATTGCAGTGTTTTGCCGTTGAGCTTCAACCATATGTTGAGGTTCTGTACATCACTGATTTCGTCCTTGCTTACCAGCCACGGTCCAAGGGGCCCGAAGGTGTCGGCGCTTTTGCCTTTGACCCACTGGCCGGTTCCTTCCATCTGAAACGCACGCTCGCTGAGATCATTTACGACACAATATCCGGCGATGTAGTCGCTCGCGTCTTCTAAAATCACGTGCGAGGCGGCTGAACCGATAACGACGCCCAGCTCAACTTCCCAGTCAGTCTTCTCGGCGTTCCTGGGAATAATGATGTCGTCATTCGGGCCACAGATTGCACTGGTGGCTTTCATGAAAAGAATGGGTTCTGCAGGCACCTCCATGCCGGCCTCTTTCGCATGGTCGGCGTAGTTCAGGCCGATGCAGACTATTTTCGACACAGCACCGACGCAGGCGCCGTAACGCGCATCAGGTCGTAACGCCGGCAGCATATCCGGATCGATTGCACGCAGCCGGTCGAGGCCTTCGGGCGACAGCGTATGACCCGAAATGTCGTCAACGACTCCGGCGAGACTTCTGATCTGCCCATCGTCGCCGACCAGCGCAGGCTGTTCAGATCCAGGCGGGCCAATCCTTGCGAGTTTCATAGTTCTTGCGATCCTTAGTTCAAGGTGTGATCCAAAGTAACTTTCATTCGGTGATCATCTCGTTGGTCAAGCATCGTAATGGCCTTCTCAAGATCAGTCAGCGGCAACACGTGGCTGATCATTGAATCAATTTCGACTTGACCACTGTTGACGAGGTCAATACAGGTTTGAAAGTCTGCACGTGTTGCCGCGCGTGAGTTGATAATTGTGAGTTCTTTATAATAGAGCTGATAAAAAGGCAGTACAGCTTCTGTGAATGTGTAAACGCCAAAGAGCAAGATGCGTCCGCCCGGGCGCGCAATATCGATGCTTTGAGCAAGTGTCGTCGCGGTGCCTACGCAATCGACGACCAGATCGGCTCCGCGACCACCGGTGAGCCCGTGAACTTCGGCGGCGGCACTGTTGCCGGCGGCAATAGTGTAGTCCGCGCCATATTGTTGCGCCATTTCGCGTCGTACCGGACTACCAGTGATGCCAATAATGGGGTGCGCACCTCTGGCCCTGGCCAATTGGATGTGCAGCTGGCCTGAAACTCCAAGCCCAATTACGACAATCGAATTGCCCGCTGCAACGGGTGCACGTTGTTGTGCGTGCTCGCAGGTCGTCATGACTTGAATGAGCGGTGCAGATTCATTGTTGATCGTGTCGGGGAGCGCGATAACCGCACCAGCAGGCACCGCCACTAATTCCGAAAATCCACCATCTTGATCGCGACCGAGCAGGGAACCGTTAGTGCAAAGATTTTCTTGCCCGGTCCGGCAATCCTCGCAGTTGCCGCAAAATAAGATGGGGTCGACAATGACGCGCGCCCCAACGCCAACACCGATAGCGGTTCCAACGTCGGCAATTTCGCCAATAACTTCATGGCCCATGATTCGTGGGTATGTGACAGGAATTCCGCCGTTATAAATCTTCAGATCTGTGCCACAGACCCCTGAGTGTGTAACACGGACCAAGGTCTCGCCGTCACCAGCAACGGCATCGTCGACCTTGCCTGGACTCAACTGAGACGGAGCATTTAGGAGCATTGCTTTCATCGACAGACTGCCTTGCTCTCACGTGAGTCTATTGAATGGGTAGACCGGCGCTTCGCCACTCAACACACGGGCAACATCTCTTGCTGCCTTGGTTTGCAGGTCGAGCAAAGCGTCTTCGGAGTAATAGGCCGTGTGCGGTGTCAGAATGACGTTGTCGCGATTCAAAAGTGGACAGTCGGCGGCCGGCGGCTCATTCGGCATCACGTCCAATCCCGCGCCCGATAAACGTCCGGCATCCAAGGCGTTGGCCAGCGCCTGTTCATCGATCATAGGACCACGGGCGGTGTTGATGAGTAAGGCTTCGGGTTTCGTCTTCGCAAACGCGTCTTCATCAAAAAGATTTCTTGTTTCCTCGGTGAGCGGCGCATGCAATGAGATGTAATCGGAAACAGCGAGCAGTTCATCGAAAGACAGCAGTTGCACATCGAGTCCCGCGGCAACGTCAGCGGAAATGTATGGGTCATAGGCAACAACATGCAACTCCAGCGCTTTAGCTTTGGGCACCAAAGTCTGTGGAATCTTGCCCAGACCGACCAGTCCCAGCGTTTGGCCCCGCAAGCGTCTTAGCGGCGCGACCGCCTTGCCTTCCCAGCGGCCCGATTGCACCAGTGCGTTGCTGTATGTGATCTTGCGGGCGAGGCTCATCAGTAGTGCCAACGCATGGTCGGAAACTTCATCAAGGCAATAATCCGGGACGTAACACACTTGTATTCCCGCTTCGGTCGCGACATCGATGTCGATGTTGTCGACACCAATGCCGAAACGACCAATTGCGCGACAATTCCTGAGTTCTCCGATTACCTCGCTCGTGATCTGTGCAAAAGTCACCATCAAGGCATCGGCATCTCGCGCAACTTCAACAATGGCCTCGGTCGTTGAGTCTTCTGCAAGCGTGACCGTAGCATCAAGCGCGGAAAAAATTTCCATTGCCGGATCCAGATTCGGAAACACAGAGTCTGCGATTGCGATACGCGGGTTCGTCATAGGATTTGGTGCATCGGGCTATTCAATTTCGTACCTGACCGGCCATTCATGTCCACTCTGTGATACAGCTTCGATGTAGTCGCGAATGATCTCTGAGCCCGGCATGTCGCGCGCATCGGCATCCTTCGCCATCTGGTTCGGAAATTCGGCCAGCGATTCAGCCCAGTCCCTGCGTACCGAATCGGGCAATGTGCGAATGGCCGTACCGGCCTCTTCCAGATTTTTCAGACCAAGCGCCTGGCCCTCGTTCAGTGCGACAGAAGCGACTCGTTCATAATCGCGGCCAACTTCTCGAATGATTTTTTTAACGTCACCAGGTAGCGCATTCATTGCGTCGTTGTTTGCGGTAAGAACAACAGCGCCGCCCACCGAGCCGAAATTCACCAAGGTGTAGTTGGGCGCGGGTTCGTGAAACTTGAAGCTGTAGTAAGCAGACGGAAACATCAACCATCCCGAGTAGACACCGGTCTGCATTGAAAGGTAGCCGTCAGGCAAAGTGGATTGGACGGGCACTGCGCCAGCAAACTCGAGCCACGGCAGATTAGGTCCGGCACCGGCAATCTTGACGCCTTGCAACTCTTCAATCGAATCCCACGGCATGACGGTTCCGAGGTGATAATTGTCCCATCCGTTTAGTGCTAGCAATTCCTGCTGGTATTTCTTACTCAGTTGTTCATGTAGCCAGGGGTGCGTGTCGTAAATTCTTCGTGCAACTTGAATAGCCTGCTCGGAGTCGCGTGGCCCAAACGGGACGAAGTAAGAAAAGTTGTGCAAGAAAAGCTTTGACGGCTCAAAGCAGACGCAATAGGCACCAATGTCCAGGATACCGCTTTCGACGGCCTCAAGAGTTTCGGCAACTTTGGCGATCGAGCCACCGTAACCTTCAATGAAGTTAACTTCATAATCGGTCTCAGCAGCAATGCGCCGCGTGACTTCAGGCACGAAGAAGTCGCGCATTTGCGTTGCGTAAACTGCAGGGCCGGCGGGATGACCCGCACCTATTCTCAAAGTGATGGTGTTCGATTCAGAACAGCCAGTCGCAATCAGGCTGAGCAGCACAAGTGCTGTAATTGCCGACGATCGAGTCAAAGTTTTCCCCGGCGAAAACGTCGCGATACCAGTACAGGCTTGAATTTTAGTTTATCACCTGATAAATAACGTATCTAGTGTCCGTTCTTAAACAAACGAATCAAAATTCTCCAGAAATAGGCACCGCATCAGCCGTGGGTTAATTTGCAGCTGTCCACGCCAAAAGAGGTGAGTTTATGAAGGGTTCACAAGAACCTGGGTTTTTGCGATCCCTGGTCTGTTTTGGTGGCGTCATCGTAATTGTGATTGCAGGACTGTTGTGGTTGAGTATCAGCCTCCATAGCCTGCTGTTGATCGCACTCGTTTGGGTTTGTGGTCACTCTGCTGCCCTTGGGTTTCGCTTCAACGAGATAAAAGCCGCGTTGATCGCCGGGATTGTGAGGGGCCTCGGCGCAATCTTTATCTTCTTTCTGATTGGCGTACTTGTCGCGGCGCTGATTGAAGGCGGAACGATCGGCGGCCTTATCTACTACGGCGTGGATCTGCTGCATCCAACTTTCTTTCTTCCCGCCGGACTGGTGCTATGCAGCCTGATGTCGCTCGCGACGGGTACGGCATGGGGAACCATCGCGACGATCGGCGTTGTTCTCATGGGACTTGGTGGCGCACTCGGTATTCCGTTACCGCTCGTCGCTGGCATGGTCGTTTCGGGCGCGACTTTTGGCGACAAGATGTCACCGGTTTCCGATACAACCAACCTTGCCGCGATGAGTGCAAATGCTGACCTTTACGCTCACATCAAGTCGATGATGTACACAACGGTGCCGACCTACGTCATTTGCCTGATTGCTTTCACGCTGGTCGGGCTGCACTTCAGCGACCAGACGATCTCTGCACAGGAACTTCTGAACTTAAAAGAACACCTCGCGATTGAATTCGCCATCGGCCCGTTGACATTGCTGCCATTAGTCGTACTGCTCGTGCTCAGTGTCAATCGGGTGGCTGCCGAGGTGAGCATGCTGGCGAGCGTCGCTGTCGCAGTAGTGCTGGCTGTAGCAACGCAAGATCGAACGACGATGGAAGTGCTGAATACTCTGAACGACGGCTACGCAGCAAATACGGGACTCGAAAGACTCGATGTGCTTCTGAGCCGCGGCGGAATCCAAAGCATGATGTGGACGATGTCGCTTGCACTGCTCGCGTTGTCACTCGGCGGCATACTTGATCGTGCAGGCTTCGTTCGGGTCCTGCTGAGCGGGCTGCTGATGCGCATCAAGCGCAGTGCAAGCTTGGTGGCGACCACGATAGGCGCAGGCGTTGTCGCCAACATGAGTATGGGCGAGGGGTATCTTTCCATCATTTTTGGCGGGCAGATATTCAGAAAGTCCTTCGAAGACGACAATCTCGAGAACCACATGTTGTCGCGTTGCCTGGAAGAGGGCGCGACGTGCAGCACGTCGATAATTCCGTGGACGACTTCCGGTGCGTTCATTACCGGTGTTCTTGGTATGTCGCCGCTGGAGTTCGGTCCATGGGCGTTTTTCAACTACGTCAATCCGCTCCTGTCCATCGCCCTGGCTTACATGGGCTTTGGAATTTTCAGGAAAGCTCAATCAGCCAGCAACGGTTTGCGCGCACAATGATTGATTGACAGAGGAAGATAGTATGAAATTTTATCAGTTCGCGTTGCTGGTCTTGTCGCTTCAATCAATAGCTATTTCTACGTTGAACGCGCAAGAGGTGCCGGACCAGATTTTGATGAACGGCAAGATAGTTACCGTGGATGACTATTTCTCGATTCAACAGGCCGTTGCAATGGCGGGCGAAAGAATCGTGGCGGTCGGTAGCGATGACGAAATAAGCAGACTGGCGGGCCGTGAAACAAAGATAGTAGATCTGTCTGGAAGGACTGTGATTCCGGGCCTGATCGATAACCACAATCACGTAGTTCGTGCTACGGAATATTGGCCGAATGATGCGCGCCTGGACGGAGTGACCAGCCGGGCACAAGCCCTGGAAATTCTTGCCAATAAAGCGCAGGAACTGCCGGATGGTGCGTGGTTAATGTCACTTGGCGGTTGGCAGGAAGGCCAGTTTACGGACAGCCAGGCTGATTTCACCCTGGCCGAGCTCGATGGGCTGGCTTCTGATAGGCCAGTCTTCCTGCAATCTGTCTACGATCACATCTACGGCAATTCGGTTTGGTTTGAGACCATGGGGATACCGCTAAAGATTTCGCCAGGATCAACGAACGAACTCGAGGGCTTATCAAAATATGCGGTACGGGACAGCAATGGCAATGTCACTGGTCGCTTAAACGGTGGATTTCCAATGATCGCCGAGGCGATCAAGCGGTTCCCGCCGGTGTCGGCAGATGAGCAAGTCGCTGCCATCAAGATCGCATTTAGCTACCTGAACAGCATTGGGTTGACTACCGTGTACGATCCCGGTGGCGTTGGCATCAAACAAGAGAGCTATGCGCGTACGAAACAGCTGGCGGAATCGGAGGGAATCAATGTACGAATATTTCACACCTTGAATGCGGGTGTTCCGACAACCGCAGAAGCCGCTGACAGGCTCATTGACCGGATCAATTCCACCAAGCCGTTCCAGGGAAACGCGACCTTCGATTTGCTCGCAGTGGGCGAGATTTACTATGGCCCGTTCCATTGGGACGGCGTCCTTGATCCGGTTACACCGGGGCCGGAGGACATTGAGATCGGCCGTAAGATACTGACAGCCGCTGCGGCTGAATCCTGGTCAGTACAAACGCATGCAATGCAGCCTGAAACCATGGATATCCTGTTCGATGTTATGACCGGCATCAATGAAGAATACCCGCTTCGCCACTTACGCTGGTCAATCACGCATTCCGACAACATTGGTGCCCCGCAAATCGAGAGGGCACGCCATCTTGGTATGAATTTGCAGATGCGCAGTACTCCCGTGTTGGGCGATAGGGATTCGGTCGTTGAAAAGTTTGGCGATGCTGCTTACGATATGCCACCGCTGCGTCTTGTGCAGGATAGTGGAATACCGTTTGGACTGGGAACCGATGGAACGAAGGCCAACCAGATCGCACCCTTCGTGACGCTTTGGTGGGCGGTCACAGGGCGGGCACTAAACGGTGAAATGGTGATGCGGCAAATCCTGACACGCGAGGAAGCATTAATCGCGCACACCCGTTCCAATGCTTATTTGATATTCCAGGAAGCAAACTTAGGGGCGATCAAACCTGGTTTGTTGGCAGATGTGCTTATTCTGGATAGGGATTATCTCACTGTTCCGGAAGATCAGATCAAGGATATTCGACCCGTTGCGACGATTGTGGGAGGACGTGTGGTCAGCGGTGAACTCTAAGGCTTATTTGATAACCCAGACTCGATCCGGCATACAGTGTCAAAATTGGTCTAACTTAATCGGAGAATAGACCATGAGGGACCGCAGAAATTTCTTGAAAGCCGTGGCGTATGTCAGCGCTGGCGGACTGGTTGCATGCCAGTTTCCTGCTTCGGTCGCGCGGCCCGCCCGTCGGGAAATCTCTATCGGCGGTCGCCGCGTGAAAGTGGTCGACATACATGCGCACTGCGGAATCCAGGCGGTCGAACAAGTTGTCAGCGGCACGCCGCTAGAAATGAAAGTTGGCAAAATCCGTATTCTGGGACCGCATCGGCTGGAGATGCTGGACGCAAGAGGCATCGACATCCAGGTATTGAGCGTCAATCAATACTGGTGGTACCGGGCCGATCCGGATCTCGCCCGCCGTATAACGCGCATCCAGGACGAAGGCCTGGCCGAATGGTGCGAAAGCCATCCGGATCGGTTCGTGGCTCTGAGCACGGTGTCACTTCAACATCCAGAATTAGCCGCGGAACAGCTCGAGTACGCCGTTCAGAATCTGGGACTTCGCGGCGCCTCCATTGGTGGTCACGTCAATGGCGCGGTTCCGTCATCGTCGCGCTTTGATCCTTTCTGGGCCAAAGCTGAGGAATTAGGCGTACCTGTGTTCATGCACCCTACCAGCGCTTCGTACCTCATAAATGAGGGAGGATTCGAGGGACGAGGAGAGTTAGGTATCGTCATCGGTAATCCGCTGGAGACTACCGTGTTCCTGTCACGATTGATTTTCGACGGGACCTTCGACCGCTTTCCCGAGTTGAAGGTCTGTGCCGCGCATGGCGGTGGTTATTTGCCCTCTTACTTCGGGCGTACTGATGTGGCTTGCGACGTACGAGAAGAAGCTGACTGCGCCAACGAGCAGCGCCCGCGCGAATATCTGAGGACCCAGATACTTGCCGATTCAATGGTTTTTTCAGATGAAGGTCTGCGACACCTCGTGGCAGAAATGGGAGCGAGCCAGGTGGTCTATGGCACGGACATACCGTTTAATTGGCCGGATACGCTCGATCTGATCGTCAACGCCTCTTATCTTAGCGACGCTGAGAAAGAGGCCATCCTCGGCGGCAACCTGTTGCGATTGCTGCATGTCAGCTAAACCACTGCACGCCGTTCCGTATGATCGATGAGGACAAACTCTTCAGAGCGACTAGAAAAAGAATCTCATCCCGTTATCTCTTTGGGTTGGTTCGCTGTAACGTCGATATATGGAGCCATATCAACTCGCCACGCTCCGGCCGAAGTTTGGCTATGGCTTATCAAATTAATCGCAAGTTGCCGCTAGGCATTCAGTGCAGACAGAACGCGCTCCGGTGTCATCGGCATGTGACGCAGACGTACCCCGGTTGCGGCCGCAACGGCATTTGAAATCGCCGGTGCAATTAGCGGTGTTGCCATTTGACCTGCGCCGGTCGGTGGAATCGATGTGTGAACGATTTCGATCTCAATATTGGGCGCATCAGGCATTCTCGGCACGATGTAGTTGTGGAAATTCGTCTGTTCAACGATTCCCTGGTTCATCGAGATGGATTCGCTCAGCGCCAACCCCAGACCGTAAACCGTACAGCCCATTTGTTGTGCGATCACATTGTCCGGTTGCACGGCGATACCGCAGTCAATGGCCACCCAGATATTGTGGACCTTGATCGCACCCGAGCGTGAGTTGACCGTCACGTCAGCTACGGCGGCTAGCTGCGATTTGTAGTCAATGTACGCCACGCCAAGACCATGGCCGTCCGGCGTATTGCCCCAGTTCGACATATCGGCCGCCTTTTCGACGACCTTTTTGGCTCGTGGTTGTCCATTCAACAAGCTGAGTCGATACTCTACCGGATCGATGCCTTCGCCCAGTGCTATTTCGTCCAGGAGGACCTCGGTGACGAATTTATTGTGGACATAGCCTATGCCACGAAGGGCAATCGTACGCATGCCGCTGTGCTGAGCTACTTGCTCGCTAAGCTTGTTCGCAATCGCGTAAGTCTTGATTTCAGTTCCTGCCATACTGATGAAATCGGTTTGTCCGGCCGCTTCGTAGCGGACCGGATCCTGCGATTTCGTTGCAAGATCCGACGCCTTGCGGTGATGCCACGCCGTAACCTGTCCATCTGCGTTGACGCCTGCACGTACGAAACTAGCGCTCATCGGATGGAAACGTCCGTTGCGAAGATCATCTTCCCGCGTCCACATCACTTTCACCGGACGTTTCACACGATCCGATAGCAGCACTGCATCAATCACAAAATCCTGATCACGGGGCCCGCGCCGTCCAAATCCGCCGCCCAGGAGCATATCGTTGAGTTTGACCTGTGCCGGCGAAATGCCCAACGCATCAGCCGTCGCAGCCACGGCTACGCCCTGGGCCTGAGTACCACACCAGATTTCACAAGTTTTGCCGTCGGACGACACCGACGCGACGGCATTGAGCGGTTCCATCTGCGCGTGATACGCATAGTCGCTGCGGAATTCGCCCTCATAGGTCCTTGCAGCATCATTTAGTGCAGATTGGACGTCGCCCGTTTCTTCCCATGCCTTTGTCAGCCTGGAGCGTGTGCGAGCATCTTTGGCAAATGCCTCAATTCCTTGCCTTGAATTGAAAGTATCGCCCGGACCTTCAATCGACCAGCCCACGGAAAGCGCCTTTTTGCCTTCAAATGCAGCCCATGGTGTTTCGCCTAACACTCCAACGCCATAGGGAAGGATTTCGATCGCCAACACGCCGTCGACCTCAAGTGCCTTCGATTTGTCGACACTTTCTGGAGTCCCGCCAAAAACAGGCGTCCGCAAAACTGCACCGTAGATCATCCCTGGCAGTTGCACATCGATGCTGTATTGCGCACTGCCATCGATTTTCTGCGGCAGTTCGACCCGCATGACGTCCTTGCCAATCAGGCGAAACTCGCCAGGGTCTTTCAGAGTTGCCTCGCTTACCTCGGGCGCGATTTCGGGCACCTCGGCAAAAGAGCTAATGGTTCCATAGTCAATGCGCCTGTTTGTCGGCGTGTGAACCACGGTATTCGGTTCCGTCGACAATTCACCGACTGGTACTTGCCAGTGCCGGGCAACGTTCTGTAAGAGAACCTGGCGCACCTGTGCTCCGAATATGCGCAACGGCGTGTAATAGGCGAAAACTGCAAAGCTCCCGGCCGTATACATCATGCCGCCGAAACCCGGGTTTCCGTATATCGATTCGATCGGCGGTGCCTGCGCGATGTGAACTTTATCCCAGTCAGCATCGAGTTCCTCTGCGAGGATTAACGGCAGCGAGGTCCGGGACCCCTGGCCCATCTCGACGGCCGGGGACATGATGGTCACCGAGCCATCTGCTCCAATAGTGACCCACGGGCTCATTTCTTTGCTTGAAAAGGTCGTACCGTCCGGAGATGTGTCCGCGGCATTTTGACAACCGGCGAATGCGAATGTTAATCCTGCCGCACCAACCATGACCTGTCGGCGCGTAAATTGGGGAAGCTCGGAATGTGATCGGATTGTTTTGGTCACAACTCAACCCTCCCGAGCAGCACGTTCGATGGCCTGGACAATTCGGGGGTAGGTGCCACATCGGCAGATGTTGGTGCTCATGTGCCCGATAATCTCTTCCCGCGAAGGGTTCGGATTTCGATTGAGCAAATCGACAGCGCTCATGATCTGTCCCGACTGGCAATAGCCGCACTGCGGAACCGATTCGGCCAACCAGGCTTTTTGCACCGGGTGTGACGAATCGCTGGATAATCCCTCGATCGTGGTCACCTCGCGGCCTTCGACAGCCGACACCGGCGTTTGGCATGAAAATGTGCGCTGGTCATCGAGATGCACCATGCACGCGCCGCATAGTCCTGCGCCGCAACCAAATTTCGTGCCGGTCAGCTTCAGTCCTTCACGTATCACCCAAAGCAACGGTGTTTCTGGTGGAGCATTCGTCGAAACGGACTCACCATTGAGTTTGAAGGAGATGGGCATTGTTTCCTCCGCCAGCAAACGAATTTGACACGTTCGAGATTGCAGGTCGCACTGATTCCTCCTCGCGACCGACTTGGGTGTTCATCGCGCAGCGATAGAGGAGCACGCTTTGCCTTTTACTTGAAAACCTGAGCCGACAAACTGTCTGGGACAGATAACGCTTGCCGAACATGTTTGGCAAATTCCGGTGCCTTCATGTAGCCGACGACTTCGTAACCGTGGCGTTGTTTACCGTCAACGCCAAAGAAAATAATGGTCGGTGGTCCGAAAACCCCGAAGCGTTTGAGGAGTACCTGATCGACTTCGTCGTTTGCAGTAACGTCAGCCTGCAACCATGTGGTATTGGACAGGGCGTCTTGTACATCGGCGTCGGGAAACGTGAAAGCCTCCATTTCGAGGCATGAGACACACCAGTCCGCGTAGAAATCGAGGAACACGGAATTGCCGTTTGCAGTGGCGGTCGCAAGCTCTCGATCAAGATCCTCAACAGACTTGATGCGCTGAAAAGGCAACTCGTGCTCGGCTGCCGCGAACATCGTTCCACCGCCCGCCAGGTTAATACTGGCCATCGGCTTTAGCGGGTTGCTGCCGCCGGTCATCGAGCCCAACAGCAAGATGACACCGTAGAAAATTGCGAGAAATCCGAAACCCTTGCCGAGCTTTTGCGTTGCGCCTGCGTCGGCATTCAGCGTTGTCAGACCGCCCATGAAAATGCCGCCCATGAAAATCAACACCGCCCAGAGCAACATGGTGACGGTGCCCGGCAATATTCTCGAGAGCATCCAGATGGCAAGACCGAGCATCATGAAACCGAATGTGCTCTTGACCGCGACCATCCACGCTCCGGCTTTCGGCAACAGTTTCCCTTGCGCTGCACCGACTGCGAGCAGCGGTGCACCCATCCCGAGACTCATTGCGAACAAGGCGCTGCCACCGCGTAACATGTCACCAGTCTGCGCAATCACGGTGAGTGCTGCGATTAGAGCGGGGGCAACGCACGCAGTTACGACCAGCGCAGACAATGCACCCATGACAAATGCACCAATGGTCGTACCGCTCTTTTGATTGCCACTGATGCCAGCAAGCCTGCTTTGTATGCTGCTCGGCATTTGCAGGTCGTAAGCGCCGAACATGCCGAGTGCCAGAACGACAAATAGACCGGCGAACAAGATGAGTATCCAGGGCTGATTAAATGTCGCCTGCAGTTGCAATCCGGCGGCCGCTGCAGCGACACCCGCCAGGGTGTACACGATTGCCATACCCATCACGTAGCTCAACGCCAGCAGAAATCCACGCGTCGGACTGACGTCGTCACCTTCGCCAGCGATGATGCCGGACAGAATCGGGATCATCGGTAATACACAAGGCGTGAAAGCAAGACCAAGACCGGCAACGAAGAACAGCCCGGCGGCAACCCAGATACTTGAGCCGGTAATTATCTGCGCGAGCCGCGCCTGCTCGGATACGGGAACTTCTGTGGTACTAGCCACTACAACATCTGTAAATCCACCCGGTACTTCTTCGTATTCGAATGATGCAGCGTTGAACTGAAAATACTGCGTAGTGGGTGGATAACATAAACCGGCCTCGGCGCACCCTTGCGATCGGATACTGAACCTTGGCGTCTCTCCATCCGGTAGGGGCGCAGTCGCGCTTACCTCATCATAATAGACCTCTACCTCACCAAAGAAGATATCGGTTTTCGATTTGCCGGCTGGCAGGGAGAATTCCGCCTCGGACAGAACGCCGTCCTGCTCAGTCTTG
>Ga0224508_10000863_pt1 | contig 28028 bp, 24 predicted proteins | sample SF_Jan12_sed_USG_4_FD_170157 | JGI IMG/M metagenome (GOLD analysis project Ga0224508, IMG submission 170157) | Sediment microbial communities from San Francisco Bay, California, United States - SF_Jan12_sed_USGS_21 | ecosystem: Environmental > Aquatic > Marine > Sediment | place: USA... | reverse complement strand
CCAGCCCGAGGGCGAACATCATCCAGGCTTCCTTGCCGATCGCCGACGGCCAGAACGACATCGTCGGCCACAGGAAGATCAACAGCCCGTACCGCTTGAGATGACCCGTCGGCACGGCCGTGGCAAACGCGACGAACAGCAGGTAGACGCCGATGAAGCCCAACATCGAGTACACGAGGAAGCCGACGAACTTGTTGGTGCCGACCAGCGCATAGATCACTCCGGTCGACACGCGGATGAAACCGGTGCCGGGGATCGGCCGACCGGGATCGACGTCGAAGTCGAGCCCGCGGAACGACTCGGCCAGTCGGGTACCCCAGAGGTGATAGCTGCTGCTGTCGCCGTTGCCGTCGTAGATCTCGTCGACCATGTACAAGCGACCGAACGCACCGAGGACCTTGACCGAGAAGGCGAAGAACACCAGGCCGGCGGAGTCGAAACCGCGGCCCGCGCCGCTCTCGTACCGGAGAATCGGGACGAGTGCCAGCAGCATCACCGGAATCGCGACCAGCCCCGTGATCGTGCCGAGGCCGAGCGCATTGCCGAGCGCCAACAGCCCGACGTCGATCATGAGGACGACTGCGCCGGCGAGCCAGAATCCGGACCGTGAGTCGGTGCGCGTCGAGCGACGAGTCGCGATGGGTCCGATCGGCGCCAACATCGGCCCACGCGATCGGTGCGTGCTCATGACTCGACGGACTCCTCCACCCGCCCCTCCGAGCTCGCCGTCGGGTGGACCTCGGGCCCGGTGTCGGGCGTCGGTTCGACCCCTGCCTCGTCGTCGACCTCTCGCCGGAACCTCGCATCCGTGCGCTCACGGGTCCACAGCCTCGGGAAACGCCATCGCCGGGCCGAACGTTCGCTGTAGTAGTAGTAATACCCCTTCGATTTCGGCCCCTCGGTGACTCCGACCAACACCACGCCCGCCACCGGCGCTCGACGGCGTTCGAGCAGCTCTCGTGTTGCCTCGGCGCTCTCCTTGGTGGTGCGCCCCACCTGGGCGACGATGACCACCATGTCGGCCAGCGGGAGCAGCTCGTTGGCATCGTTGGTGGCGAGCATGGGCGCCGTGTCGAGCAGGACGACGTCGAACCGATTGCGGGCCTGTCCTATCACCGCCTTCTGCGCGCGGACGACATCGGTCGGGTGGCCCTCGGACCCGTCGATTGTCACGTGGTTGATCATCTTCACGCCGTCGACCGAGGTCGGACTGAGCTTGCGAGGGGCGACATCACCGTCGAGGAAATTGGCCAGCCTCGGCCGGCGGAAGTCGCAGTTGAGCGCGAGGATCGAGTAGCCATCCTCGGCCAGGACGGTGGCCAGGTTCGAGACCGTGCTCGTCTTGCCCTCGGACGCTCCCGGCGACGTGACGAGCACCACGCTCTTGGTGCCCTCGTCGACCTCGACATCGTGGCCATTGCTCGATGAGCCGAACTCCCGCGCATACACCAGCGACGATCGCAGCGTGCGGTAGGCCTCGGCGACCTGCGACATCGGTTCGGTGCGACTGACGATGACAGGCAGCTTGCGATCGGCCTTGCGGAGCCTCGGGATCTCGCCGATCACGGGCAGCCCGAAGTGTTCCTCGGCGTCCTCCTTCGTGCGGATCCTGTGGTCGAGGCGGGACACGACGATGGCCGCGGTGACACCCATCAAGAGCCCCGCGAGCGTTCCCCCCAGGAACAGTGCCACCGGATTGTCGAGCACCGAGGAGGAGATGCCCCCTCCGCCGGTTCCGTCGGGTGCATCGTCGGCCGCACGGTAGTTGGCCTCGCCCCTGGACCCGGCCGCGATGCGCCGGTCGTACTCGCGCTGGTTGGCGGTACGCGGCTCGCTCACGTCGAGGGTCAACAGCACTGCAACGGGCGGGCCCTGCGCCACGAGCTCGTCGACAGCTGCGGTGGCAGACTGCAACCGGGCAAGTGCCGCGCTGCGTTCGAGCTCGAGCAGGTCGATCTCCGTCGTGATCTCAGCGATCGCACCCGAATTGTCGACCCCTCCGGACTCCTGGTCGACCGGTGTATCGAAAGAGTCGGAAGCGTCGACCTCGGACCGGAGGCGATCGATCGCGTCGGTCGCGTCGTTCACGTCGCTGCTCGCCGTGGTGACATCGGTCTGTGCCGCAGCGAGCTCGGCGGCGTAGAGGGCGAGGTCGTCACGCTGGAGTGACGCGACCAGCTCGTCGGCAAAGGCGTTCGTGATCTCCGTGGCGCGGTCGGCATCGCGATCGACTGCCGACACGACGATCGTTTGGAGCGTGAGGTTCGTGATCGTCTGCACGCTCGCAGCGAGCTCGTCGGGATCGCCGCCGATGCGCGCGGCCACCGCGTCGGGCACGTCGCCGATCGTGGCGAAGAACGCCGCCTGCTCGAGGTTCACAACGAAACGGGACTGCTCGTTGATGATGAGCGTGTGGCGCACCGAGTGGTACGTGGGCTCGACCAGGGGTGTCGCGTCGTCGCCCCCTGTCCGAGTGGCGGCGGCTGCACCCAGCGTGGCGCCGAGCAGCGTGGCCACGAGGATGAGTACCCAGTGACGCCGGAGAACTCGGAAGTAGCGAACTGTTTCCACAGTACCCAGAAGTGGTTGCGAGCGATTCGGACCCGTGCGGGACCGGATCACTCAGGATAGCGGTGGCTTCGCCGGGCTTCTGGTACACCCAAGTCGTTCGGCCCGGTCCTAGCCTGGGCAAATGTTCCCGTCTGCCGACGAAAACGGGCTTCGCGTCGCCGCGGCAGCCTTCCGGCGCTAGGTGCGAGTCCACTGGTACTGGCCGTTCGCTCGGCCCGAGGAGCTCGACTGGGCCGTCGGCACCGCCCGAAACGACGACGAAATCGTCGTGCAGGTGATCGACCGGCCGGCCGCTCCCGCCGCGGGCCGGGCTGGTCCGGTCACCATCGTCAGAGACCTGCCCGACGTGAACCGGAACACGACGAACCGGATCGAATGGGTCGCATCGAGGGCTCGTACATATCGTCGTCGCGCCAGCCGACGGCGCAGCCTCTGGCGGACCCACCAGTTCGACCTCGTCCACCTGCACTACGCGAATCGGTTCACCGATGGCTTCGTTCGACCGCCGGGCCCGTGGGTGCTCAGCGTCCACGATGTCGTGCCCCACGAACCACGTCTCGGTACCCTCGTCGAGCGGCAGCTCCTTCGCTTGCTCTACCGGAGGCCCGATGCGCTGGTGGTCCACCATCAGCGTCTCGCCGACGTCCTGATGTCCGACTTCGCCGTGGGATCCGACCGCGTCCACGTCGTCCCGCACCAGGTCTTCCCGGTACCGGGCCGCCCTGGACCCCGCCCGGACGGCGTGCCGATGGTGCTGTTCTTCGGGGCGCTGCGCGCGAACAAAGGCCTCGAGGTGTTGGCACAGGCGGTCGAGCTCCTCGATCCCGATCTCGTCCGTTTCCATATCGCCGGCAGGGGCGACAGCGCGACCGAGCAGGCGGTGCGACGACTCGCCGAGCGTCACCGACATGTCGATGTCGAGCTCGGCCACGCCACCCTCGATCGCAAGCGAGCGCTCTTCCGCGACGCGTCGATTGTTGTTCTCCCGTATCGCACCTTCGCATCACAGAGCGGTGTCCTGCACGATGCCTACGGCCATGGTCGACCGGTCGTCGTCACCGATGTCGGCGCGCTCGGCGAGACCGTCCGCGAGGACAGGACCGGGCTCGTCGTCGGTGCCGGCGATCCGACCGCGCTCGCCGGGGCCATCGCCGATCTGGCCACCACGGACCGCTGGGCCGAGCTCTCCCGGGCCGGCCTCCGGATCGCGGCCGAGCGTTCACCCGAGGCAAGCGGCCGGCTGCTCCGGGCGGTCTACGACCAGGTCGTCCACTAGCACGTGCCGTCGTCGGAGCCGTCGGGTGTTCGCTGGTGCCGGCCCTCCGGTCGTGAACGCCGGGACCGCTGCCGAACGGCGGTCGCGACCCACACTGCGGCCGACGCGACGCGGTAGGTGACCGAGAGCAGCTCGTAGCGCACCGGTAGCGGTCGGTCGGCCCGTCGTCGCTGCTCGCTGCCGAGGAACACCATGGTTCGGGCCCCGGCCTCGAGCGTCCATTTCACCCGCCCGCGGAGCAATCGGTCGATCGGCGTGGCCGGGTCGACAGTCCGGCCCTCGAGCGCCAGGTAGTGGGCCCAGCGGCGCGGTAACCGGCGAGCGGGCGGGAGGTTCCGGTGGTACGGCGCCTGCAGCGCGGGAAGCGTGTCGGCATCGAGCCCGATCGACTCGTGAACGGCCCCCGAGTAGCGGAGGCCCCGATCGGTCCGGAAGAGGCGGATCTGGTAGCCGGGATAGCCGCTGGCGGCATCGTGGAGCCTCGCGCCCACCCGGTAGGTGAAGGGCACCAGGAATCCGGACGCCTGCGGACCATCGGCCAACGTCGAGCGGATCTCCTCGACCAATTCGGTGCTCAGATCCTCGTCGGAGTCGAGCTGGAAGAACCAGGTGTTCGATGCGACGTCGAGCATCTGGTTCCGAGCCCCGAAGAAGTCGCGGAGCCGACCGTCCTCGGCCTGGAACTCAGGAGCCTGCGCTATGACGACGCATCCCTCCCGTCGGGCAAGCTCGACCGTGCCGTCGTCGCTGCCCCCGTCACACACGATGACCTCGTCGAAATCGGTGACGCTGGCGAGGAGACGCGGGAGCAGGGACGCGTTGTTGCGAGTCAGCACGCCGATCGAGCACTGAATCGTCGTCGTTGCGTCGCCGACCTCGTGTCGACCCGGCCGTCCATCTGCCACGACCCGCCATCGTAGAGTCGGCGTCGGCAACCGAATCGCATTCCCCTCTCGCCGCGGCGACCGCTCTAAGGTCCCGAGCGTGCTTGGACGCCGAGGAACCCGGACCGATATCGATCTGCTGTTCCTGATCGAACCCACCGAGGGCGGCGCCTACGCGAGCACCGAGGAGCTGTGCAACCAGCTCGCCCGACGCGGTCTCCGCACCGAGATCCTGCACCAGGACGCGACCCGAACGTTCACGCAGCGGGCATACCGGCGTTTCACCAATGCAGAGGTGAAGCTGGGTCGTCCCCCACTCGTCGAGGGGTGGAACCGTCTCATCGGCCGTCGGCTCCGCCCTGGACAGGTGCCGTGCCGCGTGCCGATCTGGCGTGCCGCGATCCTCGAGAACGGCCTGCGCTCGTTCCTCGCTCGCGCTCGACCGAAGGCGATCGTCGCCACGGCGCTGTCGCGAGTGGCGTGGCGACGGATTCGCCAAGACGCCGACGCGTTCGGCATACCACTCGTCTTCTATCTCCGCGGCCACACGATGCTCCCGCACCTCGCGCTCGGCGCGCCGGCCGACTGCCTGGTCGTCAACTCGGCGTCGCTCGGCGATGCCGTGGGGGAGCTCGGGTTCGACGCCCACGTCGTCCGATCGGTGATCGACCTCTCGCGATATCGCGTCGAGCCGACTCGCGAGGTCGCCCTGGTGATCAACCCGATTCCCGTGTACGGCCGCGACCTCGCCCTCGAGATCGCCCGCCTGGTGCCCGAGATCCCGTTCGAGTTACGCGAATCCCACGCCATGGTCGCCACCGACCGCCGAGCTCTCGCGAACGGCGTCGGCGACCTCGACAACGTGACGTTGCTCGAACAGACCGACGACGTCGAGGCGCTCTACGGTCGAACCCGTGTCCTGGTGGTGCCGTATCCGATGGGCGATCTCGCCACCAACCGGCCCAGGATCGTCGCCGAGGCGCAGATCAGCGGCATTCCCGTCGTCGGTTCGAGCATTCCAGGGCTCATCGAGTCGATCGGGCCGGGCGGCAGCGTCGTCGACCCGGCTGACCCGGCCGCGTGGGCCGACGAGCTGCGCCGGTTGTGGACCGATGACGCGTACTACGAGAAGCTCTCCGCCGCTGCCCTCGCCCATGCCTCACGGACCGAGCTCGATCCTGCGCACATAGCCGGGGAATTCATCGAAGCGCTCGGTTCCATCGTCGACCGATGACCGTCGAGCTGAGCGTCGTGATCGCAGCGCACAATGCGGCCGGAACGCTCGCCGACCAGATCCAAGCGCTCCGCGAGCAGGCGTCCGCCGATGTCGAGATCATCGTCGTCGACAATGCCTCGACCGACGGAACGGCGGCGATCGTCGGCTCCCTCCAGGACGGATCCGGCGTGCTCCGTCTGGAACACGAGCCGCTCCGGGGCGCATCTGCGGCCCGGAACCACGGTGTCTCCCGAGCGCGGGGCCGGATGCTCGCGTTCTGCGATGCCGACGACATCGTCGGTCCGGAATGGGTCGCGGGCGTACTCGGCGGTCTCGCCGACTCGCCGGTGGTGACGGGCCCGCTCGACGTCCACAGCCTCAACGAGCCTGCGTTCGCCGATAGCCGCGGACTGGGCTGGACCCGAAGGCTGGAAGACTTCCGCGGGCTCTTTCCGGTCGCTCATTCCGGCAACTTCGCAATTCGGCGCGACGTGTTCGAGGCGCTCGGCGGCTTCGATGTGACCCGACCGATCGGCGAGGACGTCGATCTCTCATACCGGCTCTGGTGCGCTGGTCATCGCATTGCATTCGAGCCCCGCCTCGAGCTCCGCTACCGCTATCCGACGACACTCGGCGCACTCTGGCGCCAGGGTTTCTCCCACGGCGAGTTCGCAGCGAGATTCGAGCGGCAGCTCCGACGCGACGGCCACCCCGTGGAAGCGGTGCAGGGAGGCGCGCGGCTCCGTCGGCTCGCCTGGATGGTCCGACACCTCCCGTACCTCGTCACTCCTCGACACCGACCACGCTGGATCTGGGTGCTCGCGACCGAGGCCGGATCGGTGGCAGCGCTGCTCCGTCGCGGGTGACGCGCTCCCTCCGAGCGCGGCCCATGTCCGCCAAGGCCGGTCGCCAGGGCCACGAGACGTCGTTGGTATGGTTCGGCGATGGCTCGAATCACCGCAGCTCGCGTGAAGCGTCGCGCCGCCACGGTGCTCAGGACTGCCACCTCGCGGTCGTTCCGCACGGCAACGGCCGCCGGCGTCGCGCAGCGCCGGCGGCAACTCCGCGGGGACGCCCGCCCGATCATCGTCCATCAGCCCGGACGCGTCGGCTCCAACTCGGTCGTCGCGACGGTGAGGTCGACCGGAACGGATCGGCCGGTGTTCCACGTGCACTCGCTCACCAGCCCCGCGCTCGAACGGGCGCTCGACCACGAGCGGGAACAGTACGGCTCCCGACGCTCGGTGTCCTCGTACCTGCTCAACGCCGCCGCCCTGCGACCCGAGCTCGAACGACACGAGATCCCACCCCGGCCTTACGACGTGATCACGCTCGTGCGTGATCCGGTGCGGCGCAACCTCTCTGCGCTCGTCCCGGTCACGATCGGGAAGCTGCGAGCTCGCCGCCCCGAGCTCGCCGATGCGCCGCCGGAGGTGATCGCCGACGAGATCTGTGCCGTCTTCGAGGCCGACTGGCTGCAGCGAGCCGAACCGTTCGAACGGTTCTTCACCGGCGAGTTCATACCCGTGTGGGGATTCGACCCGCTCGATCACCCGTTCTCCCCCGCCGATGGATACGCGATCATGTCGGGCGCACGCGCCCGGACGCTCGTACTGCGGGTCGAGGATCTCGATCGTGTCGCCGGTCCGGCGATCTCCGAGCTCGTCGGATTGACGACGGGCCCGGCCGAGAAGGCGAATCGTGCCGCTGACAAGCCCTATCGCGACGTGCACTCGGCCGTGATCGAACGAATCCGGATCCCCGAGGCCTACATCGACCGCATGTACAGCTCGCCGTACGTCAGACATTTCTACGCCGCGGCCGAGCTCGACGAGCTCCGGACGCGCTGGCTTGGGCAGTAGCCGACCATGGAGCTCTCGGTCGTCGTGCCGGCGTTCAACGCAGCCGAGACGATCGGCGAACAGCTGGAAGCGCTCGCCGCACAGATCACGCAGCTCGACGCCGAGGTGGTCGTGGTCGACAATCGCTCCACCGACGCCACGGCCGACATCGTCAGGCGCCGCGCCGCGACGGCTCCCTGGCTACGGCTCGTCTCGGCGCCCGACCGTGCGGGCCCGGGCCACGCCCGCAACGTCGGCGTGGCGCATGCCCGCGCCGATCGGATCGCGTTCTGCGACAGCGACGACATCGTCGCCGACGGCTGGGTTCGCACGATGGTCGACTCTCTCGGCCGACACGAGCTGGTCACCGGCCTGCTCGAGCTCGATGAGCTGAACGACAGCGACGGAGGCACCCAGCGAGGATCACCACGAACCGACGCCGCGTCCTACTACGGCCTGTTCCCGTACGTCGCGAGCGGCAACTGTGCCGTACGGCGCACCACGTTCGAGGGACTCGGCGGCTTCGACGAGGATCTCGACGCGTGCGAGGACATCGAGCTCTCGCTTCGCGCCAGGCTCGCCGGCATCGTCGTGGGCTTCGACCCGGCCGCGATCGTGCACTACCGCTATCGGCATCGGCCATCCGAGCTGTTCCGGCAGGGCCGGAGCTACGGACGCGGACGGGTCGACATTGCCCGCCGCATGAAGCTCGCGGGACTCGAACGCCCGTCGTGGTACGCGGGCTGGAAGTCCTGGCTCTGGCTCGCGGTCAACGCACCCAGAGCGGCAACCGGTCGAGGGCGCCGCGCCGTGGCGTGGGTCGCAGGGAATCGGCTCGGTCATCTCGAAGCGAGCGTGCGGACCGGGGTCGTGCTCCTCTAGGCGATGCCGCTCGACAGTTCGACGTACCGCCTTCGTTGCAGGTCGGAGAGCGCGACGAGGCGGCTGTGGGTCCGCGCCACGGTCGACGCCCGCTCGGCGGCGACGCGTTCGACCGCACCGACGAGCTCGTCGGCCGTGAAGTCGTCGCGGTGCAGGAGCTGATCGCCAGCATCGACGGACAGCATGAAATCGCTGCACTTGGGGTGGTAGTCGATGCACAACGTCGGCGCGCCGGCACACATGGCGATCGCGGCAGCGTGCAGCTTGGTGGCGACGAACACCGACCACTCGTGCGCTCGCGCGAGCAGCTCGTCAGCGTCCTCGATGATCACATGGACGGGAGCATCGGGTTGACCACAGTTCGCCCTGACCTGCGACGTCAGCTCGAGATCGCTCGCTGTGACCACGACGAACTCGATGGCCCAGCCGGCCCGGTCGAGCGCGCGCAGGCATTCGGCGATCCTCATCGCCGCGGCCTCGGCATCCGATGCCGGCCAGATCGCCTCCGAGGTGCAGCCGACGTTCACACCGATGCGCGAGTTCGGCGGTTCACCCTCCGGCAGCGCCTCGACCAGCGAACATGCCGTATCGCCGAGCACTTCGCTGGCCACATCCACCGATTCGAGGATCGACTGCGACAACGGCCCGCGAACGCCGACGTGAGCACACCCGGCGAGCACTCCGGCCCAGGACCGGAGCAGGTGCTCGCCCGAGCCCGGTCCGTGCTGGCGATCGATGATCTCGCGCGGCGCGACACCTGTGCCGAAGACGATGGTCTGGTGACCGGCCCGTTGGGCTGCCCGCAGCGGCTCCAGGTAGGCCGTGCCGCCGATGAGCGTGCCACCCCCGAGAACCGTGGTCATGGGCGGTCGGCCCCACGACGCCATCCGGAGGCTTCGTTCTCCGAGCTGTCGGGGAATCGAGATGACGGGACGAGGGCGTGAGATCCGCTCGAATGCAGTGAGGACCGCTCGATCGCCGAGATTTTCGAGGTCGGACATTCCGAGGTAGCCGAGCGCATCTGGCGTGCGGCGTCGAGCGGTCGCGAACCGGGCTGCGGCGGGGAGAACGGATCGAACGTCCCTTGCCGCGAGCCGGACCGGTCGCAGGGCGCGGCGGATTCTCGCGACTGCGCCGGAGCCGGCGTCAGGCATCGGCATCGGCACCGGCACCGGCACCGGCACCGGCAGCAGGTTCGGTGTCGCCGAAGTACCGGGTGAGATCACCGAGTTGGCCCGGTGTGCCGAGTGCCGTGAGCCTGCCGTTGTCGAGCACTGCGATGCGGTCGCAGTTGACCAGCGTCGACAGACGATGGGCGATGATGAGCATGGTGGCGGTTCCGTGGAGTGTGTGCAGCATCGTGGTGATCGCCTGCTCGACCTGGACGTCGAGCGCGGACGTGGGCTCATCGAGGACGAGCAGGCCGGGACGCCCCGCGAGCGCGCGTGCAATCGCGATCCGCTGGCGCTGTCCACCCGAGATCTGGGACCCGAGGGTTCCGGGCTGGGTGTCGAAGCCGTGCTCCCATCGGCGGATCTCGTCGCCGATGGCGGCCGCCTCCGCCGCCGCGAACACGTCGGCGTCGGTCACCCACGATCGGAAGAACCGGATGTTCTCGGCGATCGACGTGCTCAGCAGCGTCGACTCCTGCGGGAGGTATGCGACATGTTGGGCCCAGTCGGTGGGATCGACTGCCTCGAGTCGTGCATCGTTCACGATGATCGATCCTGAGCTCGGTCGTTGCAGGCCCAGCACGAGCTGGGCCAGGCTCGACTTGCCCGCACCGGACGGCCCGACGATGCCGATCGACTCGCCGGGTGAGACGTCGAACGAGATCTCCGAGAGCACCTCGGGGCCATCGGGATACGCGAACGAGACACGGTCGAGTCGGACGGCCACTGGATCATCGGCACGGCCCGGCAGCGCGATCGTACCCACTGAATCCTGCATCGGCTTCTGGTCGAGCATCTCGAGGTCGGCTTCGAGCTGCTCGATCCACGGCACCTTGTCGATGACCTGGTGATAGGCCGCCTGGAGCGACTGACCGGCGGAGACCGAGCGGAGCAGGATGAGCGCCACCGCGGCGAGCGACGCCGCGTTCCCGGGGCCAACGGCATTCATCACGCCGAGCAGCACGACGATGAGAACCAGCGCGGCAACGCGGAAGAGACTGCTCGACAACATGTTCACGAGCCGCTTGCGGAACAGCAGGCGAGACTGGCGTTCGTTCAGATCGGCGGCACCCGCGATGCTCTGGTCCTGCACGCCGAACACCTGGATCTCGCGGCCCAGCATCGTGACGGCCTGAACCTCGGCCGCGAACGCCCGATTCAGTCGGGTCGCGAACCGGCTCTGCCGCTTGGCGACCCGGGCGAACGGGAAGGTGACGGCGAGCAGGCACAGAACGCCGACGATGATCGCGAGCGCGGCCTGCGGGTTGATGACGATCGCCGAGACCAGCAACGTCGCGAACGTGGCGAGCGCGGCGAGCAGGGTCGCGACGTTCCCCATCAACGCGACGGCATTCGACGTGTTGGAGGTGACGAGCTGGACGAGCGCGCTTCCCTCGAATCGTGCCTTCACGGACCAGGGCGCGGCAGCGTGGCGTGTCAGCACTTCGTGTCGTACAGCCTGCGACGTCGCCGCGGTCAGGCGGGCCGAGAGGTACGCGGTGATGATTTCGGTCACCAGGTAGATGCCGACCAGGCCGAAGGCGATGAGGATCAGCTGACCCGGCGTGAGAGAGGTCGCGGCGAATGGCCCGACCGAGCCCGAGATGTCCTCTGTCTCGACCGTCAGCGCGGCCGCGACGCGAGCGATGACGAGCAGGACCGCGGCCTGGGCCGCCCCGCCCAGGGCAGAGTTTCCCGCGATGGCCGCGAACCACCAGCGCGGCCGACCCGCCAGCCGGGCCAGCCGCCAGAACTGGTCCCTGGCGGTCGAACCCCGGACGCTCCGGTCCTCGTTCGGCTCGCTCGAGTCGGCAGTCACGCGCTCAGTCCGAGACGGCCAGCAGCAACTGGAATCCCGGCCATGGTTCGGTCATCGGTATTCGGCCGACCTCGTGCAGCCCGGCGGCCACAGTCTGCTCGACGAGGCTGTCGACCGTGGCCCAGCGGGTGGTCTCCCATCGTCCGAAGTTGCCGCCCTCGTCGGCGCCCTCCATCACCTCGAGGATGGCTCGACCGCCCGGCGCCAGAACCCTGACCACTTCGGCGAGCATCTTCGACAGGTCGAAGGCGTGATCGATCGAGTTGCAGTACACCGTCTGGGCCGATTCGTCGGGGAACTGGACGTCGTGGAAGTCGCCGGGGAGCACGAGTCGGTTGTCGTCACCGGGGTTGAGATCGATGCCGACCGCGAACGCCCCGAGATCCTGGAACACCTCGACCTCGGCGCCATGGCGAGCGGCCAGGCACACGACGGATCGGCCGGGCCATTCGACCGGGAGCGCGGCGAGGCGTTCCCGCAACGCAGGGGCGAACCGCCGGTCGTAGGCGTCGGTATGGACCATCGCCAGCTTCGACCGCTGCATGTCGACGTAGTCGTCGTAGCTGTCGAAGAGCTTCCGGTCGACGGGGCCCTCCGTTCCGGCCCATGTGGTGGACGTCGGTCGGTGGGTGAGGAAGGCGATTCGGCGACGGACGACCCGTGCGAACGCGGCCCTGCTCTCCCGATGACGGATGTTCGACAACCGAGACGGGTGCCGGAGAACTCGCGAGACGATCGGCCAGAGCGGTGCCGGACTGTCCCGGGGTGAGTCGGTCAAGGGATCTCCACTCAACAGGTCGAACGGGCCGACTCACGATAGCCCCGCGGCCATCGCGTGCTGTGCATGGCGCCGGCTCGCGGGACCGGTGACGGTGGTGCGTGAGTCAGTGAGGCCGGATGACTACGAGCCGAGGCCAGCGGTGTGGCCGCTGTAGCAGTCCTCGATCGTTCGCACGCTCGCGGTTGCAGAGATGTCGGTGGCGACGATCGGGGTCGGATGGGCGCGGAATCGCCCGACGGCCTCGACCAGCCCGGCCACGCTCGCCTCGATGAGCTGGTCGGGGTCGACGATCTCGGAGATGCCTCCGACGTCGGGCACTGCCACCGGCAACCCGAGTGCGATGGCCTCCATGAGCGCGACAGGGAGTCCCTCGTGCCGGCTCGCCAGGCAGAACAGGTCGAACCCGCTCATCACGCGGACTGCATCGGCGCGGTAGCCGAGGAACAGGAACCTGGCGCCGAGCCCGAGCCGCTCGTGGCGCGCCTGGAGCTCGTCCTCGAGGGGGCCTTGTCCGACCGCGACGAACCGGACGTCGGGCCAGGTGCGCACGATCTCGGCGGCCGCATCCAACAAGACGTCGTACCCCTTCTCCCACCGCAGGTTTGCGACGGTGCCGACGACGAGCTCGTCGGCGATGCCGAGCTCGTCGCGGACCGCGGCCCGATCGGCCTGAGCCCTCACGCCATCGACGTCGACCCCGTGGCGGACGACGAGCACGTCGTCGCGGCGCCTCGTCCTCATCGATCGCTTGACCCCGTCGGAGACGGCGATGACGGATCCCTCGAGCGGCATGGTCAGCCGGTTGGCCCACCGGGTGAGCCGGCGGTGCTTCCCCCATTCGTTGTGTTCGGTGTAGACGAGTCGTGGCCGCTGACTCCTCGGCAGCGTGCGCGCCAGGACCCGGACCACTGCTGCCGGCATCGGCGAGTGCGAATGCACGACTTCCACGGGGTCGGCTGCCAGGCGACGCCTGAGCCGCCATGCCCACCGAAGATCCCACGATCGCCCGCTGCCCAGGCACTCGGCCGGGACGCTCTCGGCCGCGAGCTCGCCGACGAGCTGGTTCTTCCCCGGCACGAGGTACACAACGTCGTAGGAGTACCTCGACCGATCCGCGAAGTGAGCATGGGTCACCAGGAGGCGCTCCGCGCCGCCGGGCCCGAGACCCTTGACGAGCCACAGCACGCGCGTCTCGGTCACCCGAATTGTTCCTGCACGATGCCGATCACGCGCTCGATCTGGTCGTCGGTCATGGAGGATCCCGTCGGGAGGCACAACCCGGTGGTGAACACGTTCTCGCAGACGGCACCACCCCGCATCGGCGCGCCGGCGAACACCGGCTGGAGGTGCATCGGCTTCCACGTGGGCCGACTCTCGATGGACTGTTCGTCGAGGGCCAGGCGGACGAGCTCGGGCGTGACGCCCGTGGCCGGTTCGACGAGCATCACCGACAGCCATCGATTCGGGGAGCTGCGGGCCGGAACCGGCAGGAACGAGATACCGGCGATGTCGCCGAGCGCCGACCGGTACTCGACGTCGGTCCTTCGTCGCCGCTCGATCATCGACGGCAGTCGGACCAGCTGCGCCCGGCCGATGGCGGCCAGCAGGTTGCTGAGCCGGTAGTTGAAGCCGACCTCGAGGTGTTCGTAGTGCACGAAGGCTTCGCGCGCCTGGGTCGCGAGATGTCGGGCCCGCGCAACAGCGTCACCGTCGTCGCTCACCAACATGCCGCCCCCGCCGGTCGTGAGGATCTTGTTGCCGTTGAACGAGAACGCCGAGAGGTGCGTGAAGCTGCCCGCCTGCCTGTCGTCGCGGGAGGCGCCCAACGCTTCGGCCGAATCGGCGACGAGTGCGACGTCATACTCGGCGCACAGCTCGACGAGTCGTCGATAATCGGCACACTGGCCGTAGAGATCGACCGAGATGACCGCGGCGGGGAGGTTCCCGGTCGCGGCCCGTTCGGCCAGCTCGGAGCCGAGAAGGTCGGGATCGATGTTCCACGAGTCGGCTTCGCTGTCGATGAAGCACGGCCGGGCCCCGATATTGGCGACAGCGAACGCTGTTGCCGCGAAAGTGAAGGACGGAACGATCACATCGTCGCCGGCGGCGACGCCTTCGATGAGGAGCGCGAGGTGCAGCGCCGCCGATCCGCTCGACAGCGCAACCGCATGGTCGACGCCGACGAGCTCGCACACCTCGGACTCGAAGGCAACGAGATCGGGCCCGACCGGGGCGATCCAACCGCTGTCGAAGGCGGCGACGAGCGCGTCTCGTTCGGCGGTGGTGACGTCAGGCGGCGAGAGCCAGATGCGCTCGGAGCTCATGCAGACTCCCCCAACATCAGCGACGCCATCGGTAGCCTCGGAGCGTTCCCGAGCAAAGGTCGACCATGAAGATCGTCGTCACCGGTGGAGCCGGATTCATCGGTTCGAATCTCTGCCACGCATTGGCCGAGCGTACGGCGCACGACGTGATCGCGGTCGACGACCTGTCGACCGGGTTCCGCGAGAACCTCGGCGATGCGCGAGTCGAACTGCGCGAAGGCAGCTACGCGGACGCCGATCTGATGGACGAGGCGTGCGCCGGCGCAGGCGCGATCGTTCACCTCGGCGCCCGCGGGTCGGTGCCGAAGTCGGTTGCGGACCCCGTCGCCACCCACGAACGGAACGCATCGGGAACGATCGCTGTCCTCGAGGCCGCCCGACGGCTCGGGAAACCCCACGTCGTCGTGGCGTCGAGCTCGAGCGTCTACGGCGCCAATCCCGAGCTGCCGAAGCACGAGGGCATGGCCACGCGTCCGGTCAGTCCGTACGGAGCGAGCAAGCTCGCGACCGAGTGGTATGCGATGGCCTATCAGCATTCGTACGGACTGCCTGTTCTCGCGCTCCGGTTCTTCAACGTCTACGGCCCCCGGCAGCCAGCCGCACACGACTACGCAGCGGTGATGCCGGCGTTCATCCGGTCGGCGCTCGACGACGTGCCGCTCACGGTATACGGCGACGGCGAGCAGACCCGGGACTTCACCCATGTCACCACGGTCTGCGACGTCATCATCGAGTCGATCGAGGGTCGCGTCACCCACGACATCCCGGTGAACCTCGCCTTCGGGACCCAGATCTCGCTTCTCGAGATCATCGCGCTGTTGCGCGACATCACCGGCCGGCCCTGCGAGGTCGATCACGTGAGCCCTCGCCCCGGCGACGTGCGACACACCCGCGCCGACCCCACGCTGTTGATGTCGCTGTTCCCCGACCTCCAGCCCGTCGACTTCCGGCCGGGCCTCGAGCAGCTCGTCGCCTGGTGGCGGGAGCAGGCGTGACGGGACCGTACCGCGGCAAGCGTGCCGTCGACCTCGTCGTCCTCGGCGCGGCCGCACTCCCGGCCACGGCGCTGTCGGCGATATGTTCGCTGGCGATCAAGGCCAGCTCACCCGGCCCGGTTCTCTTCCGCCAAGAACGCGTCGGCCGCGACGGGGAACCGTTCCAGGTCATCAAGTTCCGAACGATGGTTCACGGCGACAACCCCATCGTGCCCGACGCGTCTCGCATCACGACGGTCGGCCGCTGGCTGCGACGGCTCTCGCTCGACGAGCTGCCGCAGCTGATCAACGTCGCTCGGGGCGAGATGAGCATCGTCGGTCCACGTCCCACGCTCTCCTACCAGGTCGAGCGCTACGACGAGCGACAGCGAGGGCGCCTGCACGTCCGGCCCGGACTCACCGGCTGGGCGCAGGTCAACGGCCGCAACAGCGTGCCGTGGGCCCGCCGCATCGAGCTCGATCTCGAGTACGTCGAGCGCCAGTCCGTCCGCTTCGATCTCCGCGTGATCGCGCTCACCTTCGGAGCACTGCTCGGTGGTGACGGCGTCGAGGGTCACGCGTCCGACGACCCTCTGTCGTCCGGCGGCAGCTCATGACCCCGCTGGTCATCGTCGGCGCCGGCGGCCACGGACGCGAGTGTCTCGATGTCCTCGAGGCCGTCAATGCCGCCGACCCCACATGGGACTTCCTGGGCTTCCTCGACGACGGGCCGGTCGACGAGGTGCTGCTCGATCGTCGGCGCGCCGACTTCCTCGGCCCGACGACACGGCTCGAGGATCTCGACGCTCGGTATGTCCTCGGCATCGGCGCATCGGCCACGAGAGCGCGCCTCGACGACATGCTGACCGCCTGGGGCCGCGATGCCGCCCGTCTCGTCCATCCCGACGCCACCATCGCGAGCGACAACACCCTCGCCGATGGCGTCGTGATCGCCGCCGGCGGGCGGGTGACCACGAACGTCCGGCTCGGTCGTCACGCTCAGGTCAACGTGAACGCAGTCGTCTCCCACGACTGTCGAGTCGGCAGCTACTGCACGCTTTCACCAGGCGTGCACCTCAACGGCAATGTCACCGTCGGCGAGCGGGTCTTCTTCGGGACCGGAGCGATTGTCACGCCGGGCGTCACCATCGGCGACGATGTCGTCGTGGGCGCCGGCGCCGTCGTGCTTCACGATGTCGCCGACCACCAGACCGTGGTCGGGGCACCGGCCCGACCGCGCTGAGTCAGCAGTACGACTGCAGTGAGTCGGCTGCGAGGCCGGCGATCGCGCCGGGCTCGAGCGGCTGGACGTCGACCGTGTCGATCAGCGGATGCGACGAGGAGGCCCGCTGCTCGGTGGTGCCGAACAAGACCTCGTCGGCCTTCTCACCGGGCCGCAGGCCCGTATAGACGATCTCGATCGGTCGGTCGGCTTCGGCCACGAGGCGCCTCGCGACGTCGGCTATGCGGACCGGCTCACCCATGTCGAGCACGAGGGCCTGGCCGTCCTCACCGATCGCGCCGGCCTGGATCACGAGCTGCACCGCCTCCTCGACCGTCATGAAGTACCGGGTGACCTCGCGGCTGGTGACGGTGACCGGACCCCCGTCGGCGACCTGCCGTCGGAATGTCTCGAGCACCGACCCTCGGCTGCCGAGCACATTGCCGAACCGAACCGACAGGAAGGTGCCGGTGGTCTCGGTCGCAACATGAGCGGTGAGGCGCTCCGCGATGCGTTTCGTGTAGCCGAGCACGCTCGTCGGGTCGGCGGCCTTGTCCGTCGACACGTTGACGAATCGTTCCACGCCCGCCCGAGCTGCCGCGTGGAGCACGTTGAGCGAACCGAAGACATTCGTCTTGACGCCTTCGCTCGCGTGCATCTCGAGCAGGGGGAGATGTTTGAGCGCGGCAGCATGGAACACGACCTGTGGCCGGTGCTCGTCGAACACCTCGAACATCCGGTCCCGGTCGCGGATGTCGGCGATGACGAGATTCCTGGAGTCGAGCAACGCCCGCCCCTCGATCGAGAGCTGCACACCGTGGATGGCGGACTCGTCGCGATCGAGCATGATCAGCTCGGCCGGGTTGTACCGGACGATCTGCCGGCACAGCTCCGAGCCGATCGACCCGCCCGCGCCGGTGACGAGGACGCTGCGATCGCGGAGGTAGTCGGCGATCTGCATGACGTCGGTCTCGATGACGTGACGCCCGAGGAGATCGGCCTCGGTGAGTGGGCGGATGTCGCCGACGCCGACCCGGCCGTCGAGCAGCTCGTGGACGGGCGGGAGCACGCTGAGCCCGAAACCCGCGTCGAGTGCGGTCTCGGACAGCTCACGCAGCAGCGCCGGCGGCGCGCTCGGGATGGCAACGATCACGTGCTGAGCCCCGCGGGCCACCGCGACCTGCGCGAGGTCGGAGCGATCGCCGGCGACGGGGATGCCACGAATACGGAGTCGCCGCTTCGCCGGGTCGTCGTCGACGAGCGCGACCGGGACATACGGACTGGACTGGTCGGTGAGCAGCGAGTCGATGACCTGGGTACCGGCGTTCCCGGCGCCGAGCACGACCACACGTCGACGACCGTGCACCGGCACCCGACGCCGCCGATCGATCGCGAGTCGCCAGATGTATCGAGCGGCTGCCATGCCGACGAACGCGACCATCGCCGCGACGAGGGTGACGCTCACCGGCACGAGTCGCGGATCGAGGACGAACCGATTGACGATCGCGATGATCGCACCGCTGACGACCACGGTCTGGCCGACGCCGGCCACCTCTTCGAAGCTCCCGAACTGCCACCGGCCGTTGTACAGTCCCCGCCACCACCCGACGAGGAGCTGGAGGACCGCAGCGATGCCCGCGGCCGTCAGGACTCGTGTCTGGGGCCACTGGTCGAGCTGGAACTCGAACCGCATCGCCGTCGCGATCTCGTATCCGATCAACCAGAAGCCGAGATCGACCGCCACCTGGAGCGCGTTCCGGTAGCGACCGATGTAGCGCCAGCGACGGGATGGCTCCGGGCGAGTGGGTGTTGGAGCGATTGGACCGATTCCTTCGTGATCGGGGCGCGATTGCCCGTTCGGTACTCCGCCCTCCCTTTGGCGCCGACCACCGTAGCGCGCCTCTACCACGGTGCCGGGGAACCCGATCGACCGCAATGAGACGAACTGCCCATGCCGTGATGCCCCTGTGCGGGGATCGTAGGATCGCGGGCTGGTGATCCGAGAGACACGATCCATGGCCGCGCCGCAGCCGTCGAGCCCAACCAGCTCCGGACGGCGCCGAACATCGCCCGAGGAACGCTGGGCGATACGAGCCATCGCGCTCGCAGCGGGCATCGGCGGCGCGCTCGCCGGTACCGAATCGACCGGCTGGATCGGCTCCGATGCGGTGGCAGCCGCACTGGCATGCGCTGCGCTGACGTATGCCTGCTCGTATGCCCGACGCATCACCTGGTTCGTTCTGGCCGGCGCGACGGCGCTGGTCTCATCGGGAACGATCGGCCTGCTCGCGGCCGCGAGCACCGTGGCGACGACGGTGTACGGCAGCCTCGCCGGTCGCCGCAGCAGGGTCACCGGCGCCCTCGTCGGCGCACTCGCATCCCAGTCGCTGATCCGCCTCTCGTTCGACACGATATATCTCGCCACGCTGGTCGCTGTCGTCATCTGCGTGCCGACCTTCGTGTCCGCCTGGCGGAACGCGCCACGACGGGCGAGACGCCCGGTCTGGATCGGGGGCGCTGTGCTCGCCGTCGTCGGCGTCGTGTTCACGGTCGTCTTCGCGCTCTCGGCCCTCGCGGCCCGATCCGATGTCCGCGCCGCCATCGAGCTGATCGGCGATGGTCTGGAGGCCGCGCAGGACGACGAGCCGGAACGGGCCGTGGAGCTCTTGTCGACGGCAGCGGCCCGGTTCGAGCGCGCGAACGACCGGCTCTCGGCGCCGTGGGCAGTGCCTGCCCGCCTGTTCCCCGTGATCGGCCCGAACGCCGAAGCACTGAGCGTCGCCACCGCCGAGGGCGCCGACCTGACCCGCACCGCGGCCGACACTGCCGCCGTCGTCGATCTCGACACGCTGAGCTTCTCGGGGGGCCGCATCGATCTCGCCGAGCTCCGGCGAATCGACCAGCCACTCGATCGGGCCGCCGGCGCCACCGAGTCGGCGATGGTCGCGACCGCAGAAGCCGACTCCCCTTGGCTCGTCGGTCCGATCGACGCCCGATTCGAGGAGCTCGAGACCGAGCTGGCCGACGCTGCGCCCGATCTCCGCAATGCGGCCGATCTCGTGCGTGTCGCGCCCGAGCTGCTCGGCGCCGACGACGACCGGCGCTACCTGGTGCTCTTCTTCACGCCGTCCGAGCTCCGGGGGCTCGGCGGTTTCATCGGTGCCTTCGCCGAGCTCCGCGCCAGCGACGGCGTGATCACCCTGGAGCGCACCGGGCGGCCGGCCGAGCTGAACGCAGTCCTGCGCAGTGGGAACCCGACCCTGACCGGACCCGCCGACTACGTCGAGCTCTGGGGCCGTCTCGCTCCCCAGGAGTTCTTCCAGGACATCAGCCTCTCCCCCCACTTCCCCTCGGTCGCCTCGGTCGCCCAGCAGCTCTATCCCCAGGCCGGCGGGGCCCCGGTCGACGGCGTGATCGCGGTCGACCCGACGACGCTCGCCGCGCTGACCGAGCTCACCGGCCCGGTCGAGATCGACGCCCGTCGGTTCGGACCCGAGACGTTGGCCGACTACCTCCTGCACGAGCAGTACGTCGAGTTCTCCGACGCCGACATCGACCGACAGGACGCGCTCGATGTCGCCCTCGACGAGGTCTTCACCGCGCTGTTGGAGATCGACGCACCATCCCCTCGCCGCGTCGCCGATGTCCTCGGCCCCCCGGTCGACGGGGGACGGTTCATGGTGTGGAACGACGACCCCGAGATCCAGACGGTGATGACCGACATCGGCGTGGCCGGTGGGTTCCCGTCCCCCGAGGCCGGTGGAGCCGTCATCGGCGTCGTGTCCCAGAACGGTGCCAACAACAAGATCGACTACTTCCTCGAACGCGAGATCACCTACGACGTCGACATCGACGACGGGCTCGCCACCGGAACGATCACGATCGAGATGACCAACACCGCGCCCGCCACGGGCCTGCCCGATGCGGTCATCGGGAGCAACGACCGGGGGCTCGAGCTCGGGCTGAATCGTTCGGCCGTCTCGGTCTACACCACTCACCGACTCGTCTCGGCCACCGTCGACGGTGCCGCCACGACCACGCGGATCGGCACCGAAGCCGGCATGAACGTCTATGGCGTCACGCTCGACCTCTCGGCGGGCGAGACGCGTCGGCTCCAGCTCGTGATCGAAGGCATCGCCGAGGCCGACGACGGGTTCCACCTCACGATCGCGCCCCAACCGATGGTGACCACCGACATCTACAACGTGCGCATAACCGGATCTTCGGGCGAATGGACTTCATCTGCCGCGCTCGATGCCGATACGACATATGTGGCCGTGGTCGAATGACAGCGCGTTTGCCGTGATTTCAGTGGTGAGCGGTGCGGTCGATGTCGACATGGGCCATATGGTCCATTGTGCGGCCCCGACGCCGTGCGCGGCTAGTATTCAAGTCGATAGAGGTCGGGCGAAGGGTTCATCATGCGACTTACGGCAATCATAAGCAGCTTCTTTTTGGCACTTGCAGCGCTGGTTGCATTTGCGTCACCGGCTCAGGCTGGTGAGGCATACGTCGACTCGTTGAGCTGCAACTTCTCGGTTGCAGAGCAAGGCGACACGGTCGAGGTCTCCGGTGACGGGTTCTCACCGGGGTCGAGCATCACGGTCTCCATCACCGACGAGGCGCTGCCCTCGTACACACTCGGCGCCGCCTCTGTCGACGTTCGAGCCGCGTTCGCGCAGGTCCTGCTGGTCACCTCGGCCGCAGGCGACGGCTCGTTCGTGGCGACGGTCACCATCCCGGCCGCGACACCAGACGGCGACTACAACATCCTCGCCGACGGTCTCGGCCAGGACGGCAACCCCCGGGCCCTGGCCTGCCCTGTCGAAGTCGACGCCGGTATCATCACGCCACTCGCCGTCACCGGTAGCGAGAGCAAGCCGCTGATCCAGATCGGCCTCGCAGCCATCGCCGTCGGTGCCCTGTTGGTCTTCTTCGCCCGCAGTCGGATGCGGCGCACCGAACCCGTCGCCGCGGCCTGAACCACGGGTCACCTCGGAACGTCGTGAGGTGATCAGGCCATGAACAAGCTCGTAGTCATCGGGCAGGGTTATGTCGGCCTGCCCCTGGCGATGCGGGGCCACGAGGCCGGGCTCGTGGTCGTCGGATACGACATCGATCGAACCCGCATCGACGGCCTGCGCGGCGGGTCCTCGTTCATCGACGACATCGACGACACGACGGTCCGCGCCGCGGTCGATTCCGGGCGTTACCTGCCGACGACCGACGAGGCCGACCTGGCCGGCTTCTCCTTCGCGGTCATCTCGGTGCCGACGCCGCTGCACGACGGTGAACCCGACCTGTCCTACGTCGAGAGCGCGGCACGAACGGTCGCCCCTCACGTGCGCGCCGGTTCGACCGTGGTTCTCGAGTCGACGACGTATCCGGGGACAACCGAAGAGCTGGTGGCACCGATCCTCGAAGCCGGTTCCAGGCTCCGGGCGGGCCGCGACTTCCACCTCGGCTACAGCCCCGAGCGCATCGACCCCGGCAACAAGACCCACACGCTCGTCAGCACGCCCAAGGTCGTCTCGGGCATCGACGCAGCGTCACTCGCGGCGGTCGACGCCTTCTATCGCCAGATCGTCGATGCGACCGTGCCGGTCTCGAACACCCGAGTGGCCGAGCTCACGAAACTGCTCGAGAACACGTTCCGTCACGTGAACGTCGCGTTGATGAACGAGCTCGCCATGTACGCCCACGATCTCGACATCGACCTGTGGGAGGCGATCGACGCCGCCACCACGAAACCATTCGGTTACATGCGGTTCACGCCCGGCCCCGGCGTCGGCGGCCACTGCCTGCCGGTCGACCCGTCCTACCTCGCATGGTCGACGAAGAACACGCTCGGCAAGTCGTTCCGGTTCGTCGAGCTCGCCAACCGAGTGAACGCGGCAATGCCCGAGTACGTGTCCAACCGTGTGGTCCGCCGCCTCGACGCCGCCGGGGTGACCGTCGGCGAGGCACGCATCCTCCTGCTGGGGCTCGCCTACAAGCCCAACACCGGAGATGCCCGTGAGTCCGCGGCGGTGCGTGTGGCGGAACAGCTCGTGGCCGCCGGCGCCGAGGTCGTCGCCACCGATCGCCACGTTGGCGAGCGCGACGTCCCCCGCGGCGTCTCGTTGGTCGAGCTCACCGAGGCCGAGCTCGAGCGGGCCGATGTCGCCGTCCTGCTGGTCGCCCACGACGATCTCGACTTCGAGCTCATCGCGCGGTCGGCCCGCCGTGTGGTCGACTGTCAGAACCGTCTCCGCGGCGACAACGTCGACCTGCTCTGACCTGGCGCCGAGCCCGCGGTACGGCATCGGGTGGCACCACCCGCTCCCGTCCCGGCCGTGGCCCTAGAACAGCTCGACGTCACCCAGTGCGAGTGCGAGCTGGTCGATCGAGACGGGCGCGACACCGGCAACGTCTCGCGTCGTGACGATCGGACCCTGCCCCACGACGGGCACCGTTCCGGCCGGTCGGCCCGCGACGAGCACGTAGTCGGCGTGGGTCTCGCGGGCCAACGCGCGCAGCAACCGGCGACCGCCATCGAGCTCGCAGGCCGTGCACTCCACAGCGCGACCCCGAGATCGCAGTCGGAAGATGGCCCGACCGTCGGGGTGGTCGAACCCGCGATAGGCGAGCGGCTCGAATCGGTATCGCCAGTCGAGGTACTCGGGCGTGCGCAGCGTGGTGATCGCATCGGGTCCGGTCGAACGGATCCGGTCGAGGATCTCGGCCACGGCCACTCCGGCGTCGTTCGGCAGCGACCACTTGTCGGCAGGTCGCCTGGCCGTGAGCAGCCGATGTGGCCGCCGGACCGTCGCCGCCACCCCGAGGCGGCCGATCTCGCGCCACCCGAGCTTGAGGTACCCGGGCCGGCTCTGGTCGTTCGGGGTGTTGAACACGAATGCGACACCCTCATCGCGGAGTCCGTCGAGGCCGTGCATCGTGAGCTTCGAGAAGATCCCCCGGCCCTGGTGATCGGGGTGCGTGGCGGTGTCGACGGCCCGGGCCGCTCGCAACACGGCGCCGCCCGGCTCGACGAACGACCAGCGCATGTACGCTCGGAATCCGATCAGTCCGTCGTCGGCCTCGGCCACCCACATGGCCGAACGCCCGAACGGGTTCTCGAGATGTTTCCAGCGGAACAGCGCATCGTTCGGGTCGCCCGGTCGCCAGCCGAGCGCCGCACCGGCGAGCCGGACGATTGGCCCGATGTCGTCGTCGACGGCCTCCCTGATCGTGAACTGCGGCTCCGCGTCCTTCACCGCGTGCCACGTTACGGTGATTCGACGGTCATCCCGGGGAGGGTTCGGTTTCGTTGGGTTCGGGCATGTTGCATCGCACCGTCAAACATCTCGCCGCCGGCTACGACCGCGTGCGACCACCAGGCACCGGCGTCGTCATCCTCGCGTATCACCGCGTCGGCGCAGGCACGACCAGTCGGGTCGATGTCCCTCGCTCGGCCTTCGACGACCAGATGGCGATGCTCGCGGACTCGGGCCGCGTCATCGACCTCGACGCCGCCGTCGACCTGCTCGAGGGCACGGCCTCCACGACCACGGCATCGCCGGTCGTGATCACCTTCGACGACGGGACGGGCGACTTCGTCGACAACGCCGTCCCGATCCTGTCGACGTACGGCCTGCCCGCCACGCTCTACCTCTCGACCGCGTGGGTCGACCGTGAGGAACCGTTCTGGGGCACCGGCGCACCGCTCAGCTGGGCGGCGCTGCGCGACATCGGGTCGACCGGCCTCGTCGATTTCGGATCCCACACCCACGACCACGTGCTGCTCGATCGCACCGACCCGACCACTGTCGCGGCACAGCTCGACCTCGCAAACGAGCGCATCGAGGACGAGCTCCATACCACACCGACCCACTTCGCCTACCCGAAGGCACTCGAACCGAACGCCGACTCCCTGGCCCTCGTGCGCCAGCGGTTCCGGTCAGCAGCGCTGGCCGGGACGCGCCCCAACCCGATCGAGGGCACCGACCCTCACCTGCTCCGCCGTTCGCCGATCCAGTCCGGCGACGACATGCGCTGGTACGCGGCCAAGGCGGCCGGGGGCATGGGCCTCGAGGATCGCCTCCGCGACGTCGCCAACCGACTCAGGTACCGGCGCGCCGACCGATGAGAAACCCGACGCTGATCCACGTCACGACTGCGGACATCTCGTTGGAGCTGCTCCTCGGTCCACAACTGCGCGCCTTTCGCGATGCGGGATACCGCGTCATCGGGGCGTCTGCCCCCGGGCCCTACGTCGCCGGCCTCGTCGAAGACGGGATCGAACACGTCGCGCTCGACCACGCGACCCGCTCGATGGCGCCACGGCGCGATGTGTTGGCCCTCGCGGAGCTGTGGCGGCTCTTTCGTCGCGTCCGGCCCGACATCGTGCACACCCACAACCCCAAACCGGGCGTCTACGGGAGGCTCGCGGCGCAGGCAGCCCGTGTTCCGGTCGTCGTCAACACCGTGCACGGTCTGTACGCGACACCCGACGATCGTTTCGCGAAACGCGCGATCGTCTACACACTCGAGCGGCTGGCGGCTGCCTGTTCCGACGCCGAGCTCGTGCAGAATCCCGAGGACATTCCCGTGCTCCGACGGCTGAGGATTTCGGCCGATCGGCTCCACCTGCTGGGCAACGGCGTCGATCTCGACCGGTTCTCGCCCGGACCGGACAGCAGCGCGTGGCGGTCGTCGTTTCGGGCCGAGCTCGGAGTGTCCGAATCCGACGTCGTCGTCGGAGCGGTCGGCCGCCTCGTCTGGGAGAAGGGCTATCGAGAGGTCTTCGCAGCGTCCAGGCAACTGGCCGCGACGCACCCCCATGTCCACATGGTGGTCGTCGGACCGACCGACCCCGAGAAGGCCGACGGCATCTCGACCGCTGACATCGACGCAGCCTGCGATGGCACGAACCTGCACGTCATCGGCTCACGAAACGACGTCGAGCGGCTCTACCCCGCATTCGATCTCTACGTGCTCGCGTCCTACCGCGAGGGATTCCCCCGCTCGGCGATGGAGGCCGCGGCAGCCGGCCTGGCGGTGGTCGCGACCGACATCCGCGGCTGCCGCCAGGTGGTCGACCACGACGTCACCGGCCTGCTCGTTGCACCCCGCGACGCCCCGGCGCTCGCCTCGGCCGTCGCCGCGCTCGCCGATGACCCCGGACGGCGCGCGTCGATGAGCGCCGCAGCAGTCGAGAAGGCCCGGGACGAGTTCGATCAGGAGCGGGTGATCGGCATGACCCTCGACACCTACGAACGGCTGCTCTCCCGCTGACCCGTTCTCACGGCCGCGAGCGCGAGCCCGATCGACGCGGCGATGGCGACGGCCGTGAGAACCAGCGTCGTGCCCGTCGACGATCGAAGTGCGCTGACGCGGCCGGCGAAGACCGCGGCGCCGCCGGCCACGACCACCGCCGACCAGAGCGGTGCCCGCCGCCCGACCATCCGCTCGGCCATCGGGAACACCACGAGGAGCGCCAGCGGACCCACGACGGCCCAGAACGACGCCGGGCGTCCGCGAGAGTCGACCGCTGCCGCCCACACGACGACCGACGTGGCCACCGCAATCCCGGTAGGGAGCACCGCCCCGGCCAACGGTCGCGGCCGGACGATCATCACTGCGGCCACGACGAGGATCGCGCCGCCGACCAAACCGATGCGCTCGGTATCGGGGACGGCGAGAAACGCGGCCACCGCGGCTGCAGCCATGATCACCACGGTCCGTCGCGGCTCGCGCCGGACCGTGAGCGCGGCTGCCGACGTCGCAGCCATCGTGACCAGCGCGACCGCGATGCGGTCGTCGGAGCCGAGTGAGCCCGGCAGCACGCCGGCGAAGCCACAGACCGCGATCGAAGCTCCGACCACGCGAGCTCCCTTGTCGCGCGACAGCGTCGTCGCGAACGCCGGAACCAGGGCCAGAAGCAGTCGACCAGGCGCGAAGTCGAGGCCGACCGAGAACACCGTGACGACCGCGCTCCACAACAACATCGGCCGGCGCACGGCCCGAGGTTGACGGAGGCTGACGCCCAGCGCTGCTGCCGCCCCGACGGCGCCCGCGAGCGCTTCGTCGACGGGCAGGTTGTCGATCACCGCGGTGTGATCAGCCTTGTTTCTCGTCGATCACCGGGTGGGATCAGTTCTTGCTTCGACGATTGAGCAGCCAGGCGGTGATGACCGAGAGCACGACGGTGAGGGCGATCGTGATGAAGATCAACAAGAAGATCGGCATCGTGCCGTCGAACCACAAGAAGTTGATCGCGGCATCCTCGGTGTTCTGGAAGACGAACAACAAGAGAGCTGCGGCGGCCAGGCCGGCGAAGACGAGGCCGATCTTGCTCTTGCTGTCCTCGACTGTTCCCTCGGTGTCCTTTGCCATTGCTCTCCCATCGCCGCAACGCCACGTCGTCGCCTCAACGGTAGTCGAGCAGGCTGCAGTCGCAGCGGTGGTCAGGCGACCATCGGAGTGGAAGGATGCGATCGACCAGATCCGAGGAGTCTCCATGCGAGTTGCGATCACCGGTTCATCCGGGCTAATCGGCACGGCGCTCCGTGGCGGGCTCGACGCCGCCGAGCACCAGGTGGTCCGAGTGACCCGGCCAGGGTCATCGGCACCCGGCACGATCGCCTGGGACATCGACGCCGGCACCATCGACGGCGCCGGGTTCGATGGCGTCGATGCGGTGATCCATCTCGCCGGCGAGGGCATCGCCGAGCGGCGCTGGTCCGACGAGCAGAAGCGTCGCATCCGCGACAGCAGGATTCGCGGCACTGCCCTGCTGGCGACGGCCCTGGCGGAGCTGGAACAGCCGCCGTCGGTGCTGCTCAGCGGCTCGGCGGTCGGTTTCTACGGCGACCGCGGCGACGAGACGTTGACCGAGGAGAGCACACCCGGCACCGGATTCCTCGCCGATGTCTGCCGGGACTGGGAGGCCGCAGCCGAACCTGCGATCGACGCCGGCATCCGCGTCGCACACCTCCGCATGGGCGTCGTGCTCAGCCGCGACGGCGGCGCGCTCGCAAAACAGCTGCCGTTGTTCAAGCTCGGCCTCGGGGGTCGCGTGGGGT